>Ga0209737_10003804_pt1 | contig 10550 bp, 7 predicted proteins | sample TergutCu122P3_FD_187284 | JGI IMG/M metagenome (GOLD analysis project Ga0209737, IMG submission 187284) | Cubitermes ugandensis P3 segment gut microbial communities from Kakamega Forest, Kenya - Cu122 P3 (SPAdes) (version 2) | ecosystem: Host-associated > Arthropoda: Insects > Digestive system >...
GCGCGTTTGCGTAGAAGTCAAAGCTTACGAACCGCTTCGAAGAGTAAAGCACCTTCCACACTCACTTCAACATACTCACTACAACAACCCCTGCACCAAACGTACAGCCTCAGCAGCATCTTTAGCATAGCCGGAAGCACCAATTTCAGCAGCATATTCGGCGGTGATAACAGCTCCACCGATGATTATTTTAGTAGTCAGGTTATTTTCTTTTGCAAGGGTAACAACATTTTTCATTTCTGTCATGGTAGTTGTCATCAAGGCGGATAAGGCGATGATGTCTGCTTGGTGGGCTTTCGCTTGGTTAATGATTTCTGTAGATGCGACATCTTTTCCTAAATCTATGACTTCGTAACCGTGGTTTTTAAGCATCAGGGCGACGAGGTTCTTACCGATGTCGTGGATATCTCCGGCGACAGTGGCGATAATTATTTTTACTGATGGTGTGCCAGAATCAGTTTGTTTTAACATCGGTTCAAGATACTCTATTGCGGTTTTCATTGTTTCGGCACTGGCGATTAGCTGGGGTAAAAAGTATGTGCCTTTGTCGAATAAGATGCCGACTTCGTTAATTGCTGGAAGTAAGTAGTTGTCAAGGATTTCCTTTGGAGTAAGACCGCTTTCAAGGGTGGTTTTTACCAGGTCGATTATTTTTGTTCGCTGTCCTTTGAGGACGGCGGTTTTTACTTGGGTGGCAGGGGTTTGCGTCCCAATGAGGGTATCTACTCCTGCTGGGGTTTGCGGACGGTCGGGGGTGACCACCCCTACGGGGGTATCATTAATTTGAGCGTGTTGACTGATGTGGTCAATGTATCGTAGGTCTGCGCCATCACGATTGAGAAGCATATCAACCGCCATAACATTATTAACTGCCATGGTTTGCTCCGGATTCATTATCGCCATTGTCAGACCGGCATTGACCGCCATGGTTAGGAAAGCGGTATTAATATAACCACGCTCCGGCAAACCGAACGATATATTGGAAAGACCGCAAATCGTTGGATAACCTTTTTCCTTACAGTACTTAATTGTTTCAATGGCTTCGAGGGCGGCATTTTTGTTTGCACCTATAGTTGTGACCAACGCATCAACTATGATATCTTCTTTGGGGATACCCAGCTCGATGGCACGGGTTGTTATTTTTTCGATTATATCTATTTTCTCGTTTATATCGGCTGGCAGACCAGCGTCTGATAATGGTAAGAGTATGAACATCGCGCCATACTTTTTTGCCAAAGGTAAAATTTCATCAAATTTAATTTTTTCCAATGATATGGAGTTAATCAAGGCACGACCGGGATAGTTTCGCAGGGCGGTTTCAATGACTTGTGGATTACTTGAATCAATTGCCAAGGGTAAAGAAGTTGTGACGGAAAGTTCGCTTAATGCTTTACGCATCATCTCCTTTTCATCAATACCTTCCATCCCCATATTTACATCCAAAATCGAAGCTCCGGCGGTTTCCTGTTCTTCAGCAAAACTGCAGACTAAGTCCAAGCAGCCATTCTTTAACTCTTCCTTTAATTTTTTCTTTCCGGTTGGATTAATCCGTTCACCAACTATGATAAATGGGTCATTTAAGCCAAAAGAAAGCGTTTTTCTTTCTGATGATAAATGACGGTTTTCTGTCATTTTCCGATTTTTTGGTGTCATTTTGCCATAATTTGCCGTCAAAATCTTAATATAATCAGGAGTGGTTCCACAACATCCACCAATCAATGTTGCTCCTGCTTCAATCAAAGGAAGCATAGATTCCGCGAACTCTTTTTCCGGTAAATTATAAACGGTTTGTCCGGTGGCATCAAGAATGGGTAACCCGGCATTGGGTTTTGCTATCAAGGGTAAATCAACAACTTCCGCCATTTCGCGGATTATTCCAATCATTTGATCCGGTCCGGCTCCACAATTAACCCCGATGGCAGCCGCACCCAGACTCTTAAGGACTATGGCGGCAGTTTTTGGGTCCGTTCCATATAGGGTGCGTCCGTCAACTTCAAAAGTCAAGCTTGCCATCATCGGCAAATCACAGACTTCGCTGGCAGCAATCAATGCGGCGCGGGTTTCAGCGAGGCTCGTCATAGTTTCAACAACCAATAAATCTACTCCACCCTCAACTAAATATGAAATTTGCTCTTTGTAAACATCAATTAATTCTTCCAGCTTAAGTTCGCCGAGTGGTTTAAGAAGCTGTCCGGTCATGGTCAAATCCCCGGCTACCAAAGCCTTGCCATCAGCGGGCTTGCGGGCTAGTTTTGCCAGTTTGATATTAATTTCCTTTATCCTACTTTCAAGACCATATTCCTTTAATTTAATACGGTTGGCGGTAAAAGTAGGGGCATAGATAATTTCGCTTCCCGACTCGATGTAACGACTTTGAAGCGATACGATAACATCGGGGTTTTCCAGTATCCACTTTTCCGGACAGACCCCTTTTGGCATACCCGCCTTGATAAGATTGATTCCGGTTGCACCGTCCAAAAAAACAATGCGACCGGATATGAAGTTTTGAAATTCTTTTTTTGTCATATAGGTAGTATATCATAAATCCATAACAACTCAAGAGCTTTGTATTTTGAAATTTACCGATAAATTTTTGACAATTCTCAAGTAAAATTTCTAATAAAATTTCTTTTGACATACTTAACGTTTAAAGATATAATATACTTAACAAGAGAGCCGATAGCTAGAAAAGTCTAGCCGCCGGTTGTGTGAAAAAAAGTAGCGATCACTCCCGGAATGAGGCCGCTACTTTTTGCGTTTAATGTATATTACTAACGTAATTATGGTACAGATCATAAGAACAAAAGTAAATAATTCTGCATAAGTAACCATTGGCACCAGCTCCTTTCATTGCTTACTCGGCGGCTGGACCTGTCGCCCCATCGGCTCCCTTGGTAAGAATATTATATTATCAATGTTCTGCAATCAAAATAATTAAAAATTTTGGTGGGAATGTCAGCATATCCGCTGTTTGTCGTAAGTAAAGAAATTCTTGGAATTTGCAATATTATGAAAAATTTTAGCATGATTAAGTGAAAGTGTAAATAGTGAATTTTCTCTTTCTTGTGTTAATTGTTCTTGCTAATTTCCGGCTCATGTGTTACTTTATCTAAGGAAGCAAAACGGAGGTTTACCCTTGTCAAAGAAAATAAAATTTATTCTATATATACTTTGCCTGATATTATTATTTATCTTAATAGGATGTCGTGGTGATGGTAATAATGACACTGCTTTGAATGAATATCAGGCAAAAATGGAGTTTTTTTATGAACACTTGAATTCATACGACCGTGATTTAAATGAACTGGATCCTGAAAAAAGTACTGCTGTAACAGATATGCTGAGTTACCTTGATGGTATTGCCGCTTTGGTCAAAACAATGGCATCATATAAAGTGCCGGAGGTTTTTGTCGGCGTGGAAGAACTGGCTAAGCAGGCTGATGAATATATGACCGAAGCCGTCAGACTTTACCGTGAGGCATTTACTGCTTCCGAATATGATGATAATATCGCCAAGGCCGCACAGGAAAATTTCGAACGGGCGAACCTAAGATTACGATATATCGCCGATATCTTACGCGGTGAAATCCCCGAAGGATTATTTAGTAATTAATCAAATTTTTCTGGATTTTGAAAAAAAAATGTGCTACTATGAATAACGAAAAATAAAATTCCCCTCCTTGGAGGGCGTGCCCAACCCGAACTTTGTTCGGGAGAGGGCAGGGTGGTAAATACCAACATAAAGGAGAGCCAATGATTAATAACAAATACATGCAAGAAGTACTTGAAAAAGTAAAAAAACGTGATGCAAACGAACCTGAATTCCTCCAAACCGTTGAGGAAGTCTTTAAATCCCTTGAAGTAGTAGTAGACAAGCACCCCGAATATCAAAAAATGGGTTTACTTGAAAGATTAACCGAACCCGAAAGAATGATTGTTTTCCGGATTAGCTGGGTTGATGATAACAATCAAGTACAAGTGAACCGTGGTTTCCGCGTCCAATGGAATGGCGCGATCGGACCGTATAAAGGTGGACTTCGCTTCCATCCTTCCGTAAATCTAAGTATTGCAAAATTCCTTGCTTTTGAGCAAACCTTCAAAAATTCCTTAACCGGGTTACCTATCGGTGGCGGAAAAGGTGGTTCCGATTTTGACCCTCGTGGACGTTCAGACGGAGAAATCATGCGTTTCTGCCAAGCATTCATGACTGAGCTTTACCGCCATATTGGACCCGATGTCGATGTACCCGCTGGTGATATCGGTGTTGGCGCGAAAGAAATCGGCTATCTGTATGGTCAATATAAAAGAATCAAAGCCGTCTGGGAAAATGGCGTCTTGACAGGCAAAGGTTTAACATACGGTGGTTCACTGATTCGTCCCGAAGCAACCGGATATGGAGCGGTTTATTACGCCAATGAAATGTTTAAGCATGAGGGCGTAAACATAAAAGACCTCACTTTTGCTCTCTCCGGTTTTGGTAATGTCACATGGGGTTCCGCAGAAAAAATAGCTGAGCTTGGTGGCAAAGTTATCACTATCAGCGGACCTGACGGTTATGTCCATGACCCTGATGGTGTCAGCACCAAGGAAAAAATTGATTATCTAACTGTCATGCGGGCTTCCGGCCGTGACAAGGCTGAGGATTATGCCGTAAAATTTGGTTTACCTTTCCATGCCGGAAAGAAACCATGGGAAGTCAAAGCTGATGTTGTTATGCCTTGTGCCACCCAAAATGAAATTGGAATTGAAGAAGCGAAAATTATCGTTGCCAATGGGACGAAGTATATCGTCGAAGTTTCAAATATGCCCTGCCGTAATGAAGCAATTGATTATTTCCAACAGAATGGTCTTATCGTTGCCCCATCGAAAGCGGTTAATGCTGGTGGTGTCGCCACCTCCGCTTTGGAAATGAGCCAAAACTCAATGCGTTACGCATGGTCTTCCGAAGAAGTTGACAACAAATTAAAAATCATCATGAAAAATATCCACGATGAATCAGCCAAAGCCGCCGCCGAATATGGTTTAGGTTATGACCTTGTTGCCGGAGCCAACATCGCCGGATTTAAGAAAATCGCCGAAGCCATGATAGCGCAAGGGGTAATATAATCCCAATAGATGGTCATCCTTAGTTATCAATTTTTTTAGACAACCGCTTATCTTTTGGTCGAAGAGCGGTTGTCTTTTTTGTTCCCCAACTCCTATCTGTAGTCAAAATTTCGACATAATCAGATATATTTCACTTTACTTTTCTTTCTGGTATGTTTATACTTATTGCATTGGCTGGTATTTCCATAATTTCTTTTTACTAATGATATCCATTAATTTCCACTTATTAATTGTATCGCATTTGGAAAGTTTATTTTTATTTGGTTTCAAAAGAAGGAGTTGCTAGATTATGAATTTTAAACAGCAATTAGCGGCATTTTTTAGAGGTGAACTAAAGCGCCATGAAGTAATATTTTTAGGTCAGACACCTCCTATTCTATTAGAACATGGGATGTCAAATCTAGGTATTTTTATTTCACAAGCAACATTAAAGAAAGTATATCGACCACAAGATTCAGTCGCCACAGGTCATGGAATATCCAGACAAATATTAAAAACTGTGAAAGAGCAAATTGAAAATCCACTTATGATTTTAAAAGGTAATAGTAATAAATCATTTGTTATTGTAACCGAAAAAATCGATTGCAATAAAAGACCAGTTGTAGTTGCGATACATAGTGATGTGGATTTTGTATTCGAAAAGCGAAATGAAATCAAAAGCATCCATGGACGCAATGATTTTGATTGTTATATAAAAAGAGAAATTGAAAAAGGGAACTTGTTGTATAAAAAAAGCTGATTTGTTGTGTCGTTCAGTCTCGCTACAATTGCGAGAGGAGACCCCAACCATCAGCTTTAAAGGTAATATATCACAGCAGGAAGTACATGTCAATATAAAATTTTTGTAATTGGGGGTAATTGGGTATAACCAAAAGAGCCGCCAAATTGCTTACATCCGGGGGGCTATAATTGCCCAAGGAGAACGCACTTGTCAGCTCTAAAAGCAGTCTATCATAATTTATATTTGATGTCAAATAGGATTTTGGATTTTCCACTTAATTCCTATTAATCTACGGTCTACACAAATAATCACTCTCAACCGTATACTTATATCCAGTCAATTCATTAAGCCCCATCGGACCGCGGGCGTGCAGCTTCTGGGTGCTGATGCCGATTTCAGCGCCAAAACCGAATTCGAAACCATCGGTGAAACGGGTTGAGGTATTGACATAAACACAGGCGGCATCAACTTCATTCTTGAAGCGGTCGATGGCTAAACGGTCACGGGCGATGATGGCATCGGAGTGTTTTGTGTTGTAGATATTGATATGCTCTATTGCTTCGTTAACATTACTGACGGTTTTGACCGAAAGAATATAATCAAGAAATTCCTCGGCATAATCTTCTTCCGTTGCCCTATGGACATCGGTCAACATCTTTTTAACATCATCATCAGCATCGGCAAATTTTTGGACGGCAAGGTTTGCCAATGTATTCATACAAGCCTCATCACCGCGAAGTTCGACTTTAAACGGTGCTAGTCCCGGTATTAATTCTGCCATCAGACTTTCAATGATTTCTTCATGGACTACCAATGATTCGCAGGCATTACATACCCCAATCCGCTGAGTTTTGGCATTAACAATCAAAGGAACGGTTTTTTCCAAATCCGCACTTTTATCAACATAAATATGGCAGTTTCCTGTCCCGGTTTCAATAACCGGAATAGTGCTGTTCTCAACAACCGCCCGGATTAGACCAGCTCCACCACGGGGAATGAGGACATCGATATAACGGTTAAGCCGCATAAATTCATTAGTTTTTTCACGGTCGGTTGTTTCAATAAGTTGCAAGGCATTAGAATTATTGATACACTCAGCAAGAGCTTCACGGATGCAACGGGCTATTTCCTTGTTGGAATGAAGTGCGTCTTTTCCCCCTTTAAGTATCACGGCATTTCCAGCTTTGAAACACAAACCGAAAGCATCGGCGGTGACATTAGGGCGTGATTCATAAATGATTCCGATGACACCTATCGGTACCCTGATTTTCCTGATTGTCAATCCATTCGGACGGGTGTAAGCTTCAAGCTCCTCACCAATCGGGTCAGGGAAGGTGGCGATTTCCTTCAAACCTTCTGCCATTGCGCGTATCCGTACCTCGTCTAAACGGAGACGGTCAACCAAACCGGGATGCATCCCGGCGGCTTCAGCGGCGGCAAGGTCTTTGGCATTTGCCTTAAGGATGTTTACAGTATTGTTTACCAGTGCCCAAGCGGCGAAAAATAGTGCCTCGTTTTTGTCTGCCGGGGAAAGCCTTTGTAATTGATATGATGCTTCCTTGGCGCGACGTCCCATTTCTTGAAGATTCATAATGTTATCCTTTCTTCCCCTACAATTAACCTATCCTCAGTTATTATCATATCTGGTTTTTTATCAAAAGCCCCTATTGGAACAAGTGGGGCGATTTGGCATTCGTAGGCTAAAGCGATGGTGGTAAAATTTGGTCTGGATTGCAAACCCTCCTGCGGAGGCTCGGCAAACCCTCCTGCGGAGGCTCGGCTCGCAATGACGGATTCGTATCGGTGTAAAAATCGGTCGTAGTATCCGCCGCCATAACCAATCCGTCCGCATTTTTCATCGAATGCGACCCCTGGTATGATGATTAGATATTTCGCTTCTTTATTCTTAAAGTCCAGTGGGGCTTTTGCGTTATTAATTATCGGCTCGGGTATTCCTTTGTATCCTGTTGCTAGTTCATTTAGGTTTTTTATTTCGTAAAATACGATTTCGTTATCGTTTACTTTGGGGCAGAAAATTTGTTTGTTTTGGTTTGTGAAAATTTGTTTTATTAGTTCAATAGTTTGGACTTCGTTGTTGTAGTTTATGTAGGTGAGAATTATGTCTGCTTCTTGGTATGTATCTAGAGCTGTTAATCTGTCGATTATTTTACGACTTTTTTTGGTTATTTCCGCTTGGGTTAGGGAATTGCGGATTGCTGTATAGTGTTGTCGTAGTTTTGCTTTGTTCAATAACCACCCCCAGCGCAAACGTCTCGCAAGCGAGCCGCCGCGCCACCCCTCCTGGGAGGGGAATTATGTTATGTTTTCAATTGCGTCATTCGGATGGTCAGGGCGACCATTCCTACAGTTAAATAGAATTTGTTTTGGCTTCTTTCGCCCGCATAAACAGCCAGATACCGGGTATTAGCATCACGATTGAAATGAATTGTGATAAGGATAAAAAGCCTACTTCACCTCGTCGGTCATTACGTAGATATTCAACCATGAAGCGCCCGACGGCATAGAGGATAATGTATAATGCCCCGACCCGCCCGGTTTTTGGTTTTTGTTTTGCATACCAGAGCAGGATGAAAAAAATCACGAAATTTCCCAAACTCGATAATATCTGTGTCGGAAATAATCTCACATTATTGGGAGCAAGTTTTGAATTTTCGTAAATGATTCCGAAACGGGTATCTGTTGTAAAACCATAACAACAACCCGCAACAAGACATCCTAACCTGCCAAAAGCCTGGGCTATTATTATTGAGGGAGCTGCCAAATCAAAATAAGGTAAAAAGGGGGCTTTTTTTATCTTAAGTAATAATAACCCGGTTAACACACCACCAATCAAACCACCATAGACAACATATCCCGGCCCGATAAAAGCAGATAAATACGCTCCGCTACGAATAATATTAGGCATATCCAAAATAACATAGAGTAATTTTGACGATAATAGTCCCGCAAAAAGTGATGCTGTACCAACATAAAATATCAAATCATCATCAAGCCCCTGCTTCTTCGCCCGATAATCCACTAAAGTAAAACATGCCAAGACACCTATTGCCACCATAATACCAAAAATGCTAATCGTCACCGGTCCGATGCTTAATAACTCGTTACGCATATATTTTCTCCATTCTGTGCGAATATGTAAATCAAAAACGTCTGTACCAACAAACTCAAAAAGTCTGCCACGACGTTATTATAACGGTCTGAAATGAACATTGTCCACTTCTAAATGAGGTCTGGTTACTTCCGGGCGTAGGCTGTAGAAACCTTTTTTCAACCTTGCCTTTATCACAATCTGCTTTACCCACCTGCCGTCTGTTCCCCGGCAGGCAATACGCGCAAGCAAGCGGTCATTCATATGAAGCTCCCCAGCCGTTTGTGCCGTATTGTGGCTTTCTGACATAATATGTATCACGACCGAATACAAACCGGGGATTTTTACCTCAAAATATGTTGTCTGTCCCATCTTAACTGGTACATCATATGATATTTCTTCACTTTCTTCTTCCGTAAAATCTACAGCAGCATGAAGTTTTTCAACAATCTCATCCGCTAAAGGTTCTACCTCAGCAACCGCAAGCAAAATCTCACGTTTACGGTTCATTGCTTTAGACCGCATCAGAAAATTGAGGATATACTTTGCCCGCTCTTGCAATTCACCAACTGTTAATGTGCCATCTTCCAGCGAGGCTTCGATATCATCATCAGAAGAATTAATTTCCGCACCATATATATTCACAGGCATATAAAGGTCATTTCCTGCCCTGACCATGTCACGCAGTTTGTTTCCGGCTCCCGCGCCACCCTCTTCGACATTGTTCATCATCGCCCACCAATCGGTCATGACGATACCTTCATACCCCCATTCACCCCGTAGGATAGTTTTATTCAAGTCATAATTCGATGCCGTCCAATTACCATTCAAAGGATTATATGAAGTCATCAACGAACGTGCTTTTCCTTCTTTGACCGCGATTTCGAAACCCCGCAGGTAAATTTCGCGGACAGCCCGTTCGGAAACAACCGAATCAGCCGTATGACGTTTAATCTCTTGATTATTACAAGCAAAGTGTTTAATCGTACCGGGACAACCACCTTTTTCTAAACCCCTGACCGCTGCCGCCGCCATCTGCCCGGTCAACAGTGGGTCTTCTGAATAATATTCAAAATTGCGGCCATTACGGGGATGCCGATGAATGTTCATACCCGGTCCAAGTAAAGTATCAATATCATAACCATAACACTCACGACCCTCATATTCGTATAACTCTTCAACCAACTCATCATTAAAACTGGCGGCTAATAAAGTTCCAATCGGCATCAAAGTTGCTTTGTGACCACCATCCAAACGAATACCCGAAGGACCGTCAGCTGTACAAGCAAGCGGAATACCATAATTAATCAAACTTTCACTGACACTACCAAATGCCGAGGTAGTCCCTTCCATAACCTCCGGATGCCCGACACCCTCCCCCCTGACCATCGTCGCAAGCTCATGACTAGAAAGCTGGGCGATAAAATCTTCAAGACTGGCTTTCCCATCTTTAACATCTTTCAATAAAATACCCTTATTTCCAGTCTTCTTAATCTCCTTCGGTAAATTCGCCTGAATACGCTCGCGAAGATTAATTGACCTTTTCGGCACTTTTTCAAAAGACAATTCATATGTACCATCACCTTTTAACTGACCCGGTTTCATCCGCTCAAA
>Ga0209737_10003806_pt1 | contig 10547 bp, 7 predicted proteins | sample TergutCu122P3_FD_187284 | JGI IMG/M metagenome (GOLD analysis project Ga0209737, IMG submission 187284) | Cubitermes ugandensis P3 segment gut microbial communities from Kakamega Forest, Kenya - Cu122 P3 (SPAdes) (version 2) | ecosystem: Host-associated > Arthropoda: Insects > Digestive system >...
TAAAACAGTACAAAAACACATTGTTATCCTAAAATTCATACGATAAAAGTTATTTACACTCCATAATTTAACAAGTCTTTCTCAATACATAATACATTAATTTGTTAACAATCATAATCATTATAATTTTGTTGATAGTATTCATCAACACTATAGAAAACATATCGAAGAAGGAATTTCTTCAACGTAGTTTTAAACAGGGCTACATTATTCGAGATTTTTTTAATTTGTGGTGGTAAATTATCACAACATTGTGTGAAAGAGATGTAAGTAACTGCTGACAGTACTGTGAAGTTATACCATTATATGAAGTGTGATTGTAATAACACAATGCCACTGTATTTTCAGCTTGGACCTTGGCTTGCTGTGGAAATCCCTGACATGATTGAAAAAGGAGTTGTTTCATATAAGGAAAAGACCGAAGGATGATTATACTAGGCAGTAGGTCAAGAAACTGGAACAGCACATCAGGTTTGTAATTTGAATTGTGCAAATTTGGTATTACAATTATAAGTTCAGTTTCATAAAGTCAGTGCATTGTTTGGTAGATGAAACTGTGAAGATTGTCCCCCATTCACCAACAATTTCAGTAACAAAAATGATGATAAGGACATACAATTTTAGGATCAGTAGTGAATAATGAATTGAAGAGGGTGTGAAAGGAAATGGCAGTGGCCTGATTTGAGGTACCATTGCAGCATCTGGTTGGAGGTATTGAAGGCCATAAAAAAGAAAACCTGTCTGGATAGTCAGTGCCAGCTGAACATTTGAAGCCAGGACCTCCCAAGTATAAATCTGGAGTAATTAGGTTACTGATCATTGTCACACTACATTTTCCATACTCACTCCACCTATCTTGAATCCCCAGGTATTTGATATGGAAACAAAGAGGTAGAGGTACTAACTGGTACTTACACTAAACACTTCATGACAGGAACAGCTTGTCTGAATTTTGTTAAAAATGAAATACATCAATACAAATGAACAGAACATTTAACAAGATGGGCATTATATGTATAATGGAACATTGTGGCACACTGGTGTAACCATTTTTACAGTGGAAATGCAACAGTGCATCAATGTTGTGGAAAAAATTTATTGAACATAAAATGTTTATTTTGTCTGAAATATTTCTCATTCTAAGAGGAATTCAGTGAGTTATAAATTTACATAGGTGTTCAGGTAAAGTACCTGTTACTCTTGTCAGATTTTAATCAGGCTTTAATTTTCTTGACAGATTATCAAAAAGTGCTGAAATATCAGAGTTCTTGAAAATCTGTCCTGTGGCAGCTAAATTGTTCCATGTAGATGGACGGACATGACAAAGCTAATAGTCGCTTTCTTGCAGTGTTGTGAATGTGCCAAATAATGTTATATTTTAGGTTCATTGAGTCACATACAGCCCAATACATCAGACAACTAACCTCTTTGGCACTGAGTTGCAGTATGTTTCATGACGTAGTCCCAGAACTCCAGATTCGTAAAGATGAGTTATTAAATCATATCTCATTCTCACAAATTAAAAGATGTTTAATAAAATCAGTGTCTGTTATCAGGTGTGTTATTTATTTATGCTGTCAGCTACTAAGATTGTGTGGTGTTAGTGATAGATAAATGAATTTGTATAGAACATTGGTGGAATGATACTGACAGGAGAAAACTGAAGTACTTAGAGAAACCTGTCTTGATGCCCGTGTGTCCATCACACATCCCACATAGTCTGGCCTGGGATGGACCCAGGCCTCTGCAGCAGGGGGCTGGTAACTAATCACCTGAGCCATGCCACAGCCTGTAAAGCAGTGTCCCACCATCTGCAAGCACTACCACCATTCCACCAAGCTTACTAACCACTGTGTTCATTTGGAATATATTTATGATAAATTGTGTTACACTCACACATGATATAAATCTGTACATGTACACAGACATTAAGGTGTGGCTGTAAATATTTGAGCATCCTGTTGCAATTATTCGTATAACTGTATGCTTCAGTTAGGTACAGCAGTTTTTGTCACCTACTGTGTGATAATGCATGTTTTGGTACAGCTGCATCATCATCAGGAGAGCATACGGTGTTACTTTATGCAGTGGATTAATTGAAATATTGTACATGATACAGTTAGTAAGGGATAGGATATTAAAAACCTGTCCATTGATAAAACTTAGAAAAGAGTTTTGTGAGTGTGGCTGTGAATGTCAATACCACATCTTGTAGAAGAAATGTAATACTCATAGTTGAATTTATGAATCCTGGAGTTACCTTTGTCATTGTGCCTACACGATATTCAACATGGTCTTGAGAGAACACTTCATTCACCTCACAGGAATGATCAGAATCACATGTGGTAGTTATACTGAATCGGAGGTTTTTCCTTTGGTGTATGGTGTTACTGGTGGGCATGTGAAGGGTGTTTAATTGCATTTGACTTCTTGAAATAGGCCCGAGAGAGTGCCGTATGTTACCGTAAACATTCAGTTAAAGCAGCATTTTCTGGAATCACATTTGGCAGTCTGGGACAGAATGGGATAATCTGTCTCCCTGACTGATAATTCAACCATTTTTTCCTCTTCATAACTGTTTGGTTTTTATACATCTTTGTGCTGATACCTGTTGGTTGCTCTTGCTATTATTTGGACTTGTTTCAGGGGGAATTCATTAACCTTTAATGGACAAACAGGACGTTATTCCATTAAACATTAATCCTTTTCATCGAAAAAGGAAAAAGTACTGCAGTTGGTACTTAAATTGAACAATGCTCTGGACACAGCAGAAATCTGGCATGTAAAGCCCTGGATGCTAAAGGTTAAACTGCAGTAATGAGTACTGTGCTTTGAATTTTATGTGCCCCTGCAGTGACATGTATTATGTTACAAGTGAGCATTTCTGTTCTTGAAACATGGTGAATTTCTTAAACCAAACATTATTTTTAGTTATTTTTTAGCACACAGAAAGTGGATGTAATATTTTTTATGGCAACATGTGTAATATATTGGGAAATGGAAATATATGTGTATATATCTGTAAGGAAGGAGTATACTGTGACCCATCCAAAACACTTTTGCAGTTAAACTATACTTTTCAGAAAGTCCCAGTATTATTGATCCAAACATGACATTTGTGCAACATACATAAGACAGGAACTGATTATGTAATACAGTGTATAATGGTAGTCAATAATAATCCATTTGTTACGAATAATGAACAGTTATACAAAATTATATGCTGGGAATTATATACTATGTATAATTGGTGATTACTAAAGTTTCTCCCATAACAGGAACAGTGTATTTGGCATAGTGACTATTATATGGGCTGGATGACCATGGTAGTCACGGTTCTTATGGTGGCAGGGTCAAGAGATTTTCTCTTCTCCAAAGCATGCAGACCAGTTCTGGAGCATACCCAGCATCCTGTTCAATGGGAGCTGGGCCGTGACGCAGGCCAGTAACTTCCAATCTAGTTCCAAAGTTAAGAATGCATGGGACTAAGCCTCCACTTCCCCATATATGTTAATGGCATGGTGCTTAATTAAGCACAGGGACACCTGCACTTTTACCTTGACATGTACTGTATTGTGCCACATAGTATGGTAATCTTCTGACCCCACACACACACATTCCAGTGTCTACAATGCTGAGAAAGGTTTCTGGAAGTCATTTTACTGCCATAACACTTAATGCAAGTCTCTCAAAATAAGACCCTTTGAAGGAGATTTTTAACATGACAAATTCCCGCACAAACCAAAGGTTTTTTAAACCAAAAATCACTTCACCAGAAGCATGCTGTGTGGGAATAAACATTGTTGTGATAACCTGATTCTTCACTTGCCATTGCCAAAGGCAGTCAGTATTACTGTAGGTGTAATGTACCAAAATCTGCAGTAAACCCAGTTGCTCATCCAACAAAAGTGTAAAGTTCTAGAAGTCAGACAGGTGATTGGTTTCATTTTTAACACACTGGCATGAATCACCTCAAAGTTACATAATCCATCTATTCATTCGGTGATTTGGTCTGCTTTCACTAATGTGCCATCTGAGACCTTCCAAAAGGTAGGTTACTTGGTTGAATGTTTTGGAGAAACAGACTTATAACAGTTGGTTCCTTTAGTATGGAAAGAAATAGAGCAGCCTCACTTTTGATATTGACACTCAAGTTTTGTTCTATTTCAAAGAGAGTGGACCTTGCCAATGGAGGCTTTGGTATCTTCTTTGCAAAAATACAATGCCTAATCAAATTTGAGGTGACAGTAATATCAAAGTTGGTAACAGTATTTGTGCCCAGTCCCATGCTGCATGGATAGAGAAAGTACACATCTAATGCTGACACCAAATCATTATTATAACATTATATATAAACATGTTTGGGGGTGGGGGTCCCTGATTCAAATCTTTACAGGGAAACTGGCTACACCCACAGGTTTTCTGATATGTGATGTCAGAACCTTCAAATAAATCAAAACCTCTTGTTCTGTATCTCTCCCAACATAGTATTTACTACTTTCTCATCTCATTTAATGATAAATCTGTACAACAAATGCAGTCAACACAGGGTAATTAAATAAAATCAAATGTTAATGAATAAACTTCAGAGTGAAAAGGTATCTGATGAATGTTTCAGGTTACATTCAAGATATAATGCTATCAGTCTGAACAATTAGGTAGGTGACTGCAGTACATTTCTACCATTTGTTCCACAGTAACATTGTTATTGATACAGTTTCTTTTCAACTTCAGCATGTCATGCTGTAGTCTGTTACACATCAGGATTTGTGTGTTCTATTTTTCCTTTCCTGGATCATGTGTTTCATCATCTAATGGCATTTTTTTTGTCTTGCTGATCACTTCATCCAGTCTGTATAAATCCTTGAGAGACATTTCTCCACTTCCTCTTGGAAGTGGCTTGGGTTGTGAGACATCTGGTTTCCAGCCAAGCATGTAGATAATCTGGAAAGTGGCAGGTATAAAGTACTTTCCACTTTCTTTGTTCCCATACAATTGCTTGTAGATGGCAGCAGCAGCCACAGCAGTGTCTCGCCTTAAGTGCAATTTCCTGCCAATTAAAAAAATTGCAATCTGTAATTTTCCATCTGATGTACAAATTCATTATTTGTGATTGACTTCAAATATGAGATTGTGGGCTGACAAACTCAATTTTTATTTTTGTGTTAAATATTCCAGCAGCCTCATGTTTGGAAAACAATGTTCTTATGTTTACAGTCAGTATCATAACACCACTGATGAAAAACACAGTTTTTTAAAGATTACAGCCTTCTTGCAAGCCATACAGTTTGGTAGATGGGTAGCAATGTTTCAGAACCAAGTGCCCCTATTTTTTAAGACCTACTGCCACTAAAATGTCACATCTCTTAGCCTTGTTTTAATGTTACAGAGGCAGTAAATTCAATAATGACCTCACAAGACTACATAGTGTCAACAACTGCATTATCATTAAATTGTTATAGTACATCAGTTCTGAATTCTCTGTAATAATTTGAGTGGAAGAAAGAATGCGACATAATACGTTAACATGAAATAAACAGCAATTCTAATATAAGAATGAAAGGTGTTTGGTTTGTATAGAAATAGTGCTGTAATGGCCTGCTATAGTTAAAGCATCAGATAATATCATACAACCTCTCAATAATAACTGGAATTCAATGTGTGAAAAGCATTTTCCCCATTCACAAACATGCATTATTTGCTTTGTAAAGTTATATGTCCCTAGACACATATTATGCTGGTAAATCTTTGTGAATTTTTCATATTGGCACATATAGGCAAGGGTGAGCAGGTTAATGCTGTGATGAGGGTGGGTGGGGCTAGAAGGTGCTGACTGCATGATGATTAGACAGATGGGCACAATTATATTGTAAATCAAATCCTGAACTATTCAGTCTGTTGCTGTTTGTTTCACTAGCAAGGCTGATTAATTTCCAGTTAGTATTCTATTAGACAATGGAAGTGTGTGATGATGCATAAACATAAGAATTAGCTACACTAATATTGCACACCTGCAGTAATAGGGCCACAACTAAAGAAAAATGTTATGGTGTTACTTGGAAGACAAAGTTGCTCCTAATGGGGTAGTATGACCCACTCCATACGTGCTGTCTTTCCAGTAGGTACTAGCTGTATATTTAAGTAGTGTACTACAATGTACAGTGAAAAACATAAGACATATACCTTGCATTGTTGCCTTAGTTGTGGCCCTATCATGATAGGTAAATGAATTACAACACCTGTTGTAAGCTGCGTTGTTCTCTCCCATTCCTTTCAGATCCCACATTAATTCAAACATAGATGGATAGCGAACCACAATTTCATCTGTATCCACTGTAAGCATTGTGAAGCCTGCTCTTGTAAGCAAGCTACCAATGTCCCGGATTTCTGTAAAAGGTGAAATGTGGGGAGCTATGCCCCCATGACGTTCTAGCTCAGCAAGTTGTAATGAAGAGCGCAATTCATACAGTGTGTCACCTCCAAAAACAGCACCTATGAACACTCCATCATTTTTTAGGCAATTGATTATTTGACGAAATGCCCCAGGAAGATCATTTACCCAGTGCATGCTTAAACTACTAGTTACAAGGTCAAGAGATGCAGGTTCAAAAGGAAGAAATTCTTCATCTACAACTTCACGTCTTACTTTCACATTTGGTGGGTTTGGTACTTGATCTAACCATGTTGGACTCAAATCACACACAACTAATTCTTCCACAGATTCTGAATCAATGTGTTTAGCGACATAACCTCTACCACACCCCAAGTCCACGGCAAGTTTGAACTTTCTTTTGATATCAAATACGCGATCAGCAAGTCTGTAACCTACTTCTTCTTTCAAATAATCGTATACTGCTACGTCTGGTGCACGTGCAGCCCTTTCTCTTTGAAGACATTTGGCTTGTCGATCGAAGATATTTATTGATGTGTTTTCTGCCGGTTTGATCTGCATTGGCACACAGCTATGGTAAATGTGACGATAAATGTTTGTAGATCCACACATATCTGAGATTTCGTGTAAATTTTTTTCTGTGGTTTTGAGACCCCTTAAATTGTAACATAACCTAAAATGTATAGGTCTGTACTTCATATATTTCCGAAACTGACGAGATGTACGAAACATTGTATTTCTGGATACTCTAAATGTATTCATAATGCGTCTACACTATTTCATAAGGAACAACATGAGAACAGTTTACGTTTTATTGGCCATTTGGTCTCAATGTTGCACTTCTTTGGTGTAGTGCTATGACTATCGAACCACCCAATAATCGGATGATCGGCTGGTTGCAAAGTATCGACTGATCGTGTTATCGATTACCTCAAATATGTCAGATGTCGGTGTGCGTATGTAGGACGGATGTTGCGTCATTTTTATCGTATTGCGTGAGTCGTCTTTATTTTGGCTTGAGTTCAGTGTGTGAGAGCAACTTGTGTCGAATGTTTAAAATCATCACTTGAGAACTATACCACACGGAGGAATGGATGCACATATTCACCCAGAAGTGTTAGAGGAGAGCCCTCCCGAATTTACATCCTCTCTGTTTCATTGGGGTTAGTATTATCAGAGCTAACGCTAAGTCTTGGAAAGTGACATATCGTGTTATCGTCTTTGTGAAAAAGTTTGCATTTGACATGTCCGTCTTTGTGACTGTAGTAATGAAGTATACCTTAATATTATGTCCGTTTAATAATATGTACGTAGGTTATCTGCTGTTTGACATAATGACGTCCCTCCGAGCTTTTTCTTGTGTGCGCCCATGGTATCGTTACAGGTGTGTTGCGTTAAGTGCAAGCTAGGTGATTTTCGATTAGCCTAACAAACTAGCAAGTGGCATAATAACTAAGACAATTGCAGTGATAGAGTGATTTTGTTAGATTCGTTGACACTACGAGTCGGATTACAGCCTGTAGTGCATAAGGTTATTTAGACTTTAAAATGTTCGCTGGAATAGCATAGAATTTATTGATCTTGCATAGACCTCTTAATGTATAAGGTTGTAGAACATGCTATAGCATGACAAATACAATGCATATATGAAATAATGTGGTTTATATGTCTGTTCATAGTCATCTTGTAGCAACATCACACAGGCTATAAAATATAGCAATGAGTTTGTGTTGAGAACTAATTAATATGTGCAGTATGTATGAGAGGTTTGTTAAAACTTTTTACAGGGTAGAAGAAGTGAGCAGAGAGTTAATCCACCAAAGCTTACTTAATACTGTTGTATTGTGATCACATTTATTAATAGTATGTGGAAGAGCATGGTACTACCTGCTCCCCATATAGCGCACACTTCTTGGGTAACTAATGAGGTTAGCATTGTGGAAAATGGAGGTAATCTTTTTTCTCACATACTATGTATATCTGGATTTGAGATTTTTGTGTTGTCCACAGCAAAAGCAGTAATGAAAGTGTGTATATTGGAAGGAATAAAATTGATGGAATTTATTTACCTTAAATAGATCCTTCTTTGGGTTTAGCCAAAGGATGAAAAACATATCAAAATGTAACTTGCATGACCCATGCATTTGTGATTTATATGTAATAATATATCAACAAATTGCATATAAGTGTATTAAAATTAGTTATATACACGATGACCTCCTAAATGTTTCAGCCAATCATGTGGCCATCCTCAGGGAGGCGAAACACACAGGACAAATACATAAGAGGCTAAATTACTGAAGTATGAGAACCAATTGACACTTATAAAATGACAGTCATAAAAACGATAGTTTAAAATACATGAATATAAGTCATTAACAGTAGATGTAGTATTGTGATTTGGATGGTATACGCAGAAGTTTCATGCAGTAAGTCACCATCCAAGAGGATGTTTCAGGTGTAACTAACATGTTAAACCATGCTGAAGCCAGGCATCTATCAGGGGCAGGTTGTGATATGAACAGCACAGTAAACCATGCACATTGTGGTTTACCATGCTCTTTACATCATAGAAAACCAATATGTGTTATATTTGAGCAATACATACATGATACATTTCTTCTATATGTAGCTTTAGACTGCACAATGTTGCTTGTATGTTATATCAAACCAAAATAAATTTGTACATTCTGCAGGAAAGTCATTTATAGAACAAAATGGGTGGTTTCTTGTTGGTGCTGGTGTGCTGTTTTACTGTCTGTGGATCAAGATGGGGCCATATGTAAAGAAGTTCAGAGAACACCAAGAGGAAAGAAGATATGCTGCCTTCTGCCATAAGAGTTAGTAGTAATATTTATTTTAGTAGTATGCTTTAAATCTACCAGACATGCAAGTTTTATGTTATGACCCTAAGAGCATTAAAGTTTGGCTTTACACATAAATATCTGTAACTTCTGGAAACAAGAACTTCTAATGAGACCAGGGCTGGTCTAAGGGGCGGGCCAGCCTGGCAGCTGCCCAAAGCACTAAGATATTACTGGAATAATTGGAAATATTTTGCTGGTAAACTCAGATTTTCCACACATAGAATAACTTTCTCTGAAAATTTTCCGCCATTTCGGCATATTCCCTCAAACATGTTCACCAGTAGTTCAAATAATATTGGGGTGAAGGGGCACCAAATTATTACTTTGCCTGAGTGCACCAAATTAATGGTCTGCCCAGGGTGCCCACATATTGGACTGGCCCTGTGTGAGACACAATTGTTGTTGCTGTTTATTCCTTTCTGCCTCCTCTTCAGACATTTCCACAGCACATGCATTATCTACAACCAACATGTAATGAGTAAAATAATTAGGTATTTTGTAGAAGCAAAATGGTTATGAGCCAGTCCCAGTGGCCGTGTGGTCTAAGACGTAGGTCTGCGGCCACTTGCCTTCTAAGATTGTGGGTTCGAATCCCACCAGGGGCATGGATGTCTGTCTGTTGTGAGTGTTGTGTGTTGTCAGGTAGAAGTCTCTGCAACGAGCTGATCACTTGTCCAGAGGAGTCCTACCGACTGTTGTGCGTCATTGTGTGTGATCTATAAACCTCGTGAATGAGGAGGCCATGGCCTGCATTGGGCTGAAAATTGCACCAAATAAAAAGAATGGTTATGAATCTTAAACAGCAGGGTGGAAGGGAATGGAATGGATTCATTTGTTTGAGGATAGGGACTGCTAGTGGGCTGCTGTGAATGTAGTAATGAACTTCATACTGGTATGTTCTTAATTTCCATGTATTAGTCAGTTATTAACAAGTCCAACAAAATACACATACACATTTATAAGAGTATTTAGTTGGACTTTTTAGTAGATACTTCTAACAGTAATGACCTCTGGGCTGTATAAAAGGCTGTGGATTCCTGTGACAAGATTAGTGACTACTTAACTTCTAAAGAAGGGATGTACTGTGTGGAGCTGTCATAACATTGGATAGTGATGGCTGTTATATAAGAAAACTTGTTGGTTGATTAATAAAATTAACATGAAGCAGAGTTCCTTTTTAGAAGCTGATATTTGCTCAGCTAGCCAAGAAGTTTCGTGCCTTTTATAGAATCAGAAGCTTCATTTCCTTCTCAGAAGAGGTCTTCGCCATCCCTGTCTTGAATCAGCTG
>Ga0209737_10003807_pt1 | contig 10545 bp, 4 predicted proteins | sample TergutCu122P3_FD_187284 | JGI IMG/M metagenome (GOLD analysis project Ga0209737, IMG submission 187284) | Cubitermes ugandensis P3 segment gut microbial communities from Kakamega Forest, Kenya - Cu122 P3 (SPAdes) (version 2) | ecosystem: Host-associated > Arthropoda: Insects > Digestive system >...
TAACATTACAGAAACCACATATCCCTGCAGTTTCAATATGTATTTGGTAATCAATAAGTGTGTAACAGCTGTCAAAGTTTCAAACTTCTCTGGCCATTATCTCCGTAACCGTCCAACTTTGGATATAGGTGTTTTGGGTTATATCGGTATAGTTCAACATAAGGAACACTCTCCCGAAGTATTTCACATTCCTCTTGGGACACCCTGTATAAATTTATTTATTTTGTTTATGTCCTTTTTTAGTTTTTATTTTTTATTCTTATCCATTATGTATTGATCACATTTCAGGATCCTCACTGCAACATAAAAATGGAAAGTCATAACAAATATACAAATCTGCAAGAACTTTATTTCTTCTCCAACAAAATTCTTCTACAATGAAGTCACATCCTATTTTTATGAAATAGCAACAAATTTAGGACCTACCATAAAAGGCCAGTGGTGTGCAACACAGAGAGAATGTTGTTATCTTCTTAATATACTTACTACGAATCTACACAGTTGAAAATACAACATATTTATTTTTGACTTTCTTAGGAATTGATAGTAATAACTATTTTTAAAACTGTTTTGTACCAAAATAGTTATTTTAATATGTCTGAGATTTTTTGTATTTTTTGTACTGTTTTTACCTTGCATTTTTTGGAATGTGTTTTTAATCAACCTTGATGTAAAAGGGGAGATCTCCCACTTAATAATTTTAAGTTTCTACATGTATTCATTTACTTGTATTATTACAGCCTGATGATGGCCCAAGCTTGGGGCTAGTGTAGTTGCCAGTTAATACACATGTTCAAAAAAGGCGTGTTGGTTGTGACTGGAGATATTTTAAACCTCTATGACACAATAAATTCTGTCGCTATACCAAACAAGACTGCTGCATTGAGAGGAAGAACACAATCAGTTTTCAACTGGATATTCATTAAAGAGCGTGACAGGATTCCAACAGTGAAGAAAGGAAGCCTACATTCAACCATAATTTAGCTCAAGAGTCAGCACACTGAACTTCTGAACTTGTGAACACATGGCCACATGGTTTCAATCTAGGTCAAGCTGTCACCTTAGCATCATGCTATGGAAGCATGCGAGGGAGTAGAGATATAACTCCAGGCATGTTTACTGTCAGTGTCAGATGGAAGTAAGTACCGTACTTCCCAGCCCATAAGACGCGTGATTTTTTCGTTAGAAATTTTAGAAAAAAATAATGATGAATGTATATTAATTTTAGTAATTTATTGGAAGAAAACAGGATTGTTACATACCAAAATTAGCAACCATAATATAATTTATTCATCACAGAAACCCAGAAAATCATTGTCACTACCACTACAATCATCTTCATGGTTGTTTTCACTCAATGCATCACTTTCTTCATATAAAATGTAATCTTCACTTCCATCTAGTGCATTGCTAATGCCACATTTTTTTACAGACTTTACAATAGTCTCACTTTTAATTCGCTGCCAGGAATTTTTCATCCACTTGCAAACATTAGAAATCAAAAGCCGTTTCACTCTTCCTGCTGGTGTAACATGATGAGTTGGTGCCTCAGTCCACTTTTCCCATTCCTCATGCATAAATCCCTTGAATGGTTTATTAACTGAAACGTCCAGAGGCTGTAATTGAATGGGTAATCCACCAGGAATTACTGCAAGATGTGTCTTCAGTTTAGTGGCAAGCCTTTTTGTTTATTCTGTTACATGTGCCTTGAAATGATCATACACTAATAAAGATGGTTTTTTAAGAAGACCACCTGGACGCTTGGACTACACTTTCTCTAACCACAGCTTCATTCCTTCTCCATCCATCCATCCTTTATAACAAACATGAACAAAAATCCCATGTGGAATTTCATCTTTAGGCAGTGTTTTTCTTTTGAAGATTAATAAAGGTGGAAGCTTTGTGCCATCAGCACAGCATGCAAGAACAACAGTGTAACGCGTCTTCTCATTACCAGAAGTCTTTATCATAACTGTTTTACCATCTTTACCATCCACTGTTTTATTCGACAGAACATCAAACGTCAAAGGTACCTCATCCATGTTCCCTAATTGTCCTATCTCAAAACACACCTTCTTTCTCATGTTTATGACATATTTATGGAATTCTATAATCTTTCTTTCATACTCATGGGGCAGTTTTTGCACTATTGTAGTTTTAGTACGCATACACAGGCCATTTCTTCTCATAAATGTTTTGCACCACGAAGTTGGTCCACCAAAATCAGTAATAGACATTTCAATGGCTAGTCTTCTCGCTTCAATTAAAATCATTTTCGTTGAAACAGCAATTCCATTCTTCCTGTGATCTATTATCCAGTTCTTAACATATTCTTCAAGTTTTGGCCATTTAGGAGCACATGAACGTAAAGTTTTTTTACTCTTATCTGCTTTGATTAAATCTTTCCTTTGCTTCCTCCATTCTCATATCATCTTCTCTGTCAGAGGTGAGCCAAAACGCCTTTCAGCTGCCTGGTTTCCATGTTTATCAGCATAATTCATGACTTCAATTTTAAATGCAATGCTGTAGATAATCATCTCTGTTTTGATCCCATGAGGGTTTTCTTTGATTTTAAACTTTAAATGTAACTCTTTAATCAATGTTTGTAAAAATGTAACTTCACACAAAACAGATATACTTTAAGGAACTGTAACACACTTGAATTACACTTGGCTACACTTTGCTACTGCAGCAGCGTAAATACCGTGATGCCATGTATATGCTAGGTTAAATCCCCGGATAAGAAAGTAAGCCGTTCACAAGCAGTGATGCCAGATCTCATGATTTGGAAGCAAATTTCACTATCTCACAATAAAGATGTTGTATAATAGATGTACGGGTATTTGTAAGTTTGGAAATAATACTTACTCTCGGCGCATAAGATGCAGGTCAAATTTAGGTCACATTTTTCAGGAAAAAAAGTACGTCTTATGGGCTGGGAAATACGGTAATATGTATGTAGTGAATAACTACCCAGTGAAATCCAGCAAGCAGGATCCTTCTTGAGAAGCTAACATGTACACATCTAGTCACATGTATGTATGTGTGTATGTTTTTTGTATATTGTTGTAAGCTGTGATACTGCGGCCAGTAAAGTGCATCATATGGCATGTCTTGACTTCCTGCTGAAGCAGTATCAAATCCAGTCCCACTTGAACATCTTCCCAGTTGGTAAAGGGATCCAGAACATGAAACAGCTACTCACCTCCACTAAGGTGTTGAATTGGTGGAGTTCTTATTTTCATGACCCTGAAAATCACTTAATAGCATGGTGTGTACCTACACACATGTTACCTGTATTTTAAACAGTGACATCTTTAGGTGTTACTCCAAATTATGAGACATTTCATGTTACAGAAGACATGAGAGGTAAACTCTTTGACTACAGAATGGACTGGTAGATTAAAAGTAAAGTTGTTGTCCTTTTTTATCATCAAATCCATAACACAGGAACTAAAAATGCTTTTGCAAGAGTTGTCAGTGTGAACAATATATTTACCTAATATCATCTTTGTCAATGCAAGTGATGTTAACTACTGCTGTTTCTAGGTACAATACAAGAATGAAATGCACAACTTACCCTAATCTGCAATAAGGCCACACAAGGATATGGCAAAACAGCCAGCTGCCAGCTGAGCAGCTAAAGGGCTTGCAGTTTTAAGAAATTTTAACACTGAAAGTGAAAGGACAGGGTTGGACAAACAAGGACACTGCCTACAAGTATGTCTGAATTTCTGTCTGTGCTAAAGTTCATAAATGCTTGTTTAGCAAGACAGAGAAAGGAAACCATTTTACTGCAATTATTAAGTCTGGTTAAAGGGAATTTAATACAATTCATACAGAAATTTGTGCACTGTTCTTAACGGTGGTTCTCTTTATGCAGTTTAGAAAATCCAAAGTTTATTATGAAGCAAATACCTGTCTCATAGTTATGTACATTAAGTACAGAGATTATATGGACAGGCAATGCTGAATGTATGTAATGCTTAAAAGCAAAGTTTCTTCATTTCACAGCTCATGTTAAGTTACGTTGACACCATCTGTATAAATAAACACAAATTGCCATGCACAATTTCCCCCTATCTTTGTGTCCATAGGATCAAATTGTTCTATGCCAAGAGTCTCCTGTAAAGTAGAAATGGGAAATTTGATTTTCCAGGACACAACTTCAACCAGTCATAATATTGTATTAAAAATCCACATATTACAACAGGATTATGAATGTTCTCAGTATACCACACATTAAATTTGACACATATCAAGGATGTTGGTAATTTTGTGTGTATAACAATGTAAAGTACAAAGGCTTCAAAGTATAAACCTCTATGATGGTATGCAGTCATTGTTCTTATACTGGAGTGAACAAGAAAGCAGTATAATAGAGATATTTGCCGAAGTCAAGTAAACAATCTCTCTTTATCTAATGCCAACAAATACATACAGTATCACGTCATTTATATAAACAAATTTCATTACGATCTTTCTATTCCTTTGTTGTTTCAATTTCTCTTATTTCCCCTGCAATCAGAACAATTATGTTGCAGACTTACGGACCAATAAAAAGCTGCATGAATTTATATCAAAAATAAACTTTAAAAGAAATATTTTTAATTTATGCTGCAGAAGCACAGATAAAGTAATAAGTAAATACTTTCAATGACAATTCTGTACCTTGTTTCCTTTAAACATACTGAGAAATTTTCTAGTGAAATTGGACAAGGATGATGATGAAACAAGTTTTAGCAAGAAGTGAAGTGGAACTTCAAAGACAAATATTTTCAAAGAGATATAAAGCCACCATTAGGTGTCCTGCATGAATAAAGTATATAGTTTTGAAACTAAAGCAGTTGGCAGTGATGCAGTCAGTTTCTTGATACAAAACATAGCTTCAATATGTGACTCAAATTGAAGATACCATTCATTAATTCTCATAAATACAAAGAAGGTAATGTAATGAAACTAGAGACAGTAAATAGTAATGAATACATAAAATATAATTAATTTTCTTTGAATTCTTCACACTCACACACAACCTATTATAAAACATTCACTTCAACCCATTTCTATCTTTGGACTTTGGATATTATTGCAGTTATGCCATATGTATTTTCAAAGCTGTGATTGAGCAATAATATCTTGTAGATACTGGCTACATCCCTGTTTGCATTACAGAATTACTGCAATGTGATCAGAGATGTCAGATGGGAACAACTGTACTATGAACTGTCATCTGTATACTGGTATAAAATATGTAACAGCTGCACACAGGAGATAAACCCACCAGTCAAAATTCCAATCCTGTAATTAGTAAGAATTAAATAAAGTAACTTTGTTGACTTGATGTCTCTTTATGCCAGCTATGGGGCTAACTGGACGGAACTAATGTGTGATGTAGATCAGAGAACAAAATTATGACGGAAGTTATGTATTACAGCGTATCCAAAATAGTGGTCACCACTTTTCCTTCAGATAAGTGTCTTTTGCAGTATCCCAATGAAGAACTGTGGATGAACCAAGATAATTCCAGACAGTTTTTGAAATGTAAATATTCCCCAAGTACAGACAAATCTGTTACACAATAAGTTTCAAAGTTTTCCATTTTTCTTGGCAGTATATATTCAGATGATAAGTCCATTTCCTTTTGAGGTGATAGTGGGAGGTTAATTTTACGAATAAGTTATAGGAAACCCATAATGATTTTGTCCAACTACATTAATAGTTTAAAAAAAAAAACAAGGAAATATTAAACCTTCAGAAGTTAATAAAAATTTCATATACCACTGATTAGAAAATACAGTAAAACTCCTTTAACCCCACATCCAATAACTCAGCACTCCTGATAATCTGGTACTTGAAGAAAGTAGTACTCAATATTTCTACCAGAAAAAAAAAGTTTAATCAATTAAACAGGCAGATCTGAGGGTCATGTTCAAAAAGGCCTCCAAGGGTGTCTGTACCTCAAATGTTGTGGTATGTCCTGATCCCTCCATTGACTTCTTCAACTTTGAAGATGCCAAACCAGAATAAAAGAAATACCCAAATGGAATACTCCTGTGATTAGTGGTATAGCACAAATATAAGAGCAGAAACAAAAAATTACCTGTAAATAATTATGTCAGTAGAGACACTGTCTGATAATCCAGCACTGTCCAGTTCCATGGGTGGTGGATTAACGGAAATTTACTGTACTATGCAATAGAAATGTATACTTTATATAACAATATACTGGAAAAACGTCCACAAAAGGCCAACAAATCCAACACAATGTGTGCTGTATTGAAAGTATATTGAAATGGAGAAATTTCTCAACTTCAGATATGATGACACAGAAAGCAAGATTCAAAACGTTTTGCAACAGAAGATTAAAACATTATGTTTGTGTAAGCCAACTTATCTTAGGAAGGGTCAACATTAATAAATACCATGTTCTGGTAGGTAGTTATCATGTCAGCATGTTTTAGAAACCTGGTACTATGCCCTGGCGTATTTCATGATCGACACATTAAAAATTCTCATATATTTATCTTTTTGATTAATTAGAAAAGCTGTACTATCTATCCAGTGTTGCTTATCACATTATGAAAATGTACATTGAGTGGGACCTTGCCATATAAACTGCCTGTATCAGTTGACTTCCATCTGAAACTGACATTTGTGCTGCAACATTAGTGGAAGTCATATCACTACACATCAGACACATCTTTGCTTGGTGTGTCTGCACACGCACATGCACACACACAAGCACACATACATACACGTACACCCTAACACACACTAACACATCTTTGATGATAGCAGGAACATTTCGAAGTTCCTCTTATACATAGCAGTTTGTTTATAAGTTTGTTTATATATATATTATTAAAAAAACTAATATCTTTATTAAAACACAACCTAATGTTTTGTGTATATTTCTTTTCTTTCATATGCATGTCTTTGATCAATGTTTGTATACCCAAAGCCAGTGTATCAAATTGTTTCTTTGGTTATTACTCTAATCACACATGAGTCATTAGTTGCAGCAGTCACTTGACTCGGAGCACCACCAATAGTTTCAACAGCCGTTCGTTAGTGCAGCTGACAGACACAGGAACAGGAGTAGCTCAAAGCAAGGAAGGGATCACACTAGCACTTTCTTTTGTTAATCACAGGTTAGTGGTATCAAGTTAATGCTTTTTTTTTTGTCTCATTAAGCATGTTCATACATACAAAAGAATCTTGACCATATTTTCATTGCTCCTCCTCATGCCATTTCTGGTTTGGAGTGGGCTGGGTGGAAGATCATTGCATCTTGTAACCATTTAGTGCTTCTAATTTCATGACTATATCATTGAAAAGAAATAAATGCAAAGTTAAAGCAGATCTGATAGATGATTGTTGGAAGAGTGTGATGGCTTCTGTTGGCTCTCATTCTTAAGATTCTTCTTTTCCTGCTCTATAGCCAGTATGGAGGCCATCTTGTAGTTAATAGGCCCATATGAGCGATAATCCACATCAGCGTAGTCCAGGTCAGAGAATTCCGGCCGGAATGGCTGTAAATGATAAGTTACATGAGAGGAAACTATTCTCTCAAATGGGTAAGAAAATTTGTGTTACTTATTATTTTACGACGCTTCTAAAAATTCCTTATTGAAATCCAACATTCAAAACACAACATGCAGTTGCAATGGATAAGTGTACTTTTATCCACAAAGGATTAATGCTTTTCAATAACTGATTTTCAGGCACAGTTTTATTAAATCTATTTTAAAATATGACATTGTTATGATGACTAAATATGTTTAAGGCGACAAAATGATAACTATCAGCAAAATAAATTAATTTTAATTATTACTGATTTGCTCTTTAAAATTAGTGCATCCATCAATTTCAGCACTGGAGCTGGCAATATTAGGAAGATGATATGATATAATATGAGGGGAGTAAGTTGTGCTTGTAGCATGCTTATGAATGGGAACAACTTTAAGTCTATTGTCTGTTAATATGTTGGCAATTAGATGTTAATATAGTACTTTAATTTCCTAACCTGAACACTGTATATCATACTGATCTACCATTGAACACTGCAGACAGACAACAAAATTGAGAAAACTGAAGTTCTGACTCAGAAATATTGCTTTACCTAACAGCACCAGGATCACTAAATTCTAGCATTTGTTTTGAACACTGCTAAGTAAAACTCTGTTCATTTACTTGTGCATGACTGCAATGAATATAATTATAATTATAATGAACCACATCACACAACAGACATGCAATAACAGAGATACTTCACATCACACAGTAATGATCTGTTCCAACTTTCTTCAAAACAATTACTCTACTCTCCAGTAACACATTTATCATTGGCATGGAGAAACAAATACTCATGCATCAACAAGGTGGTAGTTGGAGTGCCATCAGACAACTGATAACATACAGGTGCTCAAAAGATGTGTAAAAGGAGTAAATACTGTTGCCTCACTTGAAGTTAATCACCATGTAATAGTTCCAACCTAACCAACCAAGGTAGAGTACAGGAAGTTATACCTACAACTTCTCTCTATGCCAGTTTGCTTCTTCTAATAAATGTATGTAACGCTGGCTTTGGGGCGTTCCTGTTGAGAAAATAGACATGTTAAATGGTTGTAATGTACATCACAACAAGAGTCTTGTTAATAAATAATGTTAATGGTTGTGTACTAATCTGTACATCGTTTGAGCACCTCCATGTATCATACATACATACATTGTTCGGATTAAGGGGAAATGGGTATCAGATGATGGGTGTGCCTTTATTGATGACTGTGTATAATCAAATCAACATTAAAAGGAAATGGAAATTCAAAGTATCAACTTTGTTATAAGATAGGTAGGTTGAATACTCGTATTTCCAAATCATTACAGAATAATCTATTTCTTGCACTAGTGATTAAAAAGTTGCCATTAATTCAGAACTTACAAAAATCAGTTGTATGGCTTCTAATACAAGAAACTGGATACAAATATAAAAATATTATAAATGTGAATCTTATGCTGGCGTTCATGTGTACCAAATATTTAGAACTGAGAAAAGAAGAACATCAATTATGAGATATTGGAGGGAGTCAAAGGCACTCACAAAAGACACTGTATGAGACAAGACAGGCAATGTACGTATAATGTAACATTGAGGCGCATTTGTGTAACCATTTTTGCCACGGAAGAAAAATAATTATTAAATATTATAAGTGTGTGTCTGTATTCTTGCATATTTTCTGCACAGCATTATATTGCCATCTGTGGCCTGTCTGGCTGTATCATATTTTTCCACAATTTCTCATAAATGGCATGATTTTTGGAAGAAGTTATTGAACATACAATGTATGTTTTGATATTCTCTACAAACTTTTATCCAAAACATTTCTCATTCTAAGAATTAATGAATGAGATATTATCATAAATGTACAGAGGTTTTCATGTAAAGTGTCCATTATTATTGTCATACTTTAATGAAACTTGAACCTTCTTGACAGATTTTTGAAAATATTCATGTATCAAATTCTGTGAAAATCCATCCAGTGGGAGCCAAGTTGTTCCGTGTGGACAGACAGACAGACAGACATGACAAAGCTACCAGTAACTTTATGCAATTTTTCAAAAGCGCCTAAAAAGCTTAATGTATTTTATCTGTCTTCTGTTCAGTTTCATATATTTCCAGTTCAGTAGCCAATTGCCTAATGACCTGATACACCAAAAAAAAAAAAAGGTCCTTGAGGTGTAGAATAAAATGGCTCATCTGCAATGGAATCAAGTATAGTAAGTAATGTACAGCTCCAACTTTCTCAGACATAATACGAAAATTTAGCTTGATAATTTTACAGATGGCCTGCAATATTATTTATTTTTCATCTGTTATCTGTTCTTAATACATATAAAAGAGGGACAGTTTTCATCCATTACCTGTACTTAATACATGTAAAAGAGGGTCAGACAGAAAGTGCTACATCCTGCTTTCTATTGCATGCCATTTACAAACTGGGCATATGATGCTTCAAATAATTATGCCACAACATTGCTGAAGGCATAGTTAGGCCCATTTTCCATCATCAACAGTCTTCGTATACTTTTGAACAATAGCATGTACTTCCATTTAGTATATGTTACTCTCCTTCATTTGCAGCCTCTGGCTCATGGCATTATGCAGTGCCTCTTTATCTGTGTAGTTGTTTTCTCTTGGGCCACCTTTCCAATGATCAAACAGGTGAAAAATCTGATGGTGCAAGTTCACAGCTGTAGGGTGGTTATGGCAACACTCCCCGTCCAAATTTCATGATGGTCTCTGTGATGTGTGCACTTATGTGTGGCCTAGCCTTGTCACAGGGAAGCAGCAATGCTGACACATTTCATGCGGGATGAAAATGAAAAGGTGAGCTTTCAGACTTTCTATTTTCAATAAAACAGTCGGAGTTTACATTTTGTCCTCCAGGTAAGAAGCTCACATGCATAACACCTTTCTCATACCAAAAGAAAGTAGCCACAACTTTTCCCACTGATGGCACTCTTGAATATATTCTTTATTTGGAT
>Ga0209737_10003808_pt1 | contig 10544 bp, 12 predicted proteins | sample TergutCu122P3_FD_187284 | JGI IMG/M metagenome (GOLD analysis project Ga0209737, IMG submission 187284) | Cubitermes ugandensis P3 segment gut microbial communities from Kakamega Forest, Kenya - Cu122 P3 (SPAdes) (version 2) | ecosystem: Host-associated > Arthropoda: Insects > Digestive system...
GGGTGGCCGTTTTGGTCTCGGTAGGTTGTGAGGACTTTGAATACGTATTGGTGTTTGCCTGTTTTGCGTGTGATTATTCCTTTTTTTGGTAGGGGTACTTGTAGTTTTGTGCATAGCATTAGGGTCACTTTTTTGTATGTGTATATTATTGCACATACATAAAAGGGTTCAGATCATGAAATTGTGGTTTTTCCATGGAAAAATTGTATGTGCACAAATTTAGTCAGAATTTAGGCTTTAGGTAACTTTTTTTTGTCAAAATTTAATTTTTCATGCCGTTTTTGCTCGATAAGCATTATTGTTTATCACATTTACGCACTTGTTCTCATTAAAAACATCGTAAATACATGTGAGCTGAATACATACACTTTGACAAAACACGCCTTAAAACAAGTAAACTATGATACAGAATGAAAAGTTCTGAATTTTTCTTTATTACATCTCGTTAACCAGTCAGGGACAGCTGTATAAGGTTTAAAGCAATACTAAAAAGGGTAAAACATGAGAATGTCAGTTTAATGATCAGGGATAGTCTATGTTGTTGGAGTGGGAAAGTGAAAAGGGTAGATACAAAATTTGTTCAACAGAAAGTGTTAAAACAGTGATATTTTGGTGTCTATGTCTATAGTGAACACTTTCAAATAGGCATAAATCAACGTACTGAGTAGACTTTCATGAAAGTAAAATGTGTGAGTTTGTGGTTTGGGAGGCAGAGGGTTATAAGTAACCTTAATACATTGTTTTGTGTATTATAATGGGAAAAGGCGAAAGTTATGGATAGATATGGGTTTCAGTCACAGTTTCCATCCTTACGGGAAATTCCACAGATGCATGTAATGCCTCAGGAAGAGCAGAATCAACAGCAGGCTCAAAGTAATCAGGCGCCTCAGGGCATGGTATGGATGCCGGGTGCAACAACAGTTGGTGTTGTTTGTGTTGATGGTGTTATTTTAGCTTCAGAGAAGCGTGTAACGTACGGCGGGTTTATCATGAGCCGTGGGGGTAAAAAAGTTTTCAAGGTAACTGACCGGATTGGGGTTGCATGTGCAGGACTTGTTGGAGATATGCAGGTTCTTGCCAGAGAGATGGAGGCACAGTCTAAGCTTTTCAGTATGGATGTTGGTAGAAGAATTAGTGTAAGAGCAGCGTCTAAACTTATGGCAAATATTCTCTTTAATCGTAGATATGCACCATTATTTACTCAGACTATTATTGGAGGTTTAGATGAGGAAGGTTCGACATTATTCGTTTTGGATGTTTTAGGTTCACTTATTCCAGACAAGTATGCCGCAGTGGGTTCAGGAACAGAAACCGCCATAAGCATTATTGAAGAAGCGTATAAGGAGTCGATAACTATTGCTGAAGCAAAAGAACTCATTAAGAGGGCAATTAAATCGGCAATAAACAGAGATGCCATGAGCGGTGATGGAATAGACTTTCTTATTATAACCAAAGAAGGCACCGTTGAAGAGTCAATCAAATTCTAACCCTCTTTAACCATTTAATTTTTAATTCTGTTTAACAAAGACGTCAATTGGCTAGGTGGTAGATGTGTCATTTGACTTAACTGAGGAAGAAGGAAAATTCTTAATAAAGCTTGCAAGAAACACAGCTGAAGCTTTTCTTGAAAAAAGACAAACTCTAAAGCCTCATAAAGATACTCCACAGAAACTCTATGTGAAATGCGGCGTCTTTGTAACCATAAACAGTTTTAATAGAGGAGAAAAAACATTACGTGGCTGCATAGGTTATCCTTATCCTACAAATTCACTTGTAGAAGCAGTTATTGATTCTGCCATATGTGCTGCAACAGAAGATCCTCGTTTTCCACCGATGAAACTTGAAGAGCTAAATCGATGCGTTTTTGAAGTCAGTGCTTTAACACCTCCCGAATTAATACAAGTAAACAATCCCAAGGAATACAGACAACAGATCAAAGTGGGGCAAGACGGATTAATTATAGAAAAAAACTACAATAAGGGATTACTTTTACCTCAGGTACCTGTTGAATGGCAATGGGATGAGGCAGAATTTCTTTGTCAATGCTGCATGAAAGCAGGACTATCTCCTGATAGTTGGTTAACAAGAGGTATCAAAATTTATAGGTTTACAGCTATAGTTTTTGAAGAACAAACACCACAGGGTGAAATTAAACGTTTAAATTTGAACCATAAGGTTTAGTCTAAAAGAGTTTTTACAATTTCAACGGCTCTATCTAAACCATTGAGGTTACGGGAAAATCTGTTAAGCTCAAGCACATGTTTCTGGTACGTGGGAAGGTTTTGTTCCATTTTTTGTATAGCCTCTGCAAGCGTTTTTTGGTTTTTGACCTTAATGGAACAACCTAAGTCTTGTAGTTTTGCTGCATTACCACCTTGCTCAGGTTGGGTTGGGATACATATGCTTGGTTTAACATATTTGATTGTTTCAAAGCAAGTCATGTGTCCACCGCTAAAGAGGACATACTTGGCGTTTTTCATAGCTTCTTGACGCTCAGATGTTGAGAGCCAAGTATGGATTTCGCAGTTACCAATTTTTACTAGGGTTTTTTTGCCAGGAATACCCAGACTGATTATGGCTTTGCTGGAGGTTTTTTTGAGCACTGGCAAGAGGGTTTTGAGTAGTTTTGAGCGGGTTCCCATAGGACCACTTATAGGGGCAAAAATGTGTTCATCAGAACCGCAAATGGGGGTGGTATCCATAAAGGCGCCGATGTATTCTACTTTATCTTCTAAAGCAGATCCAAGGAGGTTCCCTACGTTGTAGTCTGAAATTGTGTAAGGAGGGGGATTATCGGGGATGATAATTTTTGTAGATTGATTAACATATTGATCAGCTATGGATTTACCAAGGTTGAGAAGATGCATAAGGCCATATTTTGGGCGCAGTAGATTTGTGATGTAAATTGAGGGGATTTTTTGTTTAGCAGCAATTCTTAGAGCAGTTATGTCTCCATCGGCAATTAATATGTCAGGAGCAATATCGTATAGTTTTGCTCTTAAGTCATAGGATCTATAGATGACCTCCATTGCACTAGGGTTTTTCATTTCAAACTGATGGTTTTCCGAATTAAATAAGGGTAAAGGTAACAATATATTTAGTAGTGATGCATGTATGGCAATGCCCGAGGAATTCTCATACCAAGCAATTGGCGTACACTTGTATACATGCTTAAACTCTTTTGCAAGCAAATCATAGGCTTTGCCGCCTGAAAGAAAAAATACTTCACATCCAGCTTGCTCCAGTCGTTTACCTAAGGGAATAATTCGCGAAACATGACCTAACCCCAATTCTGAGCAGGTAAACACCAAACGCATACCATCACAACAACAAACGTTCTTATTTTTTAATTTCTAAACTCAAGGGTACAATGAAAGTATTTAAACTTGATAAAATAAAGTTACAGCTATGTTTGTACCCAGAAAGCTTATCGAAGAACAACTCTTACAAATTCTAAAAGAGGACATAGGTCAAGGCGACATCACAGTAGCAATTATTCCAGCAGATTTGATCTCAACCGCTGAAGTAATCGCTAAAGAACCGGGAATAGCCGCAGGTATTAAAGAAGCAGCCATACTGGCCCAAGCGATGGATTTAAAAGTTAAAACCTACGCCATTGATGGTGAACAAATAAAAAATAAACACGTCTTAATGCAGATAACCGGTGACACTCAAACTATTCTAACAGTTGAACGCACCCTGCTTAATTTATTGTCCCGTATGTGTGGCATTGCAACGGTTACACGTGCATTTACTGAAAAATTAAAAACCGTAAATTCTTCTGCAAAAATTGCTGCAACACGAAAAACTGCTCCAGGACTATTATATTTTGACAAAAAAGCTGTAGCTATAGGTGGGGGGGATCCTCACAGACTACACTTAGATGATATGATTTTAATCAAAGATAATCATATAGCAGTAATTGGTGACCCCGTAGAAGCAGTAAAGTTAGCAAAAGAAAAAGTTTCATTTAGTAAAAAAATTGAGGTGGAGATAACAAAGGCAACAGACATTCTTCAGGTAGCGAAGGCAGGAGCAGATATAATCATGCTGGATAATTTCACGCCCAGTGAGGTTAACGGCGCAGCGGAAATACTTAAAAATGCAAAGTTGTCACACAAAGTTTTGTTAGAGGTAAGTGGCAGAATTAACAATGACACCTTAATGGATTATGCGCACGCTAACGTGGATATTATCAGTATTGGAGCATTAACACATAGCGTAAAAGCATTAGATCTTAGTTTAGAAATAATCAAAAAATAGGTTTTATGCAGATTATACACCTACAGCCACTATAAGCCATGCCTCCACTACAGCACCTATTGCAAGTAGACCAGCAGTTATACCGATAAATATTGCAGTCCACCTTAGATGACTCCAACGTTTCTGAGTTAACCGCCGAAACAGCCAAACACTCTCAGACATACCCAAGGTGTACGAGGCAAATTCAAGCCAAAATATAGGCGTAATAATTAGCATCAACAAAGGAACAATAGGCGATAAACCTTGAACCATCGAAAGTGCATTTATAGTTACACCTGTTGAGAACAACACATACATTCCAAATACAGCACCAAATACAGGGATAAACATGAGTAAACAGAGCCCAAAATTATTAACAAAAATTTTAACTGACAAAGAGGCAAAATCAGGGTTGTCAGTTAACATCTGGTTAACCTGATTAGCAAGGTTATTTGCCTCTTCATCACTTAAAGGGTACTGAGTTCCAACAAATGTTACTGCAACAGATAAAACAAAAATAAAGATTAAAGAGTAAAGTCTTTTCTGTCTAATTGAAGCATTTTTCCAGAAGAGAAAGAGACTGTTTAACATAGCATCAACTTTTAATTATTTAAATTCCTAAACGCAACACGTAAGTTAAACATTTCCATCAATAATTTACCAAGATTTACCATCATAACAATAAACATGCACAAAAGAGATTACCAACAAAACGATGAATAAAATAGGACATCAAAAAAGCGACCAAACATAAACAGACCCATCAACACATACGAAATACATAAACAAAAAATAAAATAGGAATAGTTATTCTGAGTTATTTTTTAGATCTATAGCTAAGAGATACATTTCAGAGCTTTTTGCTCTACTAGCAGCAGGTTTAACGAATTTAACCTCTGCGAAGTGGTCTTTAACAGTTTGGACGAATTCATCCATTAAGTCGCCTTGGAAGAGCTTTACAAAAAAGGCACCACCTGGACGCAGAATTTGTAGCGTGACATCTAAAGCTTTAGATGCCAAATCAATTTGCCGCGCATGATCAACTTCCCAGATGCCAGTAATGTTTGGTGCAGCATCAGATATTACAGTGTCAGGTTTGCGAGGTAAAAAGGACAGGATTTGTTCTGCAATAGTGGGGTCGGTTAAGTCGCCAACAATTGTTCGGACGTAATCTTGTGGAAAAGGTTCAATTGGTTTAAGATCTACACCCAAAACAAAGCCATGTCTGCCAACCATTTTTCTAGCTGCTTGAATCCAACCGCCTGGTGCAGCACCTAAATCTACAACTACATTGCGTAATTTGATGAAAGCATATTTTTCGTTAACTTGAACCAGTTTGTATGTGGAGCGAGACCGATAATTTTCAGCTTTAGCTTTCTTGTAGTAGAATTCGTTTTTTCTTTCACGTATCCAAGCTTTCGGCAAGAGCATCATCCTCTGATATACTTAGCTCGCTTGGAGCGCTAGGTGTAAGGGGTATTTGTCTTTCAGTGTCTAAACCTAAAATCCAATCGGTTAATTTTTGGCAGGTTTTGGGAGAAATTGCTGTAGTTGGGTCGCATCTTGCGTTGTCTGGGCATAACAGACAGGGGCAGTCAACAATTGTTTCAATAGACGCTGGAAGTCTTTTTGGATAAAGTCTATAGGTCCATCTGCCATCTTGTAGTTCTTTCTCTCTACGGATAAGCCCCTTTTCTTCTAGTTTAATTGAGACGCGTGAACCTTCACGGCTACTTGCACCTAGTTCTCGCCATAAGTCTGATTGAAGTACACCTTGATAACCTGTGTTCACCACATAATGGAGCGCTTTTTGTTCAAGGTCATTACGTTTAGGCATGCTAAGATCAGTTCCAGATAATATAATAATTTGCTTGTTTCAGATAAAAATATGTATCCCTCTTAGAACCTACATTCACATGGTTAACACGCAGAAAACATCGCTAACTGATGACAGATACTGTTTAGGCATAGAGTCTACAGCAGATGATTTTGGTATAGGCATAGCTAAATTCAACGGGGAAATTCTTGCAAACGCTGTAGATGGGTACATACCAGTGGAGGGGGGAATTCATCCAAGAGAAGCTGCACGCCACCATGCAGAAGTTGCAGACAAGATTTTTAATCAGGCATTGGCAGACGCAAAAATAAAAACAAAAGACCTTACATGCATAGCTTTTTCTATGGGCCCTGGACTGGGCCCTTGTTTGCGTACAGGAGCAACTGTGGCCCGTGCTTTAGCCTCATATTTACAAATACCCTTAGTTGGTGTGAATCATTCCATAGCTCATATCGAAATTGGAAAACTAAAAACAAGTACAGTTGATCCTGTTACGCTTTATGCTTCTGGAGGAAACACTATGGTTACTGCGTTTGAATCTAAACGTTATCGAGTCTTCGGTGAAACGCTAGATATTGCACTGGGGAATTGTCTGGATGTTTTTGCAAGACAGGCAGGATTGAAGAATCAGAAAGGTTTACCTCTTGGCGCAGCAGTAGAACAACTGGCTCTTAAAGGTAAAAATCTTATCTCACTGCCTTACGTGGTGAAAGGTATGGATTTATCTTTAAGTGGTCTTTTAACAGCAGCAACTACACAGTTACATAAAGGAGACTATACCCTTGAAGATGTGTGTTATAGTCTTCAGGAATACGCTTTTTCTATGGTTGCGGAAGTTACTGAGCGTGCATTAGCTCACACTGAAAAAAAAGAAGTTTTACTAACAGGCGGGGTGGCAGCTAATAAACGATTACAAGCGATGCTTAAAGTGATTGCTGAGGAGCATGACGCAAAATTTAATGTGGTTCCTCAAAGATTTGCCACAGATAACGGTGCAATGATTGCCTGGACAGGCATTTTAGCTTACACGCACGACATAGTCACCTCTATAGATGAGAGTTATGTAAAGTTGCGTTGGCGCGTAGACAGGGTAGATGTACCATGGATGAATTAAAACAGCCTATTTTACTAAAGAAGGGTGCTGAAGCGTGTCTTTATCTTTCAGAATGGTATGGAAGAAAGGCTATAACTAAAATTCGAATACCAAAAAAATACAGACCCGAAGCCCTAGACCAGCAAATTCGCAGTTACCGTACAATACATGAACCGCAATTGTTACATCAAGCCAAAACGGCTGGTGTTGCAACACCACTAATTTACATGATAAATGTGTCAGAAGCCACAATTATAATGGAGTACATAGAGGGTGTTCAAGTAAAACATCATCTAAAGGAAGCGTCAGAGGTAGAGCGTAGGGAAATTTGTCTGAAAATTGGTGAGTTAATTGGTAAACTACATAAAGAAAACTTGATCCATGGCGACCTAACAACCTCAAATATGATAATAGATAGACAGGGTAAAATTTTTCTGATAGATTTTGGTTTAGGTGAAAAAAATGTAGAGTTAGAAGCAAAAGGTGTTGATCTGCACTTATTGAAACGTGCACTACAGAGTACGCATTTTGTTTTTTGGGAAAGCTGTTTTAAAGATGTACTTATGGGGTACAGGTTAGTTGTAGGTGACAAGTTGAGCGAAAAAGTTTATGAGAAAATCTGTGAAATTGAAAAGCGAGGACGTTATGTTGAAGAACGTAAACAATAATGCTGAATCACCGATTAGGGACAAGAATATTTTATTCATAACAGGTAACTTTCACAAGTTTAACGAGGTGCGCAGTATTCTAAGTCCAAAAGGAATCGCTGTTAGCATGTTACGTATGAAGGGTGTAGAAATTCAAAGTGACTACATTAGTGAAATAGCAGAATACTGCGCAGTAGAAGCATTCCATCAATGTCATATGCCCTTAATTGTTGAAGATGCAGGATTATTCATCGAGGCCCTTGAAGGTTTTCCAGGGCCATACTCAGCTTACGTTTACAAGACAATCCAAAATAGTGGCATCCTAAAATTAATGGAAAAAATACATACCCGTAAAGCAACTTTTTGTTCAGCCATAGTATATTATAGCCAAGAAACGGGTCCATTGCTTTTTGAAGGAAAAACAGAAGGCGAAATAACCCTTACAGAACGTAAAGGGGATAGTAACTCTGGCTTTGGCTTTGACCCCATTTTTCAACCATTCAACAGTGAAAAAACTTTTGCAGAAATGACTTTAAAAGAAAAAAATGAACTGTCACATCGAGCAAAAGCAGTTAACAAATTCGTTGAGTGGCACAACGGGTACAATGATTTTTAGTAAGATTTCAGAGGATAAATATAATTATCCACATAACGTTATACAATTAACTGTCATAGTAACGATGATTAGTGATGCCTCAAAATAATGAAAATATCGATATCTTTGGATTATTAGCAGAGGGTGCTGTTGATTCGAAGAAGAAAAAGAATCGAGAAGCCCTTTTAGCACCTACAGGGGTAAAAGACGTTTTTCAAGAGGGCAAAATTAGCATTAACAGTCACACATGTGTTGGAGTACAATGTAAAGAGTGTATTAAGGTTTGTCCAACAAACGCTCTTTACTGGGGAGTGGGTAAAGTTACAATTATAGATGACTTGTGCGTTTACTGTGGAGCATGCATTCTAAATTGTCAAGTTGATGATTGCATACAGTTAGAACGCACACGAGATGATGGGAGAATTGAAAAATTCAGCAAATCCAAAGAGATTTTATTGTTTCAGAAAAAAGCAAACACTAACAAACGAGTTCAACGCGTACGAAGTGTTGTCTTAAAGCCACAAGACTACTACATACAGTATCCAAAGGTTAAACAGAAATAGAAAATAGGTTCAAAAGAACTAACGATCCTTGCAAGATATATCTTAAGCTGTTGGAACCATATTTTAAAAGTATGATACATGAGAATTTTACTATTTTGAAGTGTTAGGCGCTAAATTTTATATTTAGCGCAGGTTATAAGCATAATATAGTTTAAGGGGAATAGAGATTGAAAGCTAAGAAACAAAATCAGAACATGAAACTGGTAACGGCTCTGCTACCAGAGGCCTATCTAGAAGGCTTAGATGATCTGGTTAGGTCAAACATGTATCCAAATAGAAGCAGTGCCATACGCTGTGCTGTACGGGACATGTTAAAACAGGAGTTATGGGGAAGTAAGAGTCCTGGAAAAACAAGTTCGGGTGATCATGACCGATCTAGATAATTTTAGTTGAAACCCAGAGTTTGCGTGCAGCTTCGGCAGGGTTTTCAGCTAAAACAATTTCACGTCCAACAATTAAATAGTTTGTACCAGCTTTAATCGCAGTTTCGGCGTTTCCACCCTGAGTGCCAACTCCCGGTGAATAAATAGGCACTTTTCCATCAAGCACCTGACGTATTTCTTTTATTTTTTCAGGGACTGTAGCTCCAACTACAGCACCATCAGCTTCGTATGTAACAGCTTTTTGTGCAAACATCATATACTGTGGAAGAGATGTACCGGTATTTGGGTCTGTTACCATTTGACCATAGCCTTCAACAGCACCTTTGTGGCTCATGTAAGTGAGCAGAATTACACCTTTATCTTGCCTACGGGAAGCCTCAAAAAGCGGTTTTAATCCATCTTCCCAACCGATAAAAGGATTAGCAATAATTGCATCAAACCCTGCAGCATAATAATAGTCAACAATTATTTGATTAGTGTTACCTATGTCGTTAACTTTTGCATCCATTATAGCCAAAAGCCCTTTAGCATGAATTTTATCCACAAGAGACTTTACCTCAGTAAATAAGCCAAGAGGTAAAACAAGATGATTATTAATTTTGACTGCACAAATATAAGGATAAACCTGCTCTAGTATAACATCAGCTTTTGAAATTAACTCTTGGCTATTGTTTGGGTCTTGGAATGGGAAGTCTAAAGCTAAGACTATACGGGAATTGTTAGTTTTGGCGATCTCTTGAATTTTGGATTTAAATGACAAAGTGTGACCTCATCTACTCTTATCTGCTTTCATCCATTAAACACTTTTTATTTTATTTTGCGTGAGGCTTAAATTTCTGATGGTCTCTACATGCTACAATAAGTCAGATTCACATTGAAGGGACAGTTTATGGGCAAAAGCATAACAGAGAAAATATTTGAAAAACACTTAACCGATGGCAAAATGACTCCGGGTGAGGAAATTGGTTTAAAAATTGATCACACCTTAACTCAGGATTCCACAGGCACAATGGCTTATCTTGAATTTGAAGCCATAGGCATTCCACAGGTTAAAACGCAACTTAGTCTAAGTTTTGTAGATCATAACATGCTTCAAAATGATTTTCGCAACGCCGATGATCACCGCTATTTGCAGAGCGTAGCTGCTAAGTATGGCATAGTCTTTAGCAGACCAGGTAATGGTA
>Ga0209737_10003809_pt1 | contig 10543 bp, 6 predicted proteins | sample TergutCu122P3_FD_187284 | JGI IMG/M metagenome (GOLD analysis project Ga0209737, IMG submission 187284) | Cubitermes ugandensis P3 segment gut microbial communities from Kakamega Forest, Kenya - Cu122 P3 (SPAdes) (version 2) | ecosystem: Host-associated > Arthropoda: Insects > Digestive system >...
TTCTATCTTCGCCAAAATTATTATTCACCCGTTAAAACCAAAAACTTATGAAACCAACCCTATTAAAATTAGCCACGTTTCTGCTTATGGTTGCAGTTGCAATTGCTTCTTGCGAAAAACCGGTAGAACCCACTAAACCCAATCCACCTAAACCACCTCAGGAACCCGACCCCCCTCCAACAAGCATTCCTATTGAACTCTACTCTTTTGGAACGCATTGCTACTGGTTATTAGAGAAACAATATTGGTCTTTTACAGGAGTATTTTGTGTTAAAAGTGAAGAAGAATTATATGCTACTAATCAATGTTATTATACTTTTTGTGTAGACGGGGGGAGGCATCCTGAAATCGATTTTTCAAAGCAAACCTTACTATTAGTACGTGGAGGATATAGTTATCCCATTTCTGACATTTCTAAGATTTCACTACAGCCATGGGAAGAGACGGAACACTTTGAGCTAACTATTGAGTTGAGTGCTTTAAAAAAGGAATCGATAGAAGGTGCTTATCCATGGCAATTGGCTTTTCTTACCGACAAACTGTGCGACACTTGCCATGTAAAACTAAATGCTATATACTCTTACGATTATTCTGAACCAAAATATTTGGAGTTGACATCAGGCTTGTATGTAGAAACATCTCCGCACCCCATTGGTATGGATTGTATTAAAATTAACGTATTAGACCACGAAACACTTACCTTTAATAATGGTAACGAGAGGAGGTATGTAATTGATGGATATACTATTAAGTTCGAAAATAATCCCAGAGAGTATTATTTTCGCATTATAGATGAAAATAAATTTGAAATTGAGAATCTACATGGGGGAATTACTTTTGGTCCAATATATCCAAATACGGTTTTTGAAAGAGTTGGAAGGTAGTATTAATTATAAATATTTTATTATGAAACAGATAGCTATTTTATTCTTGTTTGCAATTACTTCAACGGGATTGCATGCGCAATCGAATTTTCTTTATACCACTAAGGGCGAAAAAATATATTTCACAGAACGTAAACACCAGGTTATTATTAGAGCTAAAACAGCAAATGAGGCGAAGATATTAGCAGCGGACACTATTTTCTGTAGCGCTTTTACACGTGGCTACGATTTCGTAATTGCTACCATAGACACCTTTAAGGTGAATCTAAACACCTTAAAGCAAAGAGGGGATATTGAAGATGTTGCTTATATGTTGGAAAATAGCAATGGCGCTTTGCAAACACCCACCAACAGAATTTATGTAAAATTTAAGCAGGGAAACGCTCCGCAAGAAGTTATAGATTATATAGGGCTGAGTAATAGTGTGGAAAAAATAGAACTCTATAATCCATACCAGGGCGGGTACCTCATCACTTTATCTGCCAAGTTAGGAGAGGTTTTACAGATATGTCAAGCACTATTTGAGTCGGGGCTGTGCAAGTTGGTTACTCCTTCGTTTCTACGGGAAATTATACTTGCTAACCCATATTACTCCGACCAATGGGGACTTAAAAACGAAGGGCAATACAGAGGTACAGCGGGAGTAGATATTAATGTGGAACCTGCATGGAATATTACACGAGGCGCTAACATAAAAGTAGCAGTGCTTGACGAGGGTGTGGACTTAACACATCCCGATTTGCAAGCCAATCTACTGCCGGGGTACGATGCGCTTATCAATCCTCCGGGTGGCGCAAACGGAGGCCATTTTTTTAATAATGCGCACGGTACTGCCTGTGCGGGGATTATAGGGGCAAATGATTCGATAACAGGCGTAGCGCCAAACTCGAAAATTGTACCCATTAGAATTTTGTGTAGTGCTGGTCCTGTTGGATATGGAGAAGATATAGAGATTGCTGATGGAATACGACATGCATGGGAAATTGCCGGAGCAGATGTGTTAAGTAATTCATGGATATAGTATGGCTGTGCAGAGATAGAAAAGTTTTTTTGTTATCTTCGCCCAAAATTATTATTAACCAATTAAAACCAAAAAACTTATGAAACCAACCCTATTAAAATTAGCCACGTTCCTGCTTATACTAGCAGTTGCATTTGCTTCTTGCGAAAAACCGGTAGAACCCACAAAACCCAACCCACCACAACCAAAATATCCAATAGATGTTCCTTTTACGGAGTACTCTTTAGACGGAACAAACTGTGAGTGGCAAAACCTGCCCTACGATGATAAAGTAATTATTATTAACAGCAAAGAGGAATTGGAACAATTTGTAAAATGCAATAGTGGCTGTTGTAATGAGATAGATTTTAGTAGGAAAACCTTACTCTTGGTTAGTGGTGTCGCCCAAAATAGAGTTTACAGTATTATTGAGAAATTAGAACAACTCTCACGCAACCAATATAAATTATCTATTAAGGCAATTCTTAATGATGATAAACCGGAAAAGCAGTGGAACAGTGCCTTTATTATAAACAAACTGCAAAAAGAGGATAACCTTGAACTAAACCTAACCACTATAGCTGAAAATATTGAAAATTTGTACGACCAACCTTTGGAAATAATTAAAGCAACTGTGCTGGGAAAATGGCAAGTAACAGATGCTTATGAGTCTTTTTGGTTCTATCAGCATCATATTTTAACAGATGTTTTCGCTGATATTACAGAAAAAGAAATAGTTTTTTCAGGAAATTTAGATTTTGAGAATTCACCCGCATTGATGTGGTGGATGATGTATAATCAATATACTTTTACTTATTCTTGGGAAAAATGGACTTTCTATCATGATAAGAAAATAAAAACAACTTACGGGATGCTTGGTGATAATGAATTGTTTTATTTTCTTCACCCAAATGGTTTTGGCTATTTTTTTGATAAAATAGTTAACGATACATTGTTTGTTTGGGCTTTTTGGCCTCCAAAAAATCAAATTTCAGGCTGGGCGTACGGTAAATTTGTCAGAGTTAAATCATAAAATTTAAGAAAATATGAAATTATTTACTTCTTCTATACAAAACAACATATCTCTCCCACGTATCACAGCTCTTATCTGTATCCTGCTATGCAGTGCACAATGGGCAAATACCCAGCCTGTTTCTCTTGATACCACCTTTGGGGAAAATGGTATAACAACCATTCCTTTACAAACATCAATTCGTTTTTTTGATTTTGACAACTCGGGTAATATTATTGCTCTTGTGCGTGGATTAAGTCCTTCAATTATTAAAACAGATGCTAATGGAATGTTAGATAATAATTTTGGCGATAATGGGATTGTAAAGCTCAATATGCAGTCACCTCTCGGTTTAAAAATTACAAAAACAAAAAAAATATTAGTAATTGGACAAATTGGATATAATCACTGTCTTATGCAATTTCACGAAGATGGTACTCTTGATAATACATTTGGTACTAATGGCATAGTTACAATTAGTAATCAAATTCTTACCTTGCCAATAGTAAATTTTGAGCATGATGATTTCTTTTTGCTTATTGATGGATACAATTCTACACGTATCTCAAAATATGATTATGAAGGTAGGATTGTTCAAACTTTTGGAGATAATGGTACGGTAATTTTGGATTTAAGATTCCTTTCAACAACTTGTAGCAAAATTATTGGGGAACACTCTCTTTTTTTAGCTGGGTGCATCAGAGGGGTTGAGCACGAGTTAGCTTTACTAAAAATAAAATTAGATAATGGGGATTTGGATTTAGGCTTTGCCAACAACGGAATATGGACAATGAATATTTTTGATGATTATTATACCCAATTTCATGGTGAATTTGAGATATTCACAGATATTATTGAAGACAGCAACGGCAATATTATTGCTTCCGGTGTAATCCAAGGCGGTAAATTCTCATTTATCACCAATTTTTTGCCTGATGGTACCTTGAACTTAGATTTTGGAGATGGTGGTTTTTTTTATTTTGATTATAGTTTTGATGAATATCTTAGTACGCAAAAGATATTAAAAAATGACAACAAATTCATAGCCGGACTATATACCACAAATATAATACATTTCACTGATAGAGTAATTAGTGTAAAACACAACGGAATACTGGACACGGATTTTAATAATAGTGGAGTATCTGCTTGCGAAAATTTTTCTTGTGAAACCATGAAACTACAAACACCCAATAAACTTATTATTGGTGGAATGTATAGTCCAGATGGAAATTCTACTTATGTTTCATTAGCAAGATTAAATATTCCATCTGACGTTTCTGTGAGTTCATACCCAAACATTGAAAATTCAATAAAAATTTTTCCTAATCCATCAAGTGAGCAACTTTTTTTTAGTAAAAGTACATCGTTCGAAATTACAGATTTGCATGGAAAAGTATTGTTGAAGTCTAACGATACTACTCTTTCCGTAAATATTAATCATTTAAGCCCGGGAATATATTTTATTAAATTCGATAATAATCAGGTAAATAAATTTATTAAGAAATGAATAAACTACAAGCAACTATAGCTATCTTTGTTATAGCAGGATTTCTGTCTTCCTTGTTTGCTCAACAAGATGATACTCTATATATTAGAAGACATACAAATGGGGAAATTGCATTTGCAAGGTTTAAAATTGTTCCAAATTCCGACAGAAAAATGTCGAATGATACGGCTTTTTTAAGAGCTATTCTAAAAGTAAACCCAAATAATGAGTTCCGGTTAAAAAGCACTAAAACAGACAGGCTGGGAATTGTTCATAAGAGATTTCAGCAATATTACAAAGGGCTTGAAGTTGCAAATCATCAATACCTGCTACATGGAAAAGACGATGATATTGAAGTGATGAATGGATATTTTGAAAATATTGCCCTTGAAACTATTGTTCCTGTAATAAACGAGCAACCACTACTAAAAGCATTGGAATATGTGGATGCCATAATATGAAGATATTATTCAAGATATTCCGTTGATTGCTTACGGAAACAAACAGGGCAAAGCCGAAACAAGGTATAGCGGTATGCAAGATATTGTTTGCGATGATTTTAAGCAAAACAATATAACAAGATACCGGTTGCAAGAAACGTGTAAGTGATTTGTTCGTTGCGTCATCAATTATAAAAATATTACTATCTTTGCCCAAAAATATTATGAACCTATTAATACCAAAAACTTATGAAACCAACCCTATTAAAATTAGCCACGTTTCTGCTTATGGTTGCAGTTGCTTTTGCTTTTGCTTCTTGCGAAAAACCGGTAGAACCCACTAAACCCAAACCACCACAACCAAAATATCCAATAGATGTTCCTTTTACGGAGTACTCTTTAGACGGAACAAACTGTGAGTGGCAAAACCTGCCCTACGATGATAAAGTAATTATTATTAACAGCAAAGAAGAGTTTGAACAATATATTACTTGCCCTGTCGGCTCTTACAGAAATATTGATTTTTCTAAAAGCACATTATTATTGGCAAGTGGAAAAACAACAAATATAATACTCAAGACGAATGGAAACCTGCAAAAATTTTCTGATGATGAATATCATTTGGTTATGGGAATTATTATTGATAACCATATAACAAATGATAAATGGCTCAAGGTGCTTCTCGTAGAAAAATTGAACGAAGGAACTATTACTAAATTTGAATCAACGATAGTAAAACCAGAACTAATTTACCCCATTACGGTTACAGACCCAAATATTATTGATTTTTTTAATATGGCGTTTCCAACAAGTGATGGACATTTTTTTGATGAATCCCCTTGTTTTTTCAATACAATACCCTTGTTCACAGATACTTGTTTAATAATTAATAGTATGGGTGAATTTAAACATGCCAGCAGGTGTACCAAAGATTTACCTGAAATAGATTTCGATAAATATACATTGATTATTGGAAAGGAAACAATGATGAAACTTTCTGATTTTATGTTGGGGCATAAGATTTTAGAAGACAGAGATTTAGTGCTATTTTTAGAGAAAGGGGTAAGAACTGCCGGGCTTGCAGCACTCCACAGAGTATATTATTGGGGTCTTTATCATAAATTGCCCAATAAAACATTTTTCGTTAAACGTATTTGGATTGATATTGACTGATTATGAGATTTTTTATTTTATTTCTTGTAGGATATTTATTTTTATTGAATCCTACTTTTGCCTCTGACACACAAACTGTTGGAAAATTGTTAAGGAATGATGGTGTATATTATGTTGAAACAGATGGAATATTGTATTTGGCTAACCCTTCTTCGGTAACAGTTAAGTATGCGGTGGGAATTGAAAAAAGTAATATTGTGTTAGATACTATACGCGCTAATAAATTAGGATTTATAGATATTACTGTACCCCAAGAAACAGATTTGGATGATTTCGTATCATTGCTAAAGAGTTCAAATGATTTTGAGTTTGTTGATTATAATAGTTATGGAAAGTTATGTTATATTCCGGGTGATGCTCACTTGGATAGCCAATGGCATCTTTCATATATTAAGGCCTTCGAAGCGTGGGATTTAACTATAGGTTTACCTTCTGTGAAAGTTGCAGTTTTGGATAGCTATTTTGATGTGATACATGAGGATATTGGATATGGACCAGGTACGGGTATCCCCCTTTATTCAAATGCTGATCCAAAGCTTGGTTGGGATTTTATTGATGGACATAATAATTTTATTTACATAGTACCAGAAACACATGGAACAAAAGTAGCTGGAATTATTGGCGCAAAAACTAATAATAACATAGGGATAGCCGGAATTACTGGTGGCAATATTTTTTCTCCTGGGGTAACAATGATTCCAATCAGAGTTTGTAATGATCATCATTGTTTTAGCGATATTGTTGATGATGCTATTATTCATGCTGTAGATATAGGAGCAAATATTATTAATATGAGTTTTGCAGTAGCAAGAACGAATGCCATTGATGCGGCACTATATTATGCTTTTCAAAACAACGTAGTACTTATTGCAGCTTCAGGGAATAATGATAAACCTACACCTAGTATCTTTTTCCCTGCTTCGCATCAGAATGTAATAGCTGTTGGTAGTATCGGCCAGGATACTCTGAGGTTTGTTACCTCTTGCTATGGGCCTGAGTTAAATGTTGTTGCACCGGGCGTTGATATTTTTTCAACAACCCCTTACTATGGACATAACAAGTATGCTTATGACACCGGAACTTCTTTTGCGGCTCCTCAAGTATCAGGAATTGCTGCTCTTTTGTTTTCGGTTAATCCAAATCTTACAAATCTAGAAGTTAAAAGTATTATTGAAAGCACTGCAAGAAAAGTACGTGAAAACATTTACTCTTATGATTATGACCAAGAATATCCAAATGGTTTATGGAATCAATATATGGGTTATGGCTTGGTAGATGCTTACGCAGCGGTGCTAAAGGCGCAGTGCTATGATGCCAACAGCGGCACACAGGTAGTTACTGGAAATATTACCCAAAACACTACTTGGAGTAGTCCAGTTTTTGCTGCTGCCTCTATTACAATAAATTCAGGGACAACCTTAACCGTTACTTCTACGGTGCAGTGTGCACCGGGCGTTTCTTTTATTGTGCAACCGGGTGCAAAACTCATCATCAATGGGGGCACATTTACCAATACCTGCCATGAAACCTTGTGGGAAGGGATTACCGTTATGGGCAACCCTAACCAGCCCATGAACCAAACCTACCAAGGATATTTGCAAATGACAAACAATGCCATTATTGAAAACGCCGTAACCGGTATTACCGTTCATGGGGGCGGTATGGTGGTGGGCAATGGCGCAGAGTTGGAAAATAACATTACAAGCGTTAGGTTTTTGCCGTTGGCACAGGGGCAATCGGGGGTATCCGGCTCATTTACCAATGTAAGTTTTAGTGATAATAACCACCTTAACGAAAATGCGCCATTTTTTGTAATGGATAATTGCGGCGAGGTAGTGTTCACAAATTGTTATCTTTGGCATGGAACACATTCATATTCAAGTAAAGAGATTAAAATTATTAACAGTACCGCAACATGGAACGGAAATAACTATATAGCCACTTTTCCTGTTTCTATAGGGGCAGGAAGCGTTTTTAAAAATAATGGTACAATAGCCCATTTTGAAGGTGGTGTTAAAGTTTATCCGGGCGGCAAACTTCTTGTGAACGGAGGTAAGCATGTAAACGCTCACCCTACCCGTATGTGGAAAGGCATTACCGTTCTGGGCAATCGCAATCTTCCCATGAACCAAAACAACCAGGGGTATCTTCAAATTACCAACAATGGAACGATTCGAAGCGCCATAACGGGCATTACTGTTAAAGGCGGTGGAATAGTTTCTACCAACGGCGCCACTTTCCTTAATAATACAACCGGTATAAAATTCGAACCGCTATCTTCGGGTCAATCGGGCGTATCCGGCACACTTGTCTCTACGGAATTTATTGTAGATGAACACTATTTAGGCAACCTGCAAGATGAGCCGCATCTCATTATGGACAAATGTGGCAAAGTATTGGTTACCAATTGTGTATTTTGGCAACCTCCCTTGTCATCAATACACAAAGGGATAGATGTGATTAATACTACTACACAATGGAGCGGAGAGTATAATAATGTTAATAATTCTCCTATTTCTATCCGTTCCGGAGCTGTTTTTACCAATACAGGTAAAATAACTCATTTAGGGAATCACGTTACAGTGGATCCGGGATGTAAACTCATTATTGATGGAGGCACACACACTAACGCTGACCCTAATCGTCAGTGGCCCGGCATAATCGTTTTAGGCAATGCCATAAAGATGTTAGACCCTGATATTCAGGGTTTTGTAGAACTCGACAACAACGCTAAAATAGAAAACGCCATAACCGGTATTACGTCTAAAGGTGGGGGTATGGTATTTGCCCATAACACACAATTTGTAAACAATACAACAGGGGTTAAAATTGAGCCTGTTGCCGCAAGTCAAAACGGAATGTCGGGTAGTTTTACCCATACCGATTTTGTTATCAATGCAAACTATCTTGGCGATACGCATCAAAATGTCGGGTCGCATCTTGTTATGAATAGCTGCGGAGATGTTGAGGTAATTCATAGTAGCTTTACCAATCCACACTATTCAAACATACGCAAAGGGATTGAGTTATTGGGTACAACCACAGAATGGAGCGGAACTAATACATTAAGCTGTGTTCCTGTTTTGGTAGGGAGGGAAAGTATTTTTTTCAATACAGGTGTTATTAAACATGCAGAAGCGGGCATTACGGTTGAGCCGAGTGGCAGGCTTACAGTGAGTGGGGGTACGCATACAAACGCTCCTACTACCCGTCAGTGGCCCGGTATAGTAGTTTTAGGCGACCCTAACCAACCATTGAATCCGAATGTTCAAGGCTATGTAGAATTGGCAAGAGGAAGCAGAATAGAGAATGCTGTAACCGGTATTCTTGCGAAAGAAGGTGGTACAGTACTGACAACGAGCGCTCAGCTATATGCTTCCCCTGTTTCCATACAATCGGGTGCAATACTAACCATATTTGAAAACGGAACAGTGTTGCTTGCAGAAAACAGTAACCTCACGATAGAAAAAGCAGGAAACCTCGAAATAAACGATTATGTTCTCGTTTCCGGCTTAAATAATACAGAAACAGCCATCCACGTTAAAGGCGGCAACATTACCGTTGGCGAAGAGGTTATTTTTCAAGATTTAACAGGAGGAATTTTGTTAGAAAATGCTAAAAATACACAAGGATTACCGCTTCATGATGACACTAAATACTATCATTTAAGCAAAATTATCTTTAATAATACTCCACTTACCCATAGAGGCACCAATATAAATGTTGACTACTGCATATTTAATCCGGGAAGTCATGTAAAAAGTGAAATAGGGGTATTTAAATTAGCAGAATCTGTGTTTAATGAAACAACATTTTTGGCAGACCATACAATTTTGGCATCAGGAGTACAAGGCAAAATACAGCCTGAGTCAGCCATTGCCATTACCAAAACCGAATTTCACGGAAATAACGCTCTTACAGCAATAGAAGCTGTAAATACCCGACATTTTGAAATCCATTCTAATATAATTAGAAGATATGAAACCGGAATTTCGTTAACCGGAAGTGGAATTACCCAACAAATAGGAGTTGGAGGAATGTTTAATAATGAGGTAGCAAGTTGTGGCACCGGCATCGAACTCTTTAATTCTGTTTCTTCTTTTCAAAACAATCAAATTCAACATAATGTTCATGGTGTAAAACTGTTCAACAACAGTTACACAGTTTTCGATAATAGTAATCAATTTGAGCAAAGATTTAAAAATTGCGATTCCTTAGAGTTTTATGCATCGGAAAACTCTTTTCCAACTATTTTCCGTGATAATATTATTTGGGATGATGACAAACAGGGTGTTCCACTGTTTTATTGGGATGCTATTCTTTTTGGTTCACTTAGACCAAAAGATATAAGCTATAACTGCTGGGGAGATAATTTCGATCCCTTAGAAGATTTGCATCCCTACCAAGAACTTGATTGGAACCCTGTGAATCAATGTGCAGGCAAATCAGGCACGCCCACACAAGGGGATGATGAAATTGAAACCCTATACAAAATCGGTTTAATTTATTTTGCAGAAGAAGATTACACCAACGCCGAACTTACCT
>Ga0209737_10003810_pt1 | contig 10543 bp, 4 predicted proteins | sample TergutCu122P3_FD_187284 | JGI IMG/M metagenome (GOLD analysis project Ga0209737, IMG submission 187284) | Cubitermes ugandensis P3 segment gut microbial communities from Kakamega Forest, Kenya - Cu122 P3 (SPAdes) (version 2) | ecosystem: Host-associated > Arthropoda: Insects > Digestive system >...
TGTGTGTGTGTGTGTGTGTGTGTGTGTGTGTGTCATCTCCTGAACAAAGCAGGTTGCGAGGGAGATATTATGGGTAACAGAACAGACGTTAAATACTCCACTAATAATATATGTTACGGTAATCGTACCAAAACACATCCTCTTAATGTTCGTATGCTTAAAGGAGATGAATGATTCAGAAGGAAAAATAAGTTCATATCGTATATATCCTTCTCTTCACACCATGGCTGATAGAAAGACGCAGAAGAACACGTGAATTCCTGATTACAAAACTGAGTTCACAACCTTCGATTTTGTGTAGAAAAAATCTTTTCCATTTTCTGAAATCTATTATTTCATTAAAAAACGACTACCGGGAAACATATAAAAACTGCTAAGAATATATAAAAATATAATAATGGGCATTCTCCTTGTTTGTCCACTCTGCAGGATGGATTTAACAGACCAGCTCTCTCAGTTTCACGTGGTAACGGATGCTGAGGCAGATTTTGAACCGTCGGGAAACTTCAAACGTTTGTGTCAGCTTAATATGGAGATTTCTTCAGACAATTTTACAAACACTACGATAAACTGGGAAAGGTGTTCTGGTAATTTTACAGCAATTAATAGTGACCAAGAAGCAAAAAACTCAAAGGAAAGCAGACCAACAGCATTAGGCACTGGTTCTCCGGTCTTTGAGACAGTGAATATGTTATTGTTGCCTGTTTCCTTCCTGCACTGAAACAGCCACTGTGCTGTTATTGGTTAACAACCACGGGGATTTAAGGCCGTGACCCGAGGGGAAAATATAATCAGGCAAAGAAGTTATCTGATAAAGAAAACATGCTAAGGAAATAATGTCTCTCTCGTCTTTTAAACACACTGTACATTACTTTTATTTGTGTACTGAATCGTCACATTGAATTGATGTCTTTTTTAGTTTAAATTCCTCAAACTAGCAGCGACATTAATGAGGTACTAGTGGCTGAGTTGAGGCGGTGCTATGAAATAATTAGTGTTGGGGATAATACAGCTCATACGAGAGGAAGCACTAGACTGCAGAATCATACAAATTTTCGTTTTACTTAAGTGTAAATGCTTGGTCTCTCAGCTTAAGAGAAAGCAGAGGTTGAGGGGTCTACAGAATACGTGTAGAAGAGGTGCATATTTGTACATTAGAAGGAAGAAGTGACAAGAAGATGCAAACACCTGCATGAACAATAAATTTGTAATTTGTACTGCTCACCAGGTGTTATTGAGATTGAGAAGAATGAGATTGGTAGGCTCTATAGCATAAAACATGGAGGTAAAAAACGCAAAGTAAATTTTAGTCACAAGGAAACAGACAGCTTGGTGGATGTAGATACAGACGGCACGGTAATACAGCAACTGTTCTGAAAGAAATAAGATGCGTTTTATGTGGACAACCGGGTGTTTGGTACAAAAATTACAAGCTATAATAAAACCGCCTGGTTGCCATATTGCGAACTATTGTTGGATTTCCTATATTTTGTCAGTGACGTTTCCGATCCCGCTGTGGCCGCTACATGCGAAAGACTGCTTGACCTAGCAAGTGGTCTTGACTTCATTGATGAAAGAATCAACAAGACAGGCAAACCTTACCTTCACTTGCCAGTGAACAGAACTTCCCGTTAACACCCAGGCTGGTGAATATTGCTCAGAACATGCTTGGATTTCATAAACACATGGTTTGATATAATGATGTCATCAACTAAACTACAAATGCGTTGTATAACAACAGAATAAGCAATTCAGCAGAATACATCAACGCAAAGTGCAAGAGGACCCACAACGAACATAGAGATATAATAAAAATATAACGTAATAGCTGGTCCCTGATAACTGGGTCCCGGTCACCGCGGCATGGCGCGTCCTCAGGTTGCGGATGGAGGAACGGCCTCCAATATGGAGGGTAGCTGCGAATATATTAAGTAAGCAGTCGCGGACAGCGGACAAGGCGGGGTTCTCCAACTTGGGGTTTGGGCGATGTGCTAACAACTCCTCGTCGTAAAAAGTATCTTGTTACGAAATGTTTACAAACACAGAGCCTCGCACCTACACTGACACTTTGGTACGACCTTATAGATAGGGACAGGTGGCGGGCAATTGTGAAGGCGATAATGAACTTTCGGTTTCCATAAAGGGTGGGATATTTCTTGACAGGCTGAGAACCGATTAGCTTTCAAGAAATACTATCCTTCATGGAGTAAATAAGTAAGTTAGTAAGTAAGTAATAATAGCAGATATACGAGTACAAACTCTATACATTGACAGAAACGCTAAACAGTATCACACAGATATGTGGATTGTATTGATACAGAAATGCTGTATTGTGATATTCAGCGTATTTACAGACCGACAGACAGACAGACAGAGAACCACAGAAGGGCGTATCCCACGAAAAATTATGGCGATTTTATGAAGTATAATTTATATATATTTATGTTTATGAAAATTTTACATGGTTATAACATAATATATTTTTATGTTCCGTATAATTAGTTTTCGTTACTTTATTAAGCCTGCAAAGGACACTATCGTGTGAATACGCACCTTGTAACTACGCGTGAGAATCTTGTACTGGCGACTCATATTAGGTAAAGCTATCCCGATATAAGCCACTAATACTGACTAAGAAATTCTTTCCTCAATAATTTGTCCTCAGTCAAGGCAATAAAGCCCATTACTGCACAACCAATTTTTATAATAAATTTATGCTCCAGGATTTTGAGGCTCCCAGAATTTCTAGAAAATCAGCACATGAAGGGGGCAAGGTTGTCAGCACTACGCACCGGCCGCCTTTATCCTCAGGAGAAATTCCTGGTACTCATTTCTATTAGAGGCTGAGTCGATCCCATTGCCATAGTGCACCCAGAAGTATAAAGCCAATGAAAAAACTAATGACACTTTCCGATATCGAACCCGCGACCTTCCGGCTTGTAGCACAGTGCCTCAATTGCGTCACCGTGTGCGCCCAAACATACGTTAAGGTTTTAATAACAAAACGTGACGCACAGTGCATAATTCGATGCTCGAAAGTCACCTACTGTTGTGTGCCTAACAAAATCCTATCTCCGTATTCAGGCTTCGAAGGGTTAAGTAAATCAGGAGGCAGTTTTACACTAGCTTGTATATATTTCGGATTACAGGTAAGTGAATAAAAGTTACTCCTTGGAAATATATCAGTACGAAATAAACAAAGTTCTTATCTATGCATTGACATTCCTGAGAGAATGAAACCCCTCGAAGCAAGTTTTTCGGTCAGGTGTAGCAGTGAACCAGTTAGCGAACGAAAACAGAAATGAGCCCCAGACCGAAGGGAATACAGAGTGTTGAATCAGCGGCCAAAGGGCAGTGTGCCTGAACTCCATTCTTTTTCAGCGAAATGTTTAAGGGGGATCTAGATGTTCAGATAGAACAATATTTTACTTCTCAAGTTACGGAAATGCAGATTACAGTCACCACTCGGAATTTATGTTGCTTTTCCGCGTCTCGTTTCCCTGGATCCTACTATACTGCACAGTTCTGTAGTCGCTTGACAATGGACAATTCTCTACAGTAAACCAGAAACACACAATTCAAAAGCGAATAGAAGTTTCTGGCTCTGTTGCCGTTGCTGTGTTCACTCGGTCTAACCCGGTTGAAGGCCATTTCTGACACTGAAACACACGTGTTTCATGAGACCAAACAGTGGCATGTTTCCAAGCAGTCTCGGCTGCAGAGGGAATTTGTATTATCTCGTAACTTAAGACGCAGGATGTTAAAATGTGGATAGGACGCTATCACAGACACTGTCACTGTACTTCCCAAGCTCATGACAACAAGGAAGGTGACATGGACAAGTTCATTTACCAACTTATTTTTTTTCCTTGTGGCGCTGCGACCCAACGTTGGGTATGGCCTCCTCATTCTTGAGGTTTCTAGATCACACACAACGACGCACCACAGTCGGTAGGACTCCTTTGGACGAGTGACTGGCTCGTCGCAGAGACCTGTACCTGACAACACAAACTACTAACAACAGACTAAAACATTCATTCCCCCGGCGGGATTAGAATCCACAATCTCAGCAGGCGAGAGGCCGCAGGCCTACGCCATGGACCGCGCGGCCACTTGGATCGGCTTAACAATTAATTACACCAACATTTAAATTACATAAGCACTCTACGTGTTTCGACTAGCGTCCGTATCCATCCTCTGGGATTAATAATATTCAAAGACATATTGCGCTTGTATGTGATTTGCACATTGGATGGAGAACGCCCGACTATCAGAGCGACAGTTCTTTTAGATGGACCTGCTGTACGCACCATAACCAAAATTTCATTTTCGCACTGCGTGTTTTCAGTTTAATTGTCTTTTATCAAATGACTCAGATTCAGTTGTCATTGAATGAAGGGTTTCATACCGGGGAATAGCAAGGATACAGGCGGATACCAATTTCATGGAAACCTGATGTTTATTTACCGTATGTACAAGAGCACTTTACTGGATCATATCCTGCTCACACCTAATTCCAAGGCAGATCAAAACCTTATCACTGCGTTTTTGTCTACGTTTTCCAAAAGATAGTTATCTTAAATTTTTGTATCAAACTTTTACATGCTATGTGCACAGTCCATCTCCTCTTTCTGCTGTCTCATATGATAAGAAGAGATAAAATTTCAATCTTGAAAGCAAATGTTTATTGTTAAGGTTTAGCTTATAGATGGCGGACGGACAAACGTGAATGTGCTCTGAAAATACCGTCTAATGATTCCGACAGAAGAGACTCCTGCTGAAACATTTAAAGGTAACTGCCGCCCCACGAAACAGGAAGGTTTGTTTCATTAAAACGAGGAGTTATAAAGAGAGATACCGCCGAAATTGAGGGCAGAGGGGTTGGCGGATAAAGGCACTTTACTGCCAGAAATACATGGTTTCATTTCTTGTTCCTAGAAATTACATTTCGGATGCATGATATTCCTAGACAATTTGTTACTCAAGTCTTATCTCGAGGGCAAAAGCTAAGAGTTATTAGTTTAATGGGCTTAGACTCGCTGAAAGTAAAACAGCAGATATGATGGCTGGCCTAATGGAAAGAAAAAGTATAATCGATACTGCAGAAAGGCTGTCGGGCTGAGGTGAAGCCTACTCGTTGTCTCAGTCAATGACTTCAACGTGCGGTTTTTGTTACTGTGCTTTCCTGCACTAGAATATAATTTTCTAAACTTGCATGCAAATGTGACGTTTTCGTATCAGGCAACGTCCTTTATTCATTTCTAGGGACATCTTCATTTTCTTTCTCTAAAAATAAGATAGGAAATGTAGGCATAATAAAACGACAATGACGCGGTCGCTCTTCCCCTATAGTTTAATAATCTCGAATCCCGTAAGACGTGTGGGAATTACACTGCTCACAATTCGTGCCGTTCATTTTTCTTCGCTATTTTTATTCTCTTTGAAGTGTTTTTTATTAAATAAATGTTCAGCGAATTACTTTCGAGATGCGCATAGAAACTTAGGTGGGTGTTCGTTCAATGCGCACGTTATAACTACCTTTGTGGGTCTTCATGTAATGCGTAGGTTATAACTACCTTTGTGTGTCTTCATGTAATGCGCACATCATAGCTACCTTTGTATGTCTTCATGTAATGCACACATTATAGCTACCTGTGTGGGTCTTCATGCAATGCCACGTTCAAATGGACAGACAGACACACAGACATAATGAAGTTAATGTAAAAACATCTGTCCGTGCACATCATACGGTGTAATTAGATGTGTGTTAATATCAGGTGCAGTTTGACACTTGATTTCCACGTTGTGTAAACAAACACAGATTTTTTTTTACCTCACATTAAACCCGGTTTATTTGTCTTCGTATTTCGCTAAGAACTGCCAATACTTCAAAATATTTTCAACATCTCTTTCAACGTTTAAATTGTTACAAAACTATTTTTTACGTCGCAAAGTGATTTACTACGATTTAACGATGTTTCTTATGATGACTGTACGCCGAATGTCACAGGGTATGGAAAATGTTTAAGGAAACCTAATGCCACATTTTGTCCAAATCAGTCAAATATTCACAGCTGTGATAATGAAGGATGAAACAGGTTATTGACAGCTTACGAAATGCGCACGGGTATTCTGAACACACGTAATTTCTTACGATCCGTGTCATGGCTCAGGCGGTTCCACCAATTCTTCGTTCTCAAACATTCGTGGCAACAATTAGCAGCGCCGTTAAATAAGACACTTAAAAGATAAATATTTTACCATTAAAACATAAATTATATTTAGAGGGCTAGATCGTGTAAGATAGGACCGCGTCTATTGGTTGCCGACGGTTCGGAGAAACTTGTTGCTTCCAACTTCAGGGTATTCTGACACTGTGCAATTCCTGAAGACCGAGACAGCGTATTCCTCGAAACGCATTCAGGTACTCACCAATCTACATGGCACCACATCCCAGAAGACTTAAATCTTCAATAGCACCGCTATGTGACGCGACATTCGCACATAGCAACAGTCTGGTCACAAACTGATACCAGTAGACTGAAAAGTCAAAGTAAAGGGTGTCAAATTTGGTAAGAAGAACACAAATCCGAACTTTCTAGTACCAATAAATGTCTGTGGAAAGCAAATTAAGTTCCGTGCAATAAAAAGGGCGTTAGAAGGAACGAAATTTATTCGCACCCCTCAACCTAAAAATGCTGTGTATTGTTCCTTAGACATTTATATTACAACATGACACTGAAAATTCTTACATGTTTCGATCCACAAGGGACCGTCATCAAAAATCAGACTAAAGCTTTACCGCATAAAACCAAATTAGCCACGTTAGTAGAATGGCTCGAGTTGGGCCTAAAGATGACCTTGACTTTTGACCTTGGCCTATGACATGTGTATGAGGTAACTCCTCTGCTAGGTGCCCATTAACCTATGACGTAATCATGATATAAATATCCTTCCCTCCTCCGCAGTGACCTTTGACCTATGACACAACCCCCCTCCATCCTTGCCCTTGGTTGATGTGTGTTAGGCTTTCGGCCAGCTGCTGTGTTTGCGCAGCACCCGGCAGGGGCATCATTTTGAGTATGAGGTTGAACTTTAGGGTTTGATAATAATGTAGGGAATAGGGGTTTTCTTTAGGCACGCGCGAGACGTTCGGCTAGCTGCTTCTTAACCGCTGACGTGATAAGGAGGTGACTCACAATGTTAATACATGTTATGCTCTTGGCCGACTGCTGTGTTTGCCCTGCAGCCGGCGGCGGCACTAACCTGATTATGAGGTTGAAATTTAATGTTTAATAATGTTGTGGGAATAGAGGTTTTCTTCAGGCACGTGCTGGTCCTTAACCGTTGACGTCACAAGGAGATGACTCACCATGTTAACCCTATGGTGTGTGTTTAGGAATAAGTTTAATACGTGTTATGCTCTAGGCCAGCTGCCGCGTTTGTCCTGCAGCCAGCTGCTGCGCTAACCTGACTGTGATGTTGAACGGTACTGTTTTAATGTTGTAGGGAATAAAGGTTTTCTTCAGGCACCTGTTTGACTTTCGGCTAGCTGCTTCTTGACCAGTGACGTCATGAGGAGATGACTCGTTATGTTAACCTTGTCGTGGTGTTTAAAAATAAACTTAATGCGCACGTATTGTGGGAGTTGGGTGAGGAAGATGGTGACAATAAGAAAAAAGGGGTAAATGTTTTAACAGTAAATTTTATTATCTAAAATATTTCTTACACATAGGTATCTGTTTATTGTTCATGGAAACACATATTTATTAATATCTTCGAAAAGTACGTCATACTGCACATACAGACATGATGATTCTTTAGGTGGAACAAAGCTCACTGCTCCCGCAGCAATCTGCACGTACGTTGATACGTCGGCTTCGGCTATCCTGTACCGCGCCACCTGATTCGCTAGTGTAGTGAGATTTAACACTAGGTACTAGAGTTCGTGTAGCCCGAGGGCAATGGATGTTTGATAGAGGATGATCTTGGCTGAGTTTTCATCGACGGTCTGCATCCGGAGCGACATTTCGTTGCACTTGTAATGCTCGCCCCTGACCAGATGCTCGCACTGTTTAGGTAGGTGAAGTGCCAGTGTAGGGATGAGAGATGGAGGCAAGATTACTGGCGCATGCCTTGCCCCACCAAGCTCGAAGCAGGCCCGGTAACCAGCTTGAGTAGAAGCCCAGGCAGACGTAATTGGAACGATCTGAGTTGAGAAAGTAGAGGCGGCGCAGTAGGACCCTCTCCGCTGGAGGATGTTGGCTGCCCGAGGCCTGGCGCGGCACACCGTGATACTGTGTTACGAGCAGTTTGAGGTTTGACATCTCGTAGAGACTGGATACCGGCGGCGATGCGCGCCTGCCTCTTACATTGCTGAAACAGATAAAGGACTGTTTACTATTGGTCCGCGTGCTATTCCTCCCCCCTCCCTAGCTATTTACAAGATCGAGACACTCACCTTTCCTACAGGTGCAGCACTGCCCCCCTCGTATTGGGCGTGGGTGTCGTTGCCCAAACTCCCGCGCGAAAGTCGTTTCGACCTGTAGGTCTGGCTCCGTCGTCCCAAACTGGTTGCAAAAGTGGTGAGGGCCCAATCCCCTGTCCATGTAGAGCGCGAACAGACACGCATACTGTTCACACACGTCGGTGGTGAAACCCTGTAGCGTGCGAGTGTTATAGCTCCATAGCGTGCATGCTTGGCGGAGGAAGCGCCGTATGGATGGGACGAGTAGGAATAGCCCGTACGAGTCGAAGTAGTAGCCGGTCGAGGATCTCGTGTTGGGGTGGATGGCGACCCAATGGCTACCGGGTTCGGTGTGGGTGTTTGTATTTATGATAAGCGTGTACTTGACGAGTCCGGGTAGTGGATGTGTTGGTAGAAGATCGGATGGGAAGACTCCCGCGAATGTTGACACATCGTTGAGGGTGCGGTAGATCGCTAATGTGTCCATGCCTTAGAAATCGGTCAGGACGTTTCTCAGTCAATCTACCTTACATTGGGATAGCTCCTCTTCGATGCAACAGTCTCGAGTTTCCGCCGCGATGAGAATGATGATGTTTGCGAGGGATCGTAATATAATTTCTTCGTTATCTGAAGGTCGTCCACCGCTGCCGACTCCTCCTCCTCCTCCTCCTACTTTCCGTAGGGAACAGTTTTGATATGACGTCTCTATACTTTGGTCCTCGGAGAGTCTTTATGTGTCCTGAAGCGTCGTTATCGCTTAAATGCCCGTTCGTTGATTCAAGGATGCGTTTATATGATCGCATATCATAGGGTTTAACGAGGGATTGATCGACATTCATCTTGGTTAGTAGCTCCCACAGCCCCACCGTGCCCTCATACAACACACCAAGTACAGAAACGTAACCGTTCTCATCCACCGTCAATGGCGAATCCCCAATCATGAAGGTCCCGTTAGTGTCTCTTCTAATTCCATACACCGTATCGATTGAGCGATCACCCCTCACGTACTGTGATAGGTAACGGTTGGCTATTCTCCCGAAATGGTTTTCACCAAATCACATAATCTCTTCTTCTTCTTCAGGCATGACGTAATTATCGGCGAAGCCGGGGCCGTCATCATTATCATAGGTCTGTATGCCTGTATCTACATGTCTCGGCCTTGTAGTGTAGCGGCCCTGCCTATATGTAATGGCACTGCCACTAATTTGTAGTGGCCAGAGTGCTATTCCTGAACTGCCACCAATTCTTATGCAATCCCACAGCTGCCTACGAACTGTAGCGACCTAGGGTCGTTCTCCTAAGAGTAATCACGAACTAAGACCTCCTGGTAAAACCTAGTATTCGTAGTGCCTGGGATGGGTAGTGCTGCCACCAGCTGGAGAAACAAGGATGTTATATTCCAGCTAATTGGGTATACATTCCCGGTTTGTAACCAGCAAACGTTGTGCCCTGGGTGTTTAAGACACTGGCTTTCTGAAGCTAATCTATACTGCCTGGCTGGGGTCTCTAATACAGTGGTCCCAGTCAGGGTTTATGGTAACCTGGTCACGAACGGTTAGGCTTGGGATTGAGGGGTATGGAACTTGAATTTCCGGGACAGTCGCCGTAGAGATTGACTGCGTACAGTATATACAAAATATATTATATCAGTCCTATCTACAACAATTTACAAGAGGTGCAAGTGAGTCGCCTTGCCTGCCCTTAATAATGTCCGGAAGTTAACTACTAGTTGAGACAATCAGCCGGAGCTCTTACCTGCTGTCAGCAATAGAAGTTTCAGCATCCTAGCTGTAGAGTAGGTTGTCCCGAAACGTCGTTCCGACTCTTTGATAACCAAGTGCCTCTTAACTCGTTGACTGGCGTTGACCGTCGTATAATCTAATACTGGTACTCTCTCGGTGATGATCGACGGATTGATTCATGTCTAGTGTTATCCTTCCGAATATTATATAGTGATTACCAAGGGCGTATTACATTATGTTTGTGCTGACACTGCATGCTTCGACCCTGAAGCTCACAAGGCTTCCTGCTCTATCCCATGTGGATAATGCGTAGTGCTGGTCAAGGCGAATGGGT
>Ga0209737_10003811_pt1 | contig 10543 bp, 2 predicted proteins | sample TergutCu122P3_FD_187284 | JGI IMG/M metagenome (GOLD analysis project Ga0209737, IMG submission 187284) | Cubitermes ugandensis P3 segment gut microbial communities from Kakamega Forest, Kenya - Cu122 P3 (SPAdes) (version 2) | ecosystem: Host-associated > Arthropoda: Insects > Digestive system >...
CTCCAGTTTCCCGTCCACCCACTTGAAGAGGGTTATGCTGCCCATGGAGCCGTCCCAGGCGCCCACGGGGCCCGACTGCTTGATCTTGAGCCCCGCCTCGGTGCCCAGAAACAAAAAGTCGCCCGCGGTGTCCATGTGCATGAACCACGACATGCGGTAGTCGAGCACGATCCCGCCCTCGAGGCGCACATAGGCGGTGGAGAAGTCGTCCACGTCCAATTTGTCGGCGAAGACAGGGGGGCAGTATTTGGGGTCGTTGCCAAAATAGGTGGTGAGGGTGGCGGAGACGGTGAGGGGTTTGGGGTTGCCCACGGAGTTGAGCGCGAGGTCGATCGGGTAGCAGCCCGCATCCGAGACCGAGCCGCCGCCCGCGGTCTCCTTTGTGAGGAAGGTGAGGTTGCCCGGGATATTGTTGGGCCTTCCGCCCCCGGTCTGTATGTAGTAGACTTTGCCGAGTGCCCCGCTCTCGATGATCTGCTTTATGTGCCGCACGTTCGGGTCGTAGCGCGGCTGGAAGCCCACCGTCACGAATTTGCCGCTCTTCTTCTCGGCGGCCACTATGGCCTTGGCCTCGTCGAGGGTGACGCACATGGGTTTTTCCAGTAGCACCGGCAGCCCGTGCTCGAGGGCGAGGATGGCGCATTTCGCGTGGGCGGCCGCATACGTGCACACGCTCACCGCGTCGAGCTCGACACGCTCGAGCATCTCCTCGGCACTCTCGAAAGCGAGGGCGTCGGGCATCTCGTGCCTTTTGAAAAACTCCGCCGTCCTGCCGGGGACGATGTCGCACCCCGCCACGACCACCGCGTTCTCCACCTTTTTGTAGTTGTTCATGTGGGCGTTTGCCACCCCGCCCGTGCCGATTATGCCTATTCTCAGTTTCGCCATTTTGAAAATTCCTCCGTTACCATTAATTAAGATTAATTGTTTTTGCTTTGCCATTATAATACCACATAAAAAAAATTTTGTCAACGGGAAATTCCCATGTTTTCAAGTTTATTCCAAGTTTATTTTATAATCCCCAGTTCCCTGGCCCTCATGACCGCGGAGGCGGCGTTGTCCGCCTCGAGCTTCTCGAAGGCGATGCGCGTGTACGACTTGACCGTCCCCAGCGAGAGCCCCGTCTTGGCTATTATATCCTTTCTCTTGTACCCCTGGGAGAGCAGCTGCACGATCATTTTCTGCTGGTTTGAGAGTTTTACCGGCTTTTTCCCCGCCCCCGCCATGATGCCGGGGCGCTTCTTGGCCGTCGCGTAGGCGGCTATGTACACGCTGTTCACATAGGCGGGGTCGAGCCCCCCATTGTAGCTCGCGGTCGCGGTTTTGTGCTGGATTTTTTTTAGCACGCGCAGCACCGCCGCCCCCTCGTCCGAGACCAAGCGCATGAAGCCGTATGGCTGCAGCTCGAGCAGCACGGATTCCATCATGTCCCGGGCGGATTTGGGGTCGTCATCCTCCCAAAACAGCGCCGCAAGCAGCATCCCGGCCTCGGCGGCGTCCTGGGTGCGGCCGAATTTTTGGGCGAGCTCCCGCAGCTTGGTCGCCAGCTCCACCGCCGGCCCGGTTTCGCCCAAAACCGCATATGCTCGCACCGTGGCGAAATGCTGGTATATCCGGTACAGTTCCGGGCTTTCGGTGTTTTTCGCGTGTTCCCCGTTTACCCACCCGCGCGCCGCCTGGATGTCCCCTTCCCAAAATTTGGTCTTTGCGACAAAGGCCCCCAAGTTCGGGCGCATGAAGGGCTTTTCCCCCGCCAGCCTTTCCAGTTCCCCGAGGCACCCCGAAAATTCTTTTTCCCGCCCCATGGCAAAATACACGTCCGCGAGCTGCATATACGCCGAAAAACGCAGCTCCACGGGGGCGGGTTTCGCCTCCGCCAGGGCGGCGCGGAGCTCCGTCAGCGCCCCTTCCATTTTGTTTTGCTCCAAGAGGAGCCCCGCCATGACGCCGCTGGTGAACAGCCCGGGATACTTCCCGGAAGGCATTTCGCCGAGCCCTTCTTCGAGGGCAAATTCGCAAAAATCGCGGCAACTTCGGTGCAAAAACGGCAGATGGAGGTTTATGGGGGCAAAAACGCCCTCGGCGATCGACTCCGGCAGGGGCACCTCCCCGCGAAGAAACATCGCCCAGGCCCTCATCAAGCACAGCATGGGTTCTTTTTCGCACAGTTCCCTGGCCCCGTCCGTCCCGAAGAAATTTTCGGCGCATTCCAGAAAATCCCCCAGGGGGTAGTCCCCGGTTTTCACAAGCTGCCCGAAGGCCTCCGCTATCGCGCCCGCCCTGGCGCTTTTGCAGGCGTATCCAAACGCGGTGAAATATTCCCCTTTTTGCGCGTGGTATTTCGCCGCCGCCTGGAATATCCCCCCTTTTTGGGCCTTTGCGTATTCCGCGCGCCCGCGCAGGAATTCGAGGAACAGGCGGTGGAAGCGGTAGACCCCGTCCTCTGTTTTGGAGATGAAGGTGTGCTGTCTTTCCAGACGGTCCATAAATTTCTCCGCGCCCGCGCCCGCCACCGCCTCGCACAGCCCGGAAGGCAGCGCGTCGAGTACGGCTGCGGCGAGCAGGTGCGCCCGGGAGTCTTCGTCCAGGGGCTCCCAGATGTTTTTTGAGATATACCGGTATATCCTGTCGTCCGCGGGCAGGGCTATTTCCTTGTCCTTCGCGCTTTTTGCGATGGCGGACACGCCCGCCGCCCAGCCCCCGGTGAATTCGAGCACGGTCTCGGCTTCCTCGCCCGAAATCCCGTGTCCCAAAAGCCTGAAGTACTCCGAAACCTCCTCCCTGCCCAAGGCCAGGTCGTCCGGGCCCACGAGCTCCGCCTCCCCCTCTGCGGCCAGGTCCGCGAAGGCTTCCCCGAGATCCCCCCGGCCGAGCACGAGGGTCACGAAGGAGGGCGGCATGCGGCGCAGGATATATGGCAGCGATTTCAGAATCCCGGCGTTTTCGAGCGTGTGGAAATCGTCGAGCACTAGGGCATACTCCCTCTCGTCCACCAGAAATTCGGCGAGCAGCCTCACGGTGTGCTCCATGGGCGCCGCCTCGAAATCCGGGGAGCGCAGGATGTTTGGCATGTGGGTATTGCCGGGCTGGAGCGATGCAATGCCCGAGCAGAGCGCCCGGTAGAAAAGCGCGGGCGCATTGTCGGGGGCGTCGAGCTTCACCCAGGCGGCCCCGCGCCCGGTTTTGCCTATCCATTCCGAGACTGCGGAGGTTTTGCCCGAGCCGGCGGGGGCATAGACCAGAATCAGCTTTTTTTTGGCCGCCTCGCTCAGGCGGGAGGTCAGCCTCCTTCGGGGCGCGCGGGCCTCGGGCGGAGGATTGTCCTTGTTTTTGGGGTTATTGGCCATAATTTTTTTGCTCCTTAACCAAATCTTAAAGTTCACTTATATTATATCACAACTATATGAAAATTTCAACATTTATTTTTAAAAAATCACATCCCGGGACGCTTTACATTTCATTTGAATGCGGGTATAATTCATTGTATGTCATTTCCTATATAAATTATGAGAGCTTTATGGAAGGAAGGTATTTTTTCAATGCAGGAGACAGCAATCAAAAAAAGGTTTTTCACACGCACGAAAACAATTCTGGCACTTATCTTGGTCCTCGTGTGCGCATTTGCCGCCTGGCCGCTATTCTATTCGCCAAGCGTGGTGGCGGGCCCGGGAACACCGCAGTTCACCCCGGTGAACACCCCCTCGTATATCGACGTAAATAAGGGATATGCAAATCTTCTAGGTGTAAAGGTAGGCGAAACATTCGCCGACGCACGCTTTAAGATACGTCCCGTCGGCGGAGCCACCGACGGAAGCGAGGATTACATCGCTTTTTGCGCCAATTATTTTAAGCCAGCACCAAAAGATATGTCGTATGCCCATGCCGTAATCAATGATACAGTCAGTACGGCGGCGGCTTTGGCGGCGGCCCTGTCCCATCCGGATTACGGCGCAAAAATGAGCCTTGCGGATTTCAACACCCTGTTTGGAGTAAATCTCGCAAATGAAGACCAGCGGGAATTGATCATGAGCTGTTTTATTTGGACGGACCGGGAAGGTGTGACCTCCGCCAATCCGTATGGTCAGGGTGGCGTGAAGGATAATCTTGGCTTGAATGCTTGGCCCACCGCAGATCCGACGAATTTTAAGTCAATGATAGATGCATTGGAGCTGTTTTTCCTTGTCCCGCAATATGAAACGATAGCCAAAGGCCTACAGGCCATGGCGGCAACCTATAGCCCGTCTGCCACAACCGGCATCAGCACCATCGCATCAAGTTATGATCCCATTACCGGAAAATTAGACATCTCCACAACCGTATATTCCGGAAGCGTCACCCCACGCTATGAACTGGTCGTCACGGGCAGCAACGTGACAATTTACATCAACGGAATCCGATATACCACCGCAGCGGTAACCTCCGATTTATTGACTTCCGATATCCACATATTCGGCAGCGGTCCTCTGGATATCACCGTCAAGCAACTTTTTCCGCCGGTGCTTAAAAACGGCAGCGTCAAAGGGAATCTGCTCGAAAACCAAGATGCCACAGGGTTTCAGCTCCTTTTGGTCGGCAGTGCCGAATTCGGGCATATAAGCTCGAAAATAAGCGAAACCGGTGTGACCCCGAGAAGCGTGACGGTTGATTTCTCGAAAATATACAATATCCAAACCGGCGCAAACCCTGCAAACGCCCCGTTCTCATTTAACGTCCGAGGAGTCACGTCGGGCGGCGCAGTGATAGAAAACCAGCCGGGAACGGTCAACGTGGCCCACATAAATGAAACGAAAACGGTGAATTACCCTGCGGATACCAGTTTTAGCTTCACCCATGAAAATCTTATCGCGCCTGGGGTTTATTACTACAAAATCACGGAAACAATAACCCCCGCTCAGGCAGGTGCGGGCTGGAGTGCTGCGGATGGAAACGTAAGGTGGGCGAAGGCCGTGGTTGATGCAAATGGCACGGTCGATGTTACATATGGCAAGACAACGCTTTCGGGAGGAATGCCGACAGACGGCGGCTGGAATAAAACCGATAAGACATTTACCAACGGATTTACCGCCCCGGCACACAAGGAAATCATATCGTATTTTGGCAGGATTGGCGGCGGTGGCGTGGGAAAAACCGTAACCGGCACTTTTGTGGGAACCAAAAACTTCCAGATCAGAATGACCAGGGTGGATAGCAATTCGCCGACTGCCGCAGCGACGACAGGTGCCGATGCATACAGCGTCGAGCGGTCTGTAAGTTTTACAAATAACACCATGACACCCGTTTTGGCTGATTTTCCGAATTTGACTTTGGAAAACGGAACATATTACTATAGGATAGAAGAAGTCATCCCCAACAGCGATCCCGGGTGGGTATACGACAAAACGGTCTACATCGCCACGATAACAGTCCCGAGCACGAAACCAAATGGGGAAAATGACATAACGCTGACCAAATACCAAAATGGCACGGGCCAGGGCATTCCGGCGACTGAAATCACGTTTTCCAACTATTACATCAACGCCGATTTCGACATCGATATCCAAAAATGGGTATACGGGACATTGACCGCAGCCAGCCCGAATTTCGAATTCACGATTCAAAAGGTCGATGCAAACGGGACTCCGATAGCGGGAAGCGCACCCGTCACGCAGACGATTGCAAGTTTCGCCTGGGCTGGACTCAAAGCCACGACTTTCACGTTTGCGAATGTGGATGTGGGCACGCACTACTATGTAATCGAAGAAAAAATCCCCAGCCCCCTTCCCGAAAACTGGAGCTACGACACCAAAAAGATAATCGTACGGGCGATCGTCGAGACCGGTACAGCCACCGTCAACGGCGAAACCGTGGGTTACAAAAAAATCACCATAAATTACCCCTGCGGAGACACGGAGGACGCCGCCAATAACTTGGCAAAAGCACCTTTCTGGAACGCCACCGATTACAAAACCCCGCAGGAAGGGAAAGTGTTCAACAATTACTACACCTCGGCGAGCACCAGCTACCAGATCAGAAAAGATGTGACCGGACGGTCGGTCCCCGGATTCCCCTCAAAGCAATATATATTTACATTCAACGTAGAGGAAGTCGACAACCTCGGCCAACCCGTGCAGCAGTCCTCGGGGTTTCTTCCGGAGGGCAAAAATCCGTGCCAGATAAAATCCTTGCCACAGGATATTACCGCAAACGCCATGTCGAACACCGCTTCTGTATCTGTCAACATCCCGTTTTCCAATTTGACCGCGGGCGATTATTATTTCAAAATCACCGAGGAAGACGATTCCACTGCGGGCGATGGCTGGACTTATGACAAAGAGGCGCTGTATATAAAGCTTTCGGTTACACAAAACGCAAATGGCACCTTGTCTCCGAGTATAACGGTTCACCCCATAAACAGCGGCACGAGCGAATCGAAGAAAAACCATATCTTTACCAACTCGTATTTCAAAGCCTCGGCCTCGCTCTCGTTTTCCAAAGCATACAACCATGCCATCGGAGGCAGCATTTTCCCCACCACCAGCTTCACCTATAACCTTACGCTTCTTTCCGGGAGCGGGGACAATCCCACCCTTATGACAAATACCGCAGATACGGCAGCGCTGCCATCGTCCGGCCAGGGGGTAAAAACCTTGAGCGGGGTCCAAATCCTCAATGAATTGATGCCGGGCAGTTATTATTACAGCATAACCGAAGCGCCGAACGCGAGTGCGGGGAACGGCTGGACGCACAGCACAAAAACGCTATACGCGAAAGTGACAGTCGATGCGGCGGGGACAACCACGGTGGAATGGTGGAACGGAACCGCTTGGATCGACAACAGTTCCCCCGATGCTGAATTCCGCACCATAACAAACACTTACACCCCTTCTACCAAAAGCAACGCCTACATCACCCTCGGCGGTGTCAAAACCATAGAGATACTCGGCTCCAATCCGACTTTCCCAAAATTTACCTTCGTATTGACCGAATTGCGTTCCACAAATCCCAATGACATCAAAACCGGCGGAGTCAGCAGAGTTATAGAAACCTCCGGATCGGTAACCGGAGATAATTTCCAGTTTCCCATAATCCAGCTCAACCTGCCCCCGACTGCGAGCCCATACATCGACTATTACTACAAAATAGAAGAAAAATTCCCCAACGTCACGGACTGGACGAGCGATCCGGTGCTGTACGTCCTCACCGTGAGGGTTTGGAGTCATCCGGAAATCGCCGAAGAAGTCATCGAGATTACAAAATACGAAAACGGGAAGCTCGCGAGTGTCACACAGTACGGAACCAAGGCATACCCCGGCAAGGCACCGTTTGGCTATGCCGACGTAAAATTCGACAACGTGTTCCCGGGCGATCCGCCCACCGGCAAGGTCACGGTGGAAAAGAAGTTCAACCCCGCAAACGACGCACCCACGGACAATACGGAATTCGAAGTATTGCTCACCCGTCTGAGCGACGGCAAGGAGTACACCTTCAAACTCAACAAAGCAAGCAACTGGAAGGCGGAGATCGGGGGCATCGAGCCGGGCGAATACAAGGTGGACGAAATCGGTATGCCAATTATGTTTGCTGCGTCCAATGGGGGACAGGGATCGTACCAGTTCGAGTCTTCATCGCACGACAAAATCATAGTGACGGACGGCCTCGACCTGACCATAACGATCACAAACAAAGTGGTACCGCCTCCTCCGCCGCCGGTCGGCACGGTCAAGGTGATAAAGGCATTCGCCGACCCGGGGGATGTCCCCACCGATGCCACGGAATTCACCGTGGTGCTCAAACAGGGCGACAGCACAAAATACAAGTTCACCCTAAATGCATTGACCAACTGGGAAATGGAACTTTCAAACGTGACACCGGGGACTTACGCAGTCGAAGAAATCAATATACCCCGGGGTTATGAAATGGTTTCGCTCTCTCCCACCACAATAACCGTTGCCGACAAAAGCGTGACCACCATAACCGCCACAAACAAAAAAACCACAGGCCCGCTTCCGCCGCCCCCGCCCGGCAAAATCACGGTGGAAAAGAAATTCGACCCCATAGCCAACACCCCCACGACCGCAGCCGGGCTGGAATTTGTCGTGGTGCTCAAGCAGGGCACTGACGTAAAATACACCTTCTTTCTCAATGCATCGAACAACTGGAAAGCGACACTCGACGTGGAGCCGGGCGACTACACCGTGGAAGAGCTCAATATGCCCGTTCTGTACGACCTGGGTGCTGCGGGTGTGGCATCCTACAAACTCAAATCGATTTCAATCAATTCGATTTCAACCAATCAAATCAAGGTGGAAAGCGGCGTAACCAGGACGATAACGGTCACAAACGAATGGGTTCCGCCTCCTCCGCCCCCGGTGGGCAAGGTCACGGCGATAAAAGCATTTGAGCCCGCAGACAGCACCCCCACGGACGGCACCGCATTCACCGTGGTACTCAAACAGGGCGGCAGCGTGAAGTACTTGTTCACCCTCAATGCGAACAACAACTGGACGATGGAACTTCCGGGCGTGGTGCCGGGGACCTACGACATCGAAGAAATCAATATCCCCGCAGGCTATGAAAAAGTCTCGCTCGTACCCACCACAGTCACCGTGGCCGACAAAAGCGCAACCACCATAACCGCCACGAACAAAAAAATCGCGCCGCCAACCCCCCCGCCGAGCCCCCAAGTGACCCCCGCATCGGTGACCATCCAGGGTACCAAGAGCGTGAATGCCGGGGCGCCGGATGCGACATTCACTTTCACCCTGACCCAGGTGGCCAATGCGGCCGGGGATGCGCTCGGCGGCAGCCCCTACACACAGACGAAATCGGTGAGCGGGGTGACCTCCACCAAGGCATTTGAGTTCGACCCCATCCCGTTCAGTTCGGCTGGCACCTATTACTTCAAGGTACAGGAAACCGCCGGCAGTGCCGCCGGGTGGACATACGACACCGCAGCGCGCATCGTGACGGTGACGGTGAGCGAGAGAGCCTGGTTGTTCTCCGCCGAGTACAGTTACACCACCGGGAGCGCCACGTTTGCAAACTCATACAGGGAAGTCCCGCCAACCCCCGAACCCACCACAACCACCGAGGCTTCCACAACCCCCGAGGCTCCTACAACCACCGAGGCTTCCACAACCACCGAGGCTCCTACAACCACCGAGGCTCCTACAACCACATCCGGCGACGACGGCAAAGGCGGAGGCGGAGATGACAATGGCGAAGACGGATCCGGCGGCGGAGACAACGGCGACGGCCATGGCGGCAACGGCGACGACAACGGCTATGGCGGCAACGGCGAAAACAACGGGCATGACGACACCGATGATGATGCAGGCCATACTGCTCCGTTCGTGTTCCCGACGGAACCCGCGTTAGAGCCCAAAGTGACGCATGACGATGACCGCCCGCGTATGCCGGCTTGGGAAGATGAGGAATTCGAAGTGCCTGACGCTAAGATACCTATTGGCAACGGATTATGGGCTCAGTATGTCCCCGAAAGGGATATATGGCTCATCTACGACGAAAACGGTCCCATAGGCTATATAATCCTCCCCGACGGCGAGGACATAGAGGACTACGACATCTGGGAGCACCTCATACCCCTCATCGGCCTCTTCCCCGCAATACTGCCTACGGTGCCGACTAAGACGACCGTCCCGGCGGCGATACTGCCCGAGACGATACCCGAGACGATACCCGAACCCATATCCGAGACGGAGCCCGGGCCAAAACCCAACCCCGAAACGGGCGACGGTTTCCTCGCGGCACTGCTCGGCCTGATGGCGGCCTTGCCGATCGGAGGAGTGGGCGCAAGCATTTGGAAGAAGAGAACGAGAAATGAAAAATGATGAATGATAAATGATGAATGATGAATTAGAGAAGACGCGGGATTGTGCGGTTTGAATTGAATATGGAAACGAAAAAAATCCACCAAACTTTGGTGGATTTTTTTGTCGCAAAATTGTTGCGCTCGACCTTCTATCAAATATTAATTCCTAACTCCTAATTCCTAATTCCACCCTAAACCCCGTCTGCCCTGAGCCCGTCTATATACTTGCAGGCCTCGCCCAAAACATCGGCGTGGTGGCCGTAGATGCACGCCACATGGTGTATGTAGGGGCCGTTGGCGATCTTCTTTTCCCATTTCACCCAGTCGTCGGTCTCCATCCAGACATAGGTACCCTCGGTCTTCGGGCCCTCGCAGCTCTTCGCCTCGCCCAAAAACATGGAGTAGTCGCCGTTGATGCTGTCGAAGCGGGCGATGGTCAGATCCCCCTGCTTGAGCTCCCACTGGCCCCTGCCGCCCTCGTCGATCGAGGGGCTTTGGGTGTTCTTGCCCATCAGCGCCCGGGGGAAGGGGCCGCAGTGCCACAGAAGCTCGGCGTTGTCGTTGTCTGGGTGGCGTATTGTCAGATCGGCGAAAAACGACGGGCTTCTGTTGAAGTCGGCCGCATGGAGCATGGCCGAGGTCACGGCCCCGCAGATGTCGCCCTCGCAGGCCACCGGGTAACCTAGCCCCGTGAGCTCGCCGATCAACTGGCAGGGCAAAATCCCGAACAGC
>Ga0209737_10003814_pt1 | contig 10537 bp, 8 predicted proteins | sample TergutCu122P3_FD_187284 | JGI IMG/M metagenome (GOLD analysis project Ga0209737, IMG submission 187284) | Cubitermes ugandensis P3 segment gut microbial communities from Kakamega Forest, Kenya - Cu122 P3 (SPAdes) (version 2) | ecosystem: Host-associated > Arthropoda: Insects > Digestive system >...
TTTCAATTTATCGAGCGTTTCACGCAAGGTCGCAGGGTCGATGCCTTCCAGCGTGGCAGTAAGAAGCTTTGCGCCGCTCTCGATGTCGACCGCCTGATTGACAAGATCATCGATCTGGCTGCCCGCAAGTTTCGATTTCAGCCGGGCAACTTCCTTTTCGAGCGCCTTCGTCTGTTCGAGCAGACTGACGATGCGATCAGCAAGGGCTTCGGGTTGAGTCTTGAGGAGGAAGGCGATGTCATTGATGCGCTGTTCCTGCGTTTGCGTGGTGCGAAGGGCAACATCGGCCGTCACGGCTTCGATACGGCGCACGCCTGCGGCAATGCCCGATTCCGAAAGAATCTTGAAAAGACCGATGTCCCCGGTACGCATCACATGCGTGCCGCCGCAAAGCTCCTTGGAGGCACCAATGCTGACCACGCGCACGGTTTCATCGTACTTCTCGCCGAAGAGCATCATCGCGCCGGTTTTTTGTGCCTCTTCCAACGGCATGACGGCGGACTGATTCGCGGTATTTGCCAGAATTTCGGCGTTGACGCGCGCTTCCACTTCGCGGATTTCTTCAGCGCTCACGGGAGCGTTGTGAGCAAAGTCGAAACGGGTCTTGGCGGGATCGACGAGAGAGCCTTTCTGTTGAACATGACTGCCCAACACCTCGCGTAACGCCTTATGCATGAGGTGCGTGACGGAGTGATTGCGGGCGATGGCAGCGCGGGCGGCCATGTTGACGCGGGCAGCGACCTTATCGCCAACGCAGAGCGTCCCGGTCTTGACGATACCGTGATGACCAAACACCGCCGCCTGAATTTTCTGGGTGTCCTCGACGGCGAAGATACCCGCAGTTGCCCGAAGCTCGCCCGTATCGCCCACCTGACCGCCAGATTCGGCATAGAAAGGGGTGTTGTCGAGCACGACGACGCCCAGATCGCCTTCGTGCAAAGTATCGACGGCGGCCCCATCCCGGTAGAGGGCGAGGATTTTGCCGTCCTGTTCCAGCGAGTCGTAACCGTGGAAAACAGTTTCTGCGCCCGTGTAATCGAGGCCGACCGCCATTTTGAATTTGCCCGCCGCGCGAGCCTGTTCTTTTTGTCGCGCCATGGCGGCATCGAACGCGGCAGTATCGACCGCAACCCCCTGCTCGCGGCAGACGTCGGCGGTGAGATCGAGCGGGAAGCCAAAAGTGTCGTGCAATTTGAAGGCAAGTTCACCGTCGAAGCAGGCACCACCCTGCCCTCTCATCTCAGCCAACCCGGTTTCCAGAATCGTCATGCCATTCTCGATCGTGGCAAAGAAGCGTTCTTCCTCGGCCTTCAAAATATCGGCAATCCTCGATTCGCCAGTGACGAGTTCCGGGTAGGCCGCGCCCATCTCGCGGACGAGATCAGGTACGAGGCGATAGAAAAACGCCGCCCGTGCGCCGAGCTTATAGCCATGCCGAATGGCGCGGCGAATGATGCGGCGAAGCACATAGCCGCGCCCTTCGTTGCCGGGAATGACGCCGTCGGCAATCAGGAAGGCGCAAGCACGAATATGGTCGGCCAGAACGTTGAGGCTGGGACTCGTCATGTCGGCAGCAGAAGTCTCACGCGCCGCCGCCTCGATGAGAGTCTGGAAAAGATCGATTTCGTAGTTGGAATGCACACCCTGCAACACAGCGGAAATGCGCTCCAGCCCCATGCCGGTATCCACGCTCGGTTTGGGCAACGGATGCATCACGCCCGCCTCGTCGCGGTTGAACTGCATGAAGACGTTGTTCCAGATTTCGATGTAGCGGTCGCCGTCCTCGTCCGGTGTGCCAGGCAGCCCGCCGGGAATGTGCGCACCGTGGTCGTAGAAAATCTCGGTGCACGGGCCACACGGGCCGGTATCACCCATCATCCAGAAATTGTCGGAGGCATAGCGCGCGCCTTTGTTGTCGCCGATGCGGATGACGCGCTCCGGGGCAAGCCCCACCACTGATGTCCAGATATCGAACGCCTCGTCGTCTTCAGCGTAGACAGAGACATAGAGTTTTTCTTTCGGCAGTTTGAAGACTTCGGTGAGCAGTTCCCAAGCGTAGAGAATCGCGTCGCGCTTGAAATAATCGCCAAAGGAAAAATTGCCGAGCATCTCGAAAAAGGTGTGATGCCGGGCGGTATAGCCAACGTTTTCCAGATCGTTGTGCTTGCCGCCCGCGCGCACGCATTTTTGCGACGTGGCGGCGCGGGTATAGGGGCGCTTGTCGAAACCGAGGAACACATCCTTGAACTGGTTCATGCCCGCATTGGTGAAGAGCAATGTGGGGTCATCCCCCGGCACGAGCGAACTGGAGGCCACGACTCGGTGCCCCTTGGACTCGAAGAATTTCAGGAATTGTTCGCGGATTTCGGCGGATTTCATGGGATTCGCTCTTGCAGAATCTGGTTCAAAGAGTGTGAGCAACCCGGCTCAAGGCCACGGGCAGAGCGCGGCAGTTTATCATGCGAGCCCACCCGTCAAAGACACCCTATACCTGGCAGGAAGCATATGGGACATCGCATCTCGAAAATTTACACCCGTACCGGCGATAGTGGCCAGACAGGACTGGGCGACGGTCGCCGCGTCTCGAAAAGCGACGCGCGCATCCACGCCATTGGCGAAATCGACGAGACCAACACCGCACTTGGCCTGTTGCTCACGGAAGAATTGCCTGCCGATATTCGCAGGCTCCTCACCGACGTGCAGCACGACCTGTTCGACCTGGGCGGCGAAGTCTGCATCCCCGGCATGAGCATGATGACCGCGCAACAGGTGGAACAATTAGAAAAAGCCATCGACCACTACAACGCCGACCTGGAACCGCTCAAGGATTTCATTCTCCCCGGCGGTTCCCGCGCCGCCGCGCTCGCCCACCATGCCCGCGCCGTCTGTCGCCGCACTGAGCGCGCGCTGGTGGCGCTGGCGCAGATCGAGACCGTCAATGATGGCGCACGCCAGTATCTCAACCGCCTCTCGGATTTACTGTTCGTGCTCGGGCGCGTGCTCAACCGCGTAGCAGGATGCGGGGATGTGTTGTGGCAAAAGAGGAAAAACGCGGGGGAGCGATGTAGGGGCGAATAATTATTCGCCCTTACCCCCCTATTATTCGCCCCTACCCCCTTACCGACAGGGCGAATAATTATTCGCCCCTACCCCCCTATTATTCGCCCTTACCCCCTTACCGACAGGGCGAATAATTATTCGCCCCTACCCCATGCCCCTCTCCCGCTTGCGGGGGAAGGAATCGGTAGGGGCACGGCATGCCGTGCCCCTACGGGGCGGTATCACCCCCTCTCAATTAAACGGCTTGGGTCGCGGCGTATTGTTTTGTGAAGGTGGCAGAATCGGCAACTGTAGCTTGGGCTGATCACCCGTCAGCGTTTTCAGGAAAGCAACGATCTGTGCTATTTCCTCTTTGGTGAATGCTTTATCAAGCTGCAGGCGGCCCATTATATCTACGGCTTCTTCGAGCGTATTGACTGCGCCATCGTGGAAGTAGGGGTAGGTCAACTCGACGTTGCGCAACATTGGGGTCTTGAAGAAGAAGCGGTCGGCATCGTTTTTGGTGACATCGGCGCGACCCATGGACGGGTTGCTGGTTTTGTATGGCTCAACAGCGCCCATTTTCTGGTACGAATCGCCGCCAACCCCCTCGCCGTTATGGCAGGCGACGCAACCGCTGTTTTTGAACAACTCGTACCCCTTGAGCTCTTCAGCAGTAATGGCGTTCTTTTTGCCTTTCAGCCATTGATCGAAGCGCGAATTAGGCGTTTTCAGCGTTTTTTCAAACTCGGCGATTGCATCAGTGACCAGGCTGATATCCAGCTTCTTGTTAGGATAAACCTTGGCGAATTCCTCACGATACTGCGGAATCGAACTCAATACCTCGATCGTCAGATCGTGCGTAAAAGCCATCTCCAGCGGATTCTCGATCGGGCCGCCCGCCTGTTCTTGAAGGTCCTTGGCGCGACCATCCCAGAACTGAACGAAGCTCAGGCTGGAATTCAACACCGTCGGCGAATTGATCGGCCCCTGCTGCCAACGGTGACCGATCGAGGTCGGCAGATTGTCCGTCCCGCCCATGCTCAGATTGTGGCAGGAGTTACAGGAAATAAAGCCCGATTTGGACAGGCGAGGATCGAAAAACAGTTTTTTGCCAAGCTCTACCTTGGCCGGTTGGGTGATTTTAGCAGGAACGATTGGGTGGATCGGTTCGTTTTTGCTTTGCGCCACTGCACTGGCGGCGCCTGCAACGCCCGCAACCACGACGGTGGCGGCAATGGCAGTGCGGATGGTTTGCGAAGCTCGCAGGGGTATTGATGCTCTGTTCACGGGATGTCTCCAGAAAAAGAATGGCAACCTCGAGGTTGCCTGTTTCCTTTGTGAGCCGATGACCGATTCATAAAGGACATACTATGTCAACCCTCGAATTTTACGACGGGACTTTTATAGTATTCCTTTTGTCATTGACACGTGTCAAGGTACTCAAAAAGTCCTCCAGGCGCAGCAGCCTCGCACAAGAGATTTTTTCTGTTTCCTCCTGTACTATCTCCCCCGTGTTTTTTTACAACGATAGCATGAGGACATCATGGAAACTTTGCGGATGGCAGTCGTAGGGTACGGCAACATCGGCCACTATGCACTCGAAGCGGTACAGGCAGCGCCGGACATGGAACTGGCCGGGATCGTCCGGCGCTCGGCGGCGCTCTCGCCAGAGGAGTCGAAAAAACTGGCCGGAATCGAAGTCGTTACCGACGTCAGCATGCTGGGCAAGGTTGATGTGGCGCTGTTGTGTGGCCCGACGCGCAGCATTCCAGAAACTGCGCCGCAATATCTGGCCCGCGGTATCCATACGGTCGACAGCTTCGATATGCACGGCGAAAAGTTGTGGCAACTGCGCACCGATCTGGACGCGACGGCCAAGAAACACGGTAGCGTCGCGGTCGTTTCCGCCGGTTGGGATCCTGGCAGCGATTCAATGTTGCGTGCGCTTCTGATGGCGATGGCGCCAAAGGGGCTGACTTACACCAACTTCGGCCCTGGCATGAGCATGGGGCATTCTGTTTGCGCAAAATCGAAGCCGGGCGTAAAGGACGCTCTGTCGATGACGATTCCTACGGGCGTCGGCGTGCATCGGCGCATGGTCTATGTCGAACTCGAATCCGGCGCGGAATTAGCTGAGGTCGCGGCGGCCATCAAAGAAGACGAATACTTCGTCCATGACGATACCCGCGTCATCGAAGTACCGAGCATCGATGACCTCAAGGATGTAGGCCACGGCGTATTGATGGAGCGCAGGGGCGTGAGCGGCTTTTCGCACAATCAGACATTCGAATTCCGCATGCGCATCAACAATCCCGCGCTCACTTCGCAGATCATGGTTTCCTGCGCGCGCGCGGCGGCGCTACGCCTGAAACCCGGCGCCTACACGATGCCGGAAATTGCGCCGATGGATCTGCTGCCCGGCGACCGGGAGACGCTCATCAAGACGCTGGTGTAATCGTTTCGGCGATGCATTGCGAGCGCGAATGTCGGGGCGGGGTTGAAACCCGCTCCTGCGACCTACATTTGGGCTACGCTGGCGCCATTCCAACCTACCGCGCTATTTAATTATCCAGGTTGCCCGTATTGATTAAAAAACGCTTCATATTTCGCCCGCAAACGGGCATTTGTTTGCGCATCGAGCAAATGCAGCCGTCCATAGTTGTGAGCAACATCCGCGCGCTTGATTGCCGCCGAAAGCGGATTTGACATGACACGCGGTAGGTAATCGTTTTGGTAATCTTCGCTTGGTTGCCGCGTCATGGCATAGATGGCTTGCGCAATTTCATTGCCGAATCTTTCGGCGATGATTTCAAAAGATACGATAGAGTGGTCTTTACAATCTTCAAGACTATCGTGAAGCAAACCCACGATTTCGTATTTTTCGCCAAGGTGTTGCACTGCTTGCGCAACGACCTTGACGTGTTCGATGTAATCTACGCCTAATTTGTCGAGTTGGCCGCGGTGGGCGGCTTTGGCTAATTCAAGGGCTTCGGAAACTTTGGTGTGAGAGGTCATGAATGTTGTCCCTACCATGGTGGACCTGTTATAACCCTCGTACCCGAAGGAGCCCACTCGAACCCACGCACTGGGTGATTAATGAGGGTCGGACGACGCGCAATAATTTCCCGCGCGCGTGACGGACGTTCCGGGTTTTTATCATCATCTGGTGCGAGCAGCAAAGTGCGATCCGATTCGTCGATGAGGCACCAATATATCCAGTAGTCATCGAAAACATCAGCCGAGTAGCACAAGGCTAATGAACCGCAATACCTACACCGAGCCAAGTTCACGTTTTCGTGGTCATATTCGTTCGTAAGTTGCGGCTTGTCCACCTGAAAGGGAGATTGGGTAACTGCCATTTCCGATGGACTGCATAGAGGGCAGCTCCCGACATGCGCGGGTTTTTGCTTCTTATTGAAGAGACTAAAGATCATAATTAATTGTAGCCTGTCACCAATGTTGCCAATGTGACGCATCGTTTTTCCGTAACCAGCCCAATATTCGTCCGTTATTGATGTGCCACAAACCATCCTGAAAGCTTATCGGAATATTGATTCTTGATTTTTTGAACTTACCGGGATTTTGCTGAATAATTTCAATTTCGCCTTCTCTAACATCCGAAATAATCGCCACATGACCGTACCGATTAGAAATAGAACCACCAAAAACCACCAAATCTCCTACTTTGGGTTGTGTTTGGCTTGGATTTCGATACTGAGTTAGGGCACGTTTCTCGTTCAATTCTCCGTCTTTGAGATTATCATCAAAAAAATCCTTGGCATGACCATACGAGTCCGGCATTTTGTGATGATAATACTCGTAATAGTAGCGTTTCACAAATTCGACGCATTGATACTGCTGACCTAAGTTGTAATTATCCGCAGTCAGATTACGGCCGGAAACATTGTTGACCGAACCGTTATAATAAACAATTACGCCATTAAAACTATCAATAGGGTCTCCTATCGCATGTTTATTGAACATTTTTGTTTTCTCGATAAAAACGAAAGCGGCAATCGCAATTAAAACTAAAATACTCAGCGCGAACAAAATCTTGCGTTTCATGTTCAGTAAGTGTAGCTCGAATGTAGGTTGGATAAGCCGCGAAGCGGCGCAATCTGACGATTATATATTTCGATGCGGAGCATCGCAAACTATATAAAGTCAATTATATAAAGCTAGTGACGCTCCGCGTCAGAGGAAACGAATGTCGGATTGCGGCCTTCGGCCTTATCCAACCTACATCTGGGCTACGCTGGCTGCATCCGAGCTGGCTACGGTTTTTATAACCGAAAAACACACCTCATGACAGACGGTTTTTGCTCATTGGGCATTTGGGCGGAACACACCAATTATCTTAGAATAACCTGCTCCATTGTGAAGAATTCTGGCCGGGGCATGCCGCCGTAGCTGACTCCCAGCCTTTCCGTACAAAACTGCTCGACCCGTATGTAGACCTTTTCTTCATAAATTCTGCCCGTATCAAGCATCTCCAGTTCTTCCGGAAAGGTGTATCTCAGCGCTCTCATGACGGCCAATCGTATCGACTCCAAATGCGATTTACGATTAACAATCAGTGGTGACCTCATGCGCAGACAGACGGCTTGTAAAGTACGCCTCGTGCCGATCTGGACGAGAGGATCGAAGGATTCCGCCAAACCTTCCGCGTCGCCTGCGTCTTCTTTTTGCTTGGCATCGGCAATGTATTCGTCCTCGATTTTTGTGTCGCCCAAGGCTGCACGGGCGATGCGTATTTCTTCTCTGAAATCGGGTCTGTCGTTCCACTCTGGCAACTGGGACAGGCGATCCACCTCCTCCCATGCTCCCTTGGGCTTGGCTTTGGCGATGAGACGAAGGTCAGTACCTCTCGGGTCTTCCTTCAGCGCCTTCAGAAAGGCTTCCTCGTAGCGGGACAGAGTGGACGGAGAAGCGTACTGCCTTAAGAGATCCATCGCTTTTCCTCTGGCCGAGTCCATCTTGGCGAAACCGGGACCAACCATCAGGGCGATGACTTCCGGGGTATGCAGTTCATATACAGGAGGGTTGAGGCGATCAATATCTCTCAGGAGATTGATGATTCTATCGCGCACATCGTCATCGTCCGTGAGTAATGCTTCCCCAAGTACCTTCATGGCTTGAGGGTCTGGCCGAGTACCGATCATCAGACCAGGAAGCTGATGAGTGTCGTAATACTCTCCGCCCTTTCGGAAGAATTCGATGTAGTCCTGCGCGTTTTTGAATACGGGTTGTTGTGCTGTTTGCATGGGTTGTTTCTCCGTCGGGTTTGCAATGGCCGACGGAGAACAAACCACGGCCAGCGCAATGGCCGTCGCAACAAAAGCAACGCGGGTGAAAGCCGCCGTCATCGCTACCGCGGATACCCCAATGTTGTAAAAAACGGCGGGCGCGGAATGCCGTCGTAGCGCACACCCGTGGCCTTCATGCAGAACTGCTCAACCCGTATGTAGTCCTCGTCTTTCATAACACTGTTCGAATTAAGCAGGTTCGCCTCTTCCGGGAAAGCATATTTCAGCGCATCCATTACGCTCAGGCGAAATGATCGTTGCTCAACGCCAGGCATGTCCATGATAAATGGTGATCTCATGCGCAGGCAGACAGCTTGCAGGCTGCGCGGTGTGCCAATCCAGACGAGCGGATCTAATGCGTTCGCCAAGCCGTACATGTCGCCCGCATCTTCTTTCTGTTTGGCATCGGCAATGTATTCGTCTTCAATTTTTGTATCACCCAAGGCCGCACGGGCGATACGCATTGCTTCTCCGTTATCGGGAATGCTATTCCATCCCGGCAATCGGGACAGGCGATCAACCTCTTCCCAAGCCCCTTTAGGTTTGGTTTTGGCGACCAGGAGGAGGAGGATCCCGTCCGGTTCTCCCTTCAACTCTTTCAGGAAGATGTCTCCATAGCGGGACAGGGTAGCCGGGGTCGCCCCCTTTCTCAACAGATCCATCGCTATACTCCTGGCCGAATCCCCTTTTGCAAAACCGGGGCCAACCATCAAGTCGATGACTTCAGGAGTACGCAGGCCAGTTGCACCGGGGTGGCTGAGGATGTCGATTCTCATCAAAAGGTAGATGATTTTATCGCGAACATCGTCATTGTCCGTGAGCAGCGACTCCCCAAGTGCCTTCATGGCTTGAGGGGCTGGCTGCTTACCGACCATCAGGCCGGGAAGCTGTTTGTCGTAATACTTTCCGCCCTTTCGGAAGAATTCGATGTAGTCCTGCGCGTTTTTGAATACGGGTTTTTGTGCCGTCTGCATGGGTTGTTTCTCCATCGGGTTTGCAATGGCCGACGGAGAACAAACCACGGCCAGCGCAATGGCCGTCAGGGTAGCGTAAATGAGAGGTTTCAAATTTCTCCCTCACCTCGCTTTCAAAAACTTGGATACCCAAACGACGTAAAAAACGGCGGGCGCGGCATGCCGTCGTACCGCACACCCGTGGCCTTCTCGCAAAACTGCTCGACCCGTATGTAGTCCTCGTCTTTCATGACATTTCCCGAATTAAGCATCTTCGCCTCTTCTGGAAAAGCGTATACCAGCGCATCCATTACGCTCAGGCGTATTGATCGTTGGTCAATGCCTGGGCTGTCAATGACCAATGGCGATCTCATGCGCAGACAGACAGCTTGCAAGCTGCGCTGCGTGCCGATCTCGGCGAGCGGATACAAGGCTCCGTCCAGGTTTAGCGCATCGCCCGCGTCTTCTTTTTGCTTAGCGTCGACAATGTATTCATCTTCTATTTTTGTGTCGCCCAAGGCCGCGCGGGCAATGCGCATTGCTTCCCGCCTTGAACTGCCGGGTTTGTTCCATTCAGGCAGCCGGGACAGACGGTCGACCTCTTCCCAAGCTCCCTTGGACTTAGCTTTGGCGATGAGTCGAAGGTCAATCACTTCCGGCCCCTCCTTCAACGCTTTCAGGAAGACATCCCCATAGCGGGACAGAGTGGCCGAGGACGCATGCTTCCTCAAAAAAGCCATTGCATCGCTTCTGGCACCGTCCCCTTTGGCAAAACCGGGACCAATCAGCAAGGCGATGACTTCCGGGGTGCGCAGTTCGTATGCAGGATAGTTTAAGCGTGCAATATCCTCCAGGAGGCGAATGATATTTTTACGCACATCCCGAGTGTCCGTCGCCAGCGCCTCGCCCAGCGCCTTCATGGCCTCGGGGTCAGGTTGGTTGCCGATCATCAGACCGGGAAGCTGTTTGTCGTAATACTTTCCGCCCTTTCGGAAGAATTCGATATAGTCTTGCGCGTTTTTGAATACGGGGGTTTGTGCTGTTTGCATGGGTTGTTTCTCCGTCGGGTTTGCAATGGCCGACGGAGAACACACCACAGTCAGCGCAACGGCCGTTGCAACAAAGGCAACGCGGGTAAAAGCCGCCGTCATCGCTACCGCGGATACCCCAATGTTGTAAAAAACGGCGGGCGCGGAATGCCGTCGTAGCGCACACCCGTGGCCTTCATGCAGAACT
>Ga0209737_10003815_pt1 | contig 10536 bp, 10 predicted proteins | sample TergutCu122P3_FD_187284 | JGI IMG/M metagenome (GOLD analysis project Ga0209737, IMG submission 187284) | Cubitermes ugandensis P3 segment gut microbial communities from Kakamega Forest, Kenya - Cu122 P3 (SPAdes) (version 2) | ecosystem: Host-associated > Arthropoda: Insects > Digestive system...
AACGTTTTGCCCAGAACGGAATCAATTCCGAATGGGTCGAACCGGTTACAGGGTCTTCGTTTATGCCCATATTGGGGGCGAAAACTCTTGACACAAAATCGGCTGTATTGCCTTTCGATGTGACTACTATCCCATCACTTTCAGGGATCGTTCGGATTAATTCTATATTGGGGGTTAAATTTTTTACTTCATCTTCTGAATTTACGAGCAAAAGCAAATCCCTTGACAAATGCGCCTCTAAAATTTGTGCGTTTACTGAATCTCTCATCAACTGCGTTATTTCAACAGGTACGGGGTTCCATGCAGGGAAATCCATTTCGTATAAATCGTCTTTTTTGACAACAGTTAAAACGCCGCTTTTGGTTTCAAAAGACATTTCTTTTCTTCCTATGTCTAAAAAATTAGAAATGCAAAACGCGCTTGCCAAAGTCGCGTGGCCGCACAAATTTATCTCAACCGCAGGCGTGAACCAGCGCAAATCAAAATTATCTCCGTTTCGGACTACGAAAGCCGTTTCTGACAAATTGTTTTCCGAAGCGATATTTTGCATTGTTTTATTGTCAAGCGGTTCGTCCAGTAGGCAAACTCCCGCCGGGTTGCCCGAAAATATCTTTTCGGTGAAAGCGCCAACAACATAATATTTTATTTTCATTCTTTAATCCAATCCTCCCTGTAAATTTTTTCTGCAAATCAACAAAGCATGATTTGAAAGTCCGGTACAAAACTTGCTCTCGCTCATTCTGTCGGCAATTTCCCAATAACAATCAAATTGTTCTTCACTCATCGCATCTATCGCGCATGAGGCAAACCAGAAGTCAAGCCCGCAATTTTTCATGATTTCAAAGTTATATTGTTTTGCGTCATGTTCCATTTCTTCGGGAGACGTGAAGAAAAATAAGTCGGGGGTAGTATCGCTTGTTTTGTATTCAAATACATATTTATTTGCTTCTGTATTAGGATATGTATTTTGCCAAAGCACACAGGCGCCCGCATACGCGCCAAGCCCATTGATATACGCGAAAGCGATTATGGCGCCGTCTTTGGCGATTCTCCTGCATTCCGCAAAAACAAGTGCGCGTTCTTCCCGTGGCAGATGATACATAGGGCCGAGACATAAGACGACATCAAAACTGTTGTCCCCGACCGTATCAAGATTAATCGCGTCCCCCACAAACGCGCGGATGTTTTTCAATCCCGCCGTTTTTATTTTTTCTTCAAATGCCGTTATATTTTCGGGCGTAATATCGACCCCGACATATTCACTGCATTTATCCGAAAAATACATTCCGTAATATCCGCCCCCGCAGCCGATTTCGATAACGCGGCTGTCCGGTTTTATATATTCGCCGATAAATTTTTTGGTGTAGTGAAATTCCAAACTTTCTGACCGCGAATTAAAAGCTCTTTCGCCTTCTTTGCAGTGCGAATATTTTTCTTTGATTTTTTCCTGATTTGACGACATAATTTAATCCCCTCCATTCTCCAATACCGCGCCTTTATCGGCAGACTGCACAAATGCCGCGTATCGTTTCAGATAACCTGTAAGTTCTGTATTTATCCTGATTTTTATAAATTTTTTTCTGTTTTCGATTTCTTTTTCGTCAACCAGTAATTTTATACTTCTGTTTGGAATGTCAATCTCTATTTTATCGCCGTCTACAATATACGCGATCAGTCCCCCCGCCGCCGCTTCGGGCGAAACATGCCCGATCGACGCGCCTTTTGTCGCCCCCGAAAACCGGCCGTCCGTGATTAACGCGACGCTCGAATCCAATCCCTGCCCCGCAAGAGCCGCTGTCGGAGTGAGCATTTCCCTCATGCCCGGCCCGCCTTTCGGCCCCTCGTAGCGTATCACGACAATATCGTTTGGTTTGATTTTATTGTTTAATATCGCTTCGCACGCTTCTTCTTCGCTGTCAAACGGTCTCGCAGTCCCCGTGAATTTCATCATGCTTTCAAGTACCGCTCCCTGCTTGACGATTGCGCCGTCTGGGGCTATGTTTCCGCGTAAAACCGCAAGTCCCCCGTCAAATCTGTATGGGTTTTCGATTGTGCGTATGATTTCCCCGTCTGCGCCTTTGTTGATCAGACGATCTGACAAATTTCCGTTGACTGTCAGAACGCTGTCGTCTATGACTTTATCCTGAAGTTTATTTAATTCCGCGATCACGCAGCTTATCCCGCCGACTGAGTCAAGTTCTTCGATGAACGTTTTGGACGCAGGTGAGAGTTTGCATAACTGCGGGGTTTTCCTGCCGAGATTTTCTATCATATCAAGAATATCAAGAGAAAAATCGACTTTAGATTCGTATGCGATCGCGGCTAAGTGCAGAACGGTATTTGACGACGCTCCAAGCGCCAAATCCACTGCCATTGCGTTTTCAAATGATTTTTTTGTGAGAATATCAAGCATTTTTATGTCATTTTCGACTAAATCCATGACGGTTTCACCGGTGATTTCAGCGAGTGAATAACGTCTTGCCATGACTGCGGGGACCGTCCCGTTTCCGGCCAGCGCCAGTCCAATCGCTTCCGTCAGACAATTCATAGAATTTGCCGTGTACATTCCCGCGCATGAACCGCACGTCGGGCACGCGCATTTTTCGATTTCGCTTAATTCTTCGCCGATTATAATCCCCGCCGCTTTTTTCCCGACTGCCTCGAATACTTCCGAAAGCCCCAACTTTTCACTTTTGTATCTTCCCGATAACATAGGCCCGCCCGACACGAATATCGACGGGATATTGACCCTCGCGCCGCCCATGATCATTCCGGGGACGATTTTATCGCAGTTCGGGATAAACACAGCCCCGTCAACCGGATGGGCTTTCAACATAGATTCTACGCTGTCCGCGATGATTTCACGGGACGGCAGAGAATATTTCATGCCCTCATGATTCATGGCAAGACCATCGCATATGCCTATGACGTTAAACTCCAGCGGCACGCCGCCTTTATATCTAATTCCGGCTTTCACCCGTTCCGCGATTTCACGCAGATGTTTGTGTCCGGGAATCAATTCGTTATATGAATTCACGACCGCGATAATCGGTCGGTTTAATTCGCGTTCCGACAATCCCAGCGAATATAATAAAGAACGGTGCGGGGCTTTGCTGTCGCCTTTTGTGAAAATATCGCTTCTCATTCTATATTCTCCTTGATTTTTTCGCCCATTTCGATTGTGCCGATCGGATGAATCGTCGGCGCGCCGAGAGCGTCGCGCCCTACAATATCGGCAGTCCTGTACCCCTGTTCGAGCGTTTTATCCACGGCGTTTTCTATTGCTGCCGCCTCTTGTTCTAAGTCAAACGTGTATTTTAACATCATCGCGCAGGATAAAATCGTCGCGATTGGATTGGCTATGTTTTTACCCGCAATGTCAGGCGCGGAGCCGTGGATCGGTTCGTATAACCCGAAGTTGTCCTCTCTCAGCGACGCGGACGGCAGCATTCCGATCGAACCGCATATCATCGACGCTTCGTCCGATAAAATATCGCCGAACATATTTGATGTGACAATCACGTCGAACTGTCCGGGATTCCTCACGAGCTGCATTGCTGCGTTGTCGACGTACATATGCGATAATTCGACGTCGCCGTACTCTTTCGATATACTGATCACGCGTTCGCGCCAGAATCTCGACGATTCCAGAATATTGGCCTTATCTACGCTGCATAGTTTTTTCCTGCGCTTATTTGCGATCTGAAACGCTGTTTTTGCGATTCTGTCAATTTCAAAATCATAATATTTTTCCGTGTCAAACGCATATAAACCGCTGTCATCATTTCCCCTTTGTCTTTCGCCGAAATATATCCCCCCGCAAAGTTCGCGCACGACCATAATATCCACGTTTTCTATGATTTCTGGCCTGAGCGTTGACGAGTGCGCGAGATGTTTGTTTATCGTCGCGGGCCTTAGATTTGCGTAAAGTCCAAGAGCTTTTCTGATTCCCAAAAGCCCCGCTTCGGGCCTTAAATTCCCCGGCAGACCGTCCCACTTTTCACCGCCGATTGCGCCGAGTAAAACCGCATCGCTTTCTTTGCAGACTTTTACGGTTTCGTCGGGCAGCGGCGCTCCGGTTTGGTCTATCGCGATCCCGCCCATTAAAACATCTGTGAATATAAATTTATGATTAAATTTTTCGCCGATTTTTTCGAGAATTTTTTCGGCTTCGGTTATAATATCGGGGCCGATCCCGTCGCCCTTTATCACGGCGATCCTAAATTCAGACATGACTTATTCTCCTTCACTTAAATTAATTTTACAACTCAAAAGACAATTCTTCCAATCCTCCGCAACCTTTCAAGAGAAATGCCAATTCACGTTTCCGTTGCTCATTTGATAAATTATCATGCAGAATACTCTCAATAAATGCCCATATATCCTCTATTTTTCTTCTCAGGATATAAAAGTATAATATTTCGTTATCCAACACGAATTTCGGATTTAATTTACTGTAATATTCGATAAAAATATCCCAGTATCTTTTTTGGGTAAACATAAACAAATCAGCCTCAACCGGGGCAAGTTTCATTCCCTCCCAATCGACGAGGATCAAATGTTTGGTTTGCATAAAATTTTTATAATGCGCGTCCGTATGGCAAAGTACCATTTTTACGTCTTTTTTCCTGACTGTATCAGATAATAATTTTAATTCGTTGTTTTTTAGTATAATCTGTTCCAAATAAGGCTGTAATGCTGTTTTTACATCATACATAATGGGCAACGATTCATAATCATTTGCCATAAAATTTTCCAGCGCATAACAGAACGGTACAGAAAAATCTTCTTTTATTTTTTTCGTATCTATGGGAATTTCACTGCCGTAACTATGCAGGCAAGCCATTATTTCGGCAGCTTCAATAATTTGCGAACGCGTGAAAGAATTTGTTTCTATCGTTTCTCCGTAAATATAATCAAACAACAAAAAGACATTTTCATCTTCATCGTCGTCAAAACGAAACCCGCCGTTATCGGTTTTTAACGGACGGACAATTTTGCCTTTAAGATTCGTATTTTCATTCATCCATATCAAAATCGGCATATAACTGTTTATATTTCCGGTCCATAAAGAAGCCTGTGATTTCTTTTTGTCATAGATTTTCAAGAAATAATATTTATCGCTGGTTTGTATTTTATAATTTGTCGCAACAGACAACCCGATGTTAATTTTGGTTATATCAGTGCAATCAACGTCAAATTGTGATTTAAGTATATTTTTTATTTTATCCATAACTTTTCACACTAAATTCTCCCTTGCGTAATTCACAAGCCCGCCCGCGTTAAATAATCCGACCATAAAATCAGGGAATGTCTCGCCGTTATAAATCTTGTTTTTCGTGACGTTTCTTATCACGCCGGATTTTAAATCTATCTCAAATTCGTCTCCGCTTTCGGATTCGATCGCGGCTTTTTCGCATTCGATGATCGGCAATCCTATGTTGATCGAATTTCTGTAAAAAATCCTCGCGAACGATTGCGCGATGACGACCGATATTCCCGACGTTTTTATCGCGATCGGGGCGTGTTCCCTCGACGAGCCGCAGCCGAAATTCCTCCCCCCGACGATTATATCGCCTGGTTTGACTTTTTTTATGAAATCTTTGTCTATATCCTCCATGCAATGCGCGGCAAGCTCAAAATGATTCGACGTGTTCAGGTACCTTGCCGGAATTATAACGTCCGTGTCTACGTTGTCGCCGTATTTATGCGCTTTTCCGTGTATCATGTTCATTTCCTCCCTACTCAAAAACATAAACATTACGTTTCTTATTTTTAACTTCCATTTCAATCAAAGTAAACCCTGCTTTTGATAAAGCTTTGCATGACGCAATATTTTGTTCGTTTACCAAGGCATATACTTTATCAATTCCAAGTTCGTTTTTACACCACGGCGCAAACGCTTTCAGAGCCTCTGCACCGTAATTCAATCCTCTGTAATCCTTGCTTATCGCGTATTCGATTTCGTGACTGCGGTTATTTTCGTCTATATCCCATTCGCCTATCCCGATATGACCGATGAGCATATTATCTTTGACAATCGCGAAATGGCAGGGCATTTTCATATCCGCATAATTAGACATGCATTCTTCGATTTCTTCCCGCGCTTTATTTATATCGCTGTGCGCATGATTCGGCATATATTTTTTAATCTGTTCTTCATCATTATTTTTGAAATACGCGCTTACATCGTCAAGCGTAAATTCTCTTATCACAAGATTTTTCGTGAATATTTTATACATGATTATCTCTCCGGCTTTTTAATATCCTGAATATCCTGAAAATGATTATTTATATTTTTCCTATGTTTTTTGCCGCGTTTATTATCCTTATTATTACAGGGCTGAGTACGATATTAACCCCCATTTCAATAAAAAAATTAATTCCTGCCAATCCTACTAAAGAATAATAAATAATATTTGAATCCCCCGCCCACAGGGTAAGCGTATCACGGTACAAAAATATCATTGCGGTTATGAATATGCCCGTATTTACCACAGGGCAAACCAATGCCGCGCATATGACGCCGATATATACGTTTTTCTTTGAAATTGCCGAATATACAACACCGGCTACAAATCCGGCAAGAATGCCTTTTAACAGGCAAAGAACAGCGGTTATTGCAGGATTGGCTGTCCATAACATATTGCCCCCTATATCTGTCCCGTTGATACAGTTTATCAGCACGATCACGCCGAATGCTCCGCCTAAAACTGCCCCTGAACCTGCGCCGTATATGGCCGCGCCTATTACGATCGGGACTAACACAAGAGAAATTGAGAATGTTCCGACCTTGATAAAATTCCCGAAAACTTGAAGTACGACGATTATAGCGATAAAAATCGCCATACCTACCATACGGTTTACTTTTGAAACTGAAACGCTTTGCATAAAATCATCTCCTAAATTATATTTATACTTTTGTTTATATTTTTAAATTTTTTTTGGGTCTGTGATATATCCCGTGATTGCCGATGCCGCCGCGACTGCCGGATTTGACAGATATACTTCGCTTTCGGGATGCCCCATTCTTCCGACAAAATTGCGGTTGGTCGTCGCGACTGCACGTTCGCCTTTCGCAAGTATCCCCATGTGACCGCCCAGACACGGCCCGCATGTCGGGGTTGACACGACGCACCCGGAATCCACAAATATATCGAACAGCCCTTCATTCATAGCCTCTTTCCAGATTTTCTGCGTTGCCGGGATTATGATACATCTCACGGTTTTATCGACTTTTTTGTTCTTTAAAATCTCAGCCGCAATCCGTAAATCAGACAGCCTGCCGTTTGTGCATGAACCGATCACAGTCTGGTCGATTTTTACTTCGTTCGGTTTAATATCCGAAATATACTTTTTGTTTTCGGGCAGGTGCGGGAACGCAACCACGCAGTCGAGATTTGACAGATCGACTTTTATTGTTTTTGCGTAAGCCGCGCCGTCGTCAGCTTTATAGATTTTATACGGCCTGTTTGATTTGTTCACGGATTTTATATATTCCACGGTCTTTTCGTCAACCTCGAATATGCCGTTTTTGCCGCCGGCTTCGATTGCCATGTTTGAGATACACAGCCTGTCGTCGACCGACAGTTCGCTTATGCCCTCCCCGGTAAATTCCATCGACATATATCTTGCGCCCTCAACGCCGATCTGCCCGATGATTTCGAGTATAACGTCTTTGCCCGATACGAATTTGTTGAATGTTCCGGTTATTTCGATTTTTATCGCCTCCGGGACTTTGAACCACGCTTTGCCCGTCGCCATCGCCACAGCCATGTCGGTCGAACCCACGCCCGTCGAAAACGCGCTCAACGCCCCGTAAGTGCATGTGTGCGAGTCCGCGCCGACGATCAATTCGCCGGGAAGCGTTAATCCGAGTTCCGGGAGCAGGGCGTGTTCGATTCCGACCTGTCCCATCTCGTAAAAATGCCTGATGTTATATTTGTTCGCGAAATCGCGCAAAACTTTGACTTGCTCCGCGCTTTTTATATCTTTGCACGGGGTGAAGTGATCGGGGATAAGCGCGATTTTTTCCGTGTCGTAAACTTTATCGACTCCGATTTTCGCGAATTCGTCTATCGCGACGGGCGCGGTTATATCGTTCCCCAAAACCAAATCCAAATCCGCGATTATCAATTCGCCGCTTTTTACCGTTTCTCTGCCCGCGTGAGTCGCAAGTATTTTTTGGCTTAACGTCATCGTCGTAATCATTTATCATCATGCTCCTTTCACGTTTGCATTATTTATGATACTTTCTGCATATTCGTCTGCCGCACGGTAGGTACTGATATGTTTTTCTTTTGCAAGAGATATAATTTTAAGCGTAGTATCGTATATTTTGTCAACTTCAGCGTTTACGACTTCGATATTATACTTTTCGTCGGTTATCTCCATTCCGCAGCTTATTACGCCGCCCGCGTTGATGATATAATCGGGTAAATACAATATATCCATATCGCTCAAAATATCCCCCGTTGCCGCGTCCATCAAGACGTTATTCGCCGCCCCCGCTATTAATTTGCATTTCAAATTTTTTGCGTTTTTTGTATTGATCACCGCTCCCATCGCGCACGGGGCAAAAATATCGCAGTCTGTTGTCAATAATTCTTCCGAATTGACAACAATCGCGCCGAAATCTTTTACGGTTTTTTCCACAGCGGCGGGGTTGATGTCGTATACTTTCAGTTTTACGCCTTCTTTATACAAATAATCGCAGAGTATATATCCAACGCTCCCCAATCCCTGAACGGCGACGGTTTTGCCGTTGAGCGAATCCGTGCCGAACTTCACGCTTGCCCCGGCTTTCATGCCCATGTAAATCCCCCTTGCCGTGAACGGGGATGGGTTGCCGCTTATCCCAGGGGTTCCGGTGACAAACTTCGTGGCTTCGCTGATTTGCGCAACGTCTGCACAATTTACGTTGACGTCTTCGGCGGTGTAATATTTTCCGCCCAGAGAATCAATAAATTTTCCGTAAGCGTGAAAAAATTCCTTTGATTTTAATTTTTGCGGGTTGCCGATGATAACAGCTTTCCCCCCGCCGAGTTTAAGTCCCGCAGCGGCGTTTTTCAATGTCATTCCCCTTGAAAGCCGCAAAACGTCAAACAATGCGTCGTCCTCGGTTTCATAGTCCCAGAAACGCGTCCCGCCTAATGCGGGCCCAAGTACGGTGCTGTGGAGCGCGATGATCGCGTTGAGCCCCACTTTTTCGTCGCGGACAAAAACAATCTGTTCGTGACCGTATTTATTGATTTCTTCAAAAATTTTCATTCTATTCCAACTCCTTTTTCATTCTGATACATTCCATCGTTTTGCCGCATTCCATCGTTTGGGTTTTTCCGTCGGCTATGAAACCGCATTTTTTGTAAAAATTTATAGAGTTTGTATTCTCGGCAAATACCCAGACATTTATATATTTTTTGTTTAATTTTCGCGTTTCGTCACACACAAATTTCATGGCCTGCGTGCCGATTCCCCTGCGGTAATAATCCGGGTGCAGATATATGCCGTGCAGTTCGTAATAATTGTCGTCAACATCGTCGTCTTTCGGCGGCGCAATACACATTATCCCGACTGTTTTCCCGTCAGCCTGAATCACGTACTGCGTTTTGTTTTCATCTGTGATGATCCTCTTAAATAGATCGGGGCGCGTGGCATTTTTTGTCTTGATATATTCTTCGGGTATGATGTCTTTATATGCCGCTTCCCATGAACGCATGTGGACTTCCGCCATATCGGCAGCGTCACTGGGTTTGGCGAGACGTATTGTTATATCTGTTATATCCATATCTATAATATCCATTGTGTATTACCTCCAAAATAATATTTAATCAGCCCAGTAATCCCTCGTCGAGCGATAATTTATATTCCACAGAATCGAGCAGAGCTTTCCACGAAGCCTCAATAATATCCGTGCTGACCCCCACAGTCCGCCACACGTGGCTGTTGTCCGACGATTCGATCAACACCCGAACTTTTGCCGCAGTCGCCGCGTTTGAATTCAATACGCGGACTTTAAAATCAATCAGTTTCATGTCGCGGAGTTTCGGGTAAAAAGTCGTCAATGCTTTTCTCAACGCCATGTCGAGTGCGTTTACGGGGCCGTCTCCCTCGGCCGCCGTTATTTCTTCAATGCCCTCCACTTTTACTTTTATGAGTGCGCTCGTCTTATTATCGCTTCCGTTCGGTTCAGACAATACGAGTTTAAATGTCTCGATTGAAAAATATGTTTTTCGTTTTTTTATCGACTTCAACAGCAGGAGAGATAAAGAACCCTCCGCATTTTCGAATTGATAACCCTCGTTTTCATATGATTTTATCAGGTTCAGCGCGTCTTTTAATTCCTGCGATTCTTTCGTTATATCAGGGGCGATTTGATTCATCTTGTTCATGAGGGCGGCCCTCCCCGCAACTTCCGACACGAGAGTGCTTCTCGCATTGCCGACCGAATCCGGAGATATATGCTCAAACGACGACGGCATTTTGTTCACTGCGTCGATGTGCATGCCGCCTTTATGGGTGAACGCGTGCCCCCCG
>Ga0209737_10003816_pt1 | contig 10535 bp, 8 predicted proteins | sample TergutCu122P3_FD_187284 | JGI IMG/M metagenome (GOLD analysis project Ga0209737, IMG submission 187284) | Cubitermes ugandensis P3 segment gut microbial communities from Kakamega Forest, Kenya - Cu122 P3 (SPAdes) (version 2) | ecosystem: Host-associated > Arthropoda: Insects > Digestive system >...
TGACTGGAAAAGTAACATTATTTCTCTACTACACTTACTTAACTTGGATGACAATGACCACCTTTGCATTGCCGCCGAAATTTACAGAAACATCTGCAATTTTTCAAAATGTTTAGAAATCACTAACTCATTGCCCGAAGATTATGATTGGTTTAAAAACACGACGTTAGAGGAATGTCGTAAGAAAAATCCACTCACGGTTACATTGAGAAGCAAAGGAGAGAAAATTGAAGAGGAAAATCATTACGATAAAGATATTTCCACGCGTCTCTCCGAAAAAATTGAACAAGACAAAGAAGCAGCAAAAAAGGCTTTTGCCTATTATTTAGAATTAGCTGAAAAATGCCATCCCGATGCGCTGTATGAACTTGGAAATCTGTATAACAGTTTAGATTCAGATTTTTACAATTCCGCAAAAGCAGCCGAATGTTATGAATATGCGGCATTGTTAGGTCATAAGGAAGCACTTACAGAGTTAGAGGAGTTAGAAAACCATGATGCCGGGGATTACGACCCGTTTATTTAATTTGAGAATCTGTTTCCGACACTAAATTCTTCACCCGCTCATACAGAGGCGGGTGCGAGTATTCAAAGAAAACTGTCCAGGGGTGAGGCGTTAAATTGCTCATATTGTGAGAACTAAGTTTCTTTAATGCAGTAATTAATGATGCAGAAACACCGTGTTCTTTGGTAAAATTATCGGCTTGGTACTCGTTCTTCCTGCTACTAAGGTTTAAGAATACTCCTAATAGGGTTGAGATAGGCGAGTAGATTATCGCAAAGGCAATCAGAGCAATGTGAAAAGTAGCGTTTTCTACGCCCAGTGCTGCCGATAACGCATTGCTTGAGGCAAAATATCCGAAAATAAAAAGCATCACTCCCATCTGGATGAAACCATAAAACATTGATTTATAAATATGTTTATGTTTAAAATGACCAATTTCGTGGGCAAGAACCGCCACAATTTCATCAGTATTCATCTCTTGAATTAAAGTGTCGTACAACACAATTCGCTTTCTTTTGCCTAAGCCTGTGAAATACGCATTGGCTTTTGTGGAACGCTTCGAACCATCTATTACAAAGATATTTGAAATATTAAAACCTGCTTTTTCGGCAAAATTCATAATGGCTGTTTTCAGTTCCCCTTCCTCAAGCGGTGTTTGTTTGTTAAACAAAGGAACAATTAAAGTGGAATAGAAAATCCCCATAAAGATTGAAAAACCTGTAATTAACACCCACGCCAACAACCAAAAGTAAGTAGTGGTTAAGAAATAGATGTAAACAATCAAAGCTAAAAGCGCACCGCTTATTATTGTGTTTAATAATATTGATTTAACAATATCGGTAATGAATATTTTCGGTGTTGTGGTGTTAAAACCATACTTTTTTTCGATAACAAACGTATCGTAAATACTGAATGGAATTGAAATAATGAACATTACGACAAAACAGATTCCGAAAAAGAGAAGTGTTTGCAAGATATAATAATCGGTAATTTGTAACACAATTTGATTCACAAAAGCAAAACCTTTGAATATCAGCACCACACACATTAACACAAAAGAAACAGAGGAGGAAATAATGCTAAATCTATAGTTTTCAAATTTATATCTCTGTTGTTGTTGATACTTTTCCGTATCGTAAACATCGGAAAGAAGCGCGGGAATTGGTTTTGAAAACCATTGTGCGTTCTTATAATCAAGAAGTTGCTCAAACAGAAAATCTAATACAACTATGGCGAAAATGGTGTAAAAAAGTATTGAGGGGGACATATTTCAATTAAGAATTAAGAATTAAGAATTAAGAATTAAGAATTAAAAATTAAGAGTTAAGAGTTAAGAGCTATGGGCTTGGCATCATAAAAAATTAATATTTAATAATTAATATTTAATATTTGCTAAGTATCGTTTAATCAGCAATTCGGGTTTGTTGAGAGATTTTTGTATCCAGTCGAAAAGCAGTTCTTCCTTTTCTTCCTCGCTAAGTTGCCAGGGAATGTTTGTTTTTCGTAGTTTTTCAATACAGAAACTCACAGTAATTGCTACTGAATTTGAAATATTGAAACTGTTGGTAAAGCCGTGCATAGGGATTTTCACGGTTTTATCAGCTGCTTCAATGGCTTCTTTCGACAATCCTGTTAATTCTGTCCCAAAAAGAAATGCTGTTGGAGTATCTAAAGTCAACTCTTCCAAAAAACAACTATTATCATCTGGAACAGTTGCCACAACGGTGTATCCTTTTGTTTTCAGGTCATTGATACAGTTTAACATCGGATTATTTTCATATTCATAATGTTTGATAGTAAGCCATTTATCTGCGCCCATTGCAATGGCTTTATGAATTTGAAAATCGTTTTCCCCTTCTACGATGTGAACATCCTGTATTCCCACGCACTCGCAGGAACGTAAAACGGCACTGATATTTTGCGTTTGAAACAAATCCTCCACAACCACCGTAATATGTCGTGTTCTGTTTTCTAATACTTTGTGTAGCAAAACCTTTCTTTCTTCGGTCAGAAAAGACTCTAAATATTCGATGAGTTGTTTGCGTATTTTCGTATCCATTATTATTTTTGGGGTTGCGAAAATATAATTATTCTTGTTCTATGTCTCTATACTTCTCATTTGTTACAATATGTCTAAAAATATCGGAATAATTACTAAGAAAAGCATCATCTAAACCTTTTTTTTCAGAACGTCCAAAAGAACGTCCAATGATAAAAAAACAACCTTTGTCTCTTTCTAAGGGAATATACTTGCCAACTACAAATTTATTTGTGTCAAGATAAAATGCGTTAGATTCTTCTTTTATAGAGTTTAATAGTTTTTTTTTCTGACTTAACTTTGGGTTAGAAAAATAAAAATTACAGTGTACTGCATTAGGCCAAACCGGATTAGAGAATGTTTTATAACAATCAATGCAATTTATTAGCGGTAATTTTTTGTCAATTTGCCTAATGCTCTTTCTAATAATTTTCTTGTCATCTATTCTGTAATAATTTCCAAAGAATCTGTAAGAAAAATTCAAAGAATCAATTACATAATAATGATAAGTGTCATCTAATACGTCAACTTCTTTTCTAATATTTTTGATTGAAATACACGATGCAAAGAAAATTACAGCAAAAAGAATAATATTAACTCCAATGATTTTTGTACGGGTCATAATGGTTTTCGTTTTGATGGTACAAAAGTAATATAATATTTGTGCGAAATTAAAATAAGAAATCTATTTTCGCGTCCAAAATATATATATCTTTAACTTAACACCAATGAGTTTCCTCCATCAAGGTGCCAAAAAAAGACTGATTGCTGAACTTCGCAGTAAAGGAATTTACGACGAAAATGTGCTTGCTGCTTTCGAGAAAGTGGACCGCCATAAATTTATTGAATCCTTTATGGAAAATAAGGCTTATTTGGACAGACCTTTACCCATAAAATACGGTCAAACTATCTCTCAGCCCTACACGGTTGCTTTTCAAACGCAACTTTTGCAGATTCAAAAAGGGGATAAAGTGCTGGAAATAGGCACGGGGTCAGGGTACCAAGCCGCTATTTTAAGCGCGATGGGTGCAAAAGTTTATACTATTGAAAGACAACAGGGGCTTTATATTGAAACCTCTCAATTTCTGGAAGAATTTGATTACAAAATATTTACATTTTATGGAGATGGTTTTAACGGCATCTCACAGTTCGCTCCTTACGACAAAATTATTATCACTTGCGGTGCCCCAAACGTTCCTAAATCATTACTGAATCAATTGAAGATAAACGGATTAATGGTTATTCCGCTGGGCATTGAATATCAGAAAATGATTCGCATAAAAAAAACCGCCGAAGATGACTTTTTTGAAGAACAGTTCGGCGATTTTGTGTTTGTTCCTATGTTAAAGGATACTGAAGAGATTTAAAGATTTAATACATTAAACCCTTATTTTCAAAAGTTCCCTTAGTAGCAAAAATTAAAAATTTGATGATATTGTTTATTCAAACGATAATATTGCTTTTTTAATCAATTCAATGGCTTCGCGAAGTTGTTCTTCGGTAATAACCAATGGAGGTGTAAAGCGAATAATGTGTCCGTGGGTGGGTTTAGCAAGAACGCCCAACTCTTTCATTTTCAGACACACGTCCCAAGCGGTTTTTCCGTTTTTTGGACGGATAACGATGGCGTTCATTAATCCTTTACCGCGTACCAATTCAATCATATCTGATTTGAGTGCTCTCATCTCTTCGCGGAAGATTTTTCCTAAATATTCCGATTTTTCTACCAACTTTTCCTCTTTTATTACATCCAGGGCAACCATAGCCACTTTGCAGGCGATGGGGTTTCCACCGTAAGTTGAACCGTGTTCGCCAGGTTTAATGGTAAGCATAATTTCATCGTCTGCCAATACTGCAGAAACGGGATACACACCGCCAGATAATGCTTTTCCAAGAAGCAACATATCGGGGCGAACATTCTCGTGGTCGCAAGCCAACATTTTTCCGGTACGTCCAATACCGGCTTGAATTTCATCGGCAATAAACAATACATTATTCTTTTTGCAGAGGTCGAATGCTTTTTTCAAATAGCCTTCATCGGGCACATACACACCTGCCTCACCCTGAATGGGTTCGAGTAAAAATCCGGCTACATTCGGGTCTTTCAATGCTTCTTCCAACGCGTTTAGGTCGTTGTAGGGAACTTGAACAAACCCGGGAGTGAAGGGACCATAGCCGCCGTAAGAATCGGGGTCGCTTGACATAGAAACAATGGTAATTGTTCTTCCGTGGAAGTTGCCTTCGCAGCAGATAATTTTGGCTTGATTTTCGGGAATACCTTTTACTTTGTAAGCCCATTTGCGACAAAGTTTCAGTGCAGTTTCATCGGCTTCTGCACCCGAGTTCATCATCAGCACTTTATCGTACCCGAAATAATCGGTAATATATTTTTCAAAAACACCCAACACATCGTTGTAGAAGGCGCGTGAGGTAAGGGTAAGCGTACGCGCTTGTTCACACATAGCCTCTACGATTTTTGGATGGCAATGTCCTTGATTTACTGCTGAATATGCTGCAAGGAAATCGTAGTATTTATTTCCTTCCACATCCCACATAAAAGGACCTTCGCCTTTTGCAAGTACAACGGGGAGTGGGTGATAATTGTGCGCTCCGTACTTGTCTTCCAAATTCATAGCCTCTTGGCTGCTTTTAACTTTTTGAAACATAATAAATTAATTTAAAGTGAATTATTATTCTTTTAGGGGGCGAAATTACAGTTTTTTTCGATTATTTTATCGCCGCCTTGATAAACCCCATAAACAACTGATGCGGACGGTTGGGTCGCGACTTAAACTCGGGATGAAACAGGCAAGCCACAAACCACGGGTGGTCGCGAAGTTCAATCATCTCAACCAGATTTCCATCCGGAGAAGTGCCGCTGATGATAACCCCATTTTTCTGTAACAAGTCACGGCAATCGTTGTTCACTTCCACATCGTGGCGATGTCGTTCGAAAATAGATTCTGTATTATAGGAATTGTAGACTTTGGTGCCTTTAACTAAATTACAGGGATATTTACCAAGACGCAGCGAGCCTTTACAAATAGGTTCAATGTTGTGGTGTTGCAATAAATCAAGAATGGCAACTTGCAATCCCAAACATATTCCAAAATAGGGGATATTATTTTCACGCGCAAATTTCGCTGCCAAAATTTCGCCGGCGTTTGCAGTTTCGCCATAACTGCCGTGAACTAAAATACCGTTAAGAGTTGATAGTAATTGTGTTACATTGTTTTCATTAATATTTTCAGAATTAATCCATTCAATCATCAATTCTGTGGAGTTGAAGATGGCGGCGTGTTTCAAGGCTTCCACGAGACTCAAATAGGCATCGTGTAAATCAATATACTTGCCAACTAACCCAATTTTTACTGTTGTTGTAGTTTGTTTGCTTTTTTCAACCATCTCTACCCAATCGCTCAAATCTTTCTCCTTGCAATGAATTTGAAGACGTTTGATTACCTGTTCTGCTAATCCTTCCTCTTCCAACGCCAACGGAATATCGTACAAAGATGAGAGGTTTTTATTTTGTATTACCCGCTCTATAGGAACATTACAGAACAACGACAATTTATGTCGGATATCATTTCCCAAATCTCTATCGGTTCTACAAACCAAAATATCGGGTTGAACGCCAAGACTAAGCAGTTCTTTTACACTATGTTGCGCAGGTTTTGTTTTAAGTTCGTCGCCGGGAGTAAGAAAAGGCACTAAAGGCACGTGAATATACATACAATTACTATATCCTTCTTCAATTTGAAACTGACGTATCGCTTCCAAGTGGGGCAAACTTTCAATATCGCCTACTGTTCCGCCAATCTCAACAATAGCCACATCGGCATTATTAGACTTTGCATTGACGCGAATGATATCTTTAATCAGGTTTGTAACGTGGGGAATCATCTGAACGGTAGCGCCGCCATACACGCCGTTGCGTTCGTTTTCTAAAACAGTATTATAGATTTTTCCTGAGGTATAATTTGAATGCCTGTTTTGATTTTCATCCGTAAAACGTTCATAATGACCAATATCCAAATCTGTTTCGGCACCATCATCCGTTACAAAAACCTCGCCGTGTTGAAGCGGATTCATAATACCCGGGTCTATATTCAGATAGGGGTCTAACTTTTGCATAGTAACCTTCAATCCTCTTGATTTAAGAAGACGACCTAACGATGCTGCCGTGATTCCTTTACCGAGACCTGAAACCACACCGCCGAGAATAAAAATGTATTTTGTTGACATAATTCAGTTTAATAGTTCAATAGTTTAATAGTTCAATAGTTTAATGGTTTAATATTCAAACTTTTGAACTTTTGAACTATTAAACCTTAAACGAAAAAGTGTCCTCGCGGGGACTCGAACCCCGGACCCATTGATTAAGAGTCAATTGCTCTACCAGCTGAGCTACGAAGACAACGGCGGCAAAAGTACATTTTTTTGGATTAGATAATGAGATGATTAGGGGATGAGATGATTTTTTTTGCGGGACTACATAACTGCTGATAATTCTTTGCTTATGCTGTGAATAGCATTTACAATTTTTGTTCGCTGTAACGGTCTTGGTGTTCTTACTCCAGCGGCATAATGCCTTATTTGTCGCTCATTAATTCCTGAAACGCGAGCAATAGCAGAGCGCGTAAGAATACCATCCAAACTGTGAAGCAATGCCGATGTTTCCAAAACATATTCTAACTCATATTGCCCTAAAATAAGCCATTCGGGCAGTTGGTCGCCTCCTTGCAGGCATCCTTCAATATGAAACTGCAAACTTTCCAGAAAATCACTCTTAAGACCTGCTAATGTTTTGTTTGTAACTATAATAATGCCATCTAATGCAGCATCATCAGCAATGCAACTGTAATTGTTTCCACTCCATCCGATTTTTACCTGTAACTTTTTCATAATGCGTATAATTTTTTTGATTATTATTTCCAACCCGCTTGTTTCCAAATGCTGTTTAAATGTTCCTGGCTCAAATCTTCAGACGGCATACCTCGCACTGTTACCTTTGATTGCTTTACCGGATGCCTGAATTGACGATGTGAGCCTTTCCAATAATCAAGATACCATTCGTCTGCTTCTAACAACTTAATTACTTCCCTTACTTTGTAACGTTTCACGTTGATTATGTTTTGATTGTTTGAGGGTGCAAAGATAGCATTTTCGCTATCATAATATGTAAACGTTTTATTTTTTACAAAAAAGATTATTTTTGCCGCTCAAAAAAAACTGATGAAAGAATTTCCTAATCTTAACCGCTACACGTTACACGTTACTCGTTGCATTAAATCTTTAAATTTTAAATCTTTAAATTTTAAATTTTTAAATCTCTTTCTCCTTTTCTCCTTTTCTCCTTTTCTCCTTTCTCCCCCCTGTTTCGCCCAAAAAACTAAACCCAAAGAACCTGAACGAAGAATGGTGTTCAATATTAAAGATTATCAAGATGATAAAGCCTTTTTGGTCATCCATTACAAAGATAAGTTTTTGTTAAAAGATTCAGCCGTTAATAATGGAAAAGGTGTTTTTGTTTTTGAAAACAATGAAAAGTTAGATGATGGTATGTACTCCTTAATCTCCAAGAAAAGAGTTCGTTTGTTGGATTTTATTCTTGACAGAAATCAGAAGTTTACTTTTAACTTGGATACCACCGGTAACGTTCTCAATTTTTCGGTACAAAATTCTTCCGAAAATGCCGAAATGTTGCGTTTTCAACAAAAAACCGTTGAGGCAAAGAAAAAAATGATGGATTGGGATAAAAAAAGAACTGAATTTGAATCTCGCGGGAAGAAAGATAGCGCAGACTTTTATTTTGAATTGATGAAAGAGATGAATAGAGAGATGGAACTGTTTATCACGGATTTAATTAAAAGAAATCCTACCTATTTGTTCTCAAAATTTCAAAAATCGTATAGAGAAATAGAGATTCCCGAGCCGCCTGTTTATCCCGATGGCTCAATCGACTCAATATTTCAAATTGTTTATTACAGAACACATTATTGGGATAATTTTGACTTGACAGATAGAAGATTCCTATTCTTGCCTTCATACGAGCCCAGACTGAACAATTATTTCAAAAAAATTCTCTGGCATCTCGAAGCGGATACCATTAATAGATATGCAGATTTGATGTTGGAAAAAACCACCTCAGATAGTTTGATGTACCGCTTTTTAGTGGAATATTTGTTAAGAGAGTTTGAACTGAGTAAAGTTCCCGGGCACGATGCCGTTTTTGTGCATTTGGCAAATACAAACGTTCTTGCGGGGAAATGCAAATGGATTGATGAAGACCTGTTTAAGAAATATAAAATGCGCATTGAAGATTTGGAGCCGTTGTTGATAGGTAAAAAATCGGTGGAAATGATTTTGCCGGATACAACGCAAACCGATGTTTTTAGTAAATGGATTTCATCCTATAAAATGCCAAAAAAGTACAGAATATTATGGTTTTACGAGCATACCTGCCCTACCTGTCAGAAAGAAGCGAAAGTATTAAAAGTAGTATATGATTCTTTGGAAAAAATAGGAAAACTCAATTTTGACGTGTATGCCGTAAATAGAACTGATGATATTGCCAGATGGAAAAAATATATTATTGATAACGGCTATACCTGGATTAATGTGGGAGGGGGAAAAGGTAGTGTGGATTGGACCAAAGCCTATCGTATTTCAACCTATCCGCAATTTTACATCATCAATCAGGATAAAACAATCATTTTGAATAGAGAAATCGACAAAAATCTAATTCCTTTGTTTTTAGAGGAATATGAAAAACAGGAAGCCGAAAAAACACGTTTGAAAAATAAAAGACAATGAACTTTGTAGAAGAATTAAAATGGCGGGGAATGCTGCACGATGCAATGCCCGGAACCGAAGAACAGTTACAAAAAGAGATGACCTTGGCGTATGTGGGGATTGACCCTACCGCCAACTCATTGCATATCGGGCACTTGGTAAGTGTGATGATGCTGAAACATTTTCAACTTTGCGGGCACAAACCCATTGCGTTGATTGGCGGTGCCACCGGAATGATTGGCGACCCCTCAGGAAAATCCCATGAACGTAATCTGCTGGATTTGGAAACTTTACGTAAAAACCAAGAGGGAATAAAGACACAACTTGCCAAGTTTTTGAATTTTGAAGATGATGTGCCCAACTCCGCGATAATGGTTAATAATTACGATTGGATGTGTAACTACCCTTTTCTTGATTTTATTAGGGATATAGGTAAACATCTCACTGTTAATTATATGATGGCAAAAGACTCGGTAAAAAAACGTCTCTCCGGCGAGGGCGAAGGGATGTCGTTTACCGAATTTACCTACCAATTGGTGCAAGGCTACGATTTTCTGCATCTGTATCAAACACTTGGATGTAAACTGCAAATGGGTGGCAGCGACCAGTGGGGCAATATTACTACCGGCACCGAACTGATTCGTAGAAAAACGGGCGGAGAAGCGTTTGCGCTGGTTTGTCCGCTCATTACCAAAGCCGACGGCAGCAAGTTTGGAAAAACAGAACAGGGCAATATTTGGTTAGACCCCGAAAAAACTTCCCCCTATCAATTTTATCAGTTTTGGCTCAATTGTTCCGACGAAGATTCAAAAAAATATATCCGCATTTTTACTCTACTGAGCTTGGAAGAGATTGAAGCGTTGGAAAAAGAACACGAAGTTGCGCCACATTTGCGGGTTTTGCAGAAAGCATTGGCAAAGGATTTAACCTGTCGCGTTCATTCCGAAGCAGATTTTGAAGCAGCAGTGGCGGCATCCGAAATTTTGTTCGGAAAAGGAACTGCAGAAACCTTGGCAGCACTTCCCGAAAAAACTTTTCTATCTGTTTTTGAGGGTGTTCCACAAGTGGAAATAGCCAAAAATATTATCGTAGATGGTATTAATATTGTGGATTTCTTAACCGATGTTACGCAAATTTTCCCCTCCAAAAGTGAGGCACGCAGAACATTAAAAGAAAACGGAGTCTCTATCAATAAAG
>Ga0209737_10003818_pt1 | contig 10532 bp, 2 predicted proteins | sample TergutCu122P3_FD_187284 | JGI IMG/M metagenome (GOLD analysis project Ga0209737, IMG submission 187284) | Cubitermes ugandensis P3 segment gut microbial communities from Kakamega Forest, Kenya - Cu122 P3 (SPAdes) (version 2) | ecosystem: Host-associated > Arthropoda: Insects > Digestive system >...
AAAGCCTTTTATATTGCCTTATATTTACTGCGTTTACGACTAGCCCGTAGTATTTATCCGCATAGGGCTCCACGAGTTTCTTAGCGTCTCTTAGCTGCTTTTTCCCGGTTTTATCCAGCGCGCAAACCAGTATGATGCCGTCGGCGCTCATAAACAGGGCCGAGGCATCGGATACCACGGTAATCGACGGGCAATCTCTTGCCGGATACACTGAACTTGCCACCAACAAGACCCTCTACCAATCTGAAGAAATCATCCATATCGAGGACCATACGTTCCAGAATCTGGGACGGGTCTTCGTCACCCTCAACGTGCTGAATCTTGTCGCGCCAAGCATCCTGGGTGCCAACGGACGCGCAGTGGCCATCTCGACGATCCAGAACATCGCCTCCATCTTAGACACGATCCTCTCAGGTGGGTTCTGGTTTCATCGATTGGGTCTTAGCTATGGATAGGAAGAGAAACCCCCACGGAAACCTCAGTATACCTGGGGGATTTCGGTTCTCATCGAAGCTGATACTCATCGCCAGCCTTGCTGTGTGTATCGTCTTAGCTGCTGTCATAGTGCACTCGTTTCAAAACACCACCACGACGCTTAGCTCAAACGCTGCGATCGTAAACGGACAGACCATCTCTTTGACTGCGCTTGATCAGCGCTTCAAGCTTCTCAGTCTCACCGATCCCGCCTTTTTCGATCCAGAACAAAGTGGCGTCGATGAAGCTGAGATCAAGCGGGCCATCCTCGATGAGATGGTCGAGCAGACCCTCATCGCGCAGGAGGCACAACGACGCGGTATCGAGATCGATGAGAAATCGATTAGCGAGCTCATCGAGATCCAGGTAGCTGCAGCTCGCGAAAACGATGACCCCAATTCCGGGAAGCTGATTGCACAGTATCAAAGCGACTCAAATCGCGATCTGGTGCGGTCGCGCCTGATGGAGCGCACGCTCATCTCGCGCCTGGTCTCAGAAAGCGAGATCACCGAAGAGGAGATGCAGTCCTACTACGAGCACCATAAAACCGATGCACAGACCGGCAAGGGGCTTTTGCCGCTGTCGTATCTCGAGGAGAGAAGCCGCATCATCTCATATCTTCTCGACGAGAAGCGTGCGGTTCAGTGGACCATACTCGTGAACAGGCTGAAAGCAGAGGCCGGTGTCGAGATTGCAGAATCTTTCGAGCATACCCCTGAGGTTGCGATAGTACCTCAGGGCGAGTAGTACGGGTCAGAAAGATGGATTACCTCAGACAGGATACCGACCAGCGCAGACGGAGGTAGGGAGATGTCACTGAAGATGATGGTAGCCAAGCAGAACACATCAAGGTTGCTGGCAGCGATGATTCTGATCGCACTTTTTGTGATAGTGGCCATAGGAGGGTCTAACCCTTCACAAGCAAATCCGTCGCTCTGGGAACCGATAGACTTTGCCGTCAACAACGATACCATCATCGGGTTCTCACCCTCCGGTCTTGCCAAGGTCGCACAAGGCAAGGTATCGACAAGCGAGGACTACACCAATCTGACCATACCCCCCATCACCAACGTCACCGCGATCGGCGCCAATGCGTTTCAAGGGACAGGCCTCACGAAACTGACGCTCTCAAACGACATCGTCTCTATCGGTAGTTTCGCTTTCGCTGATAACGCGCTGACTGAAGTTACCCTACCAAAGGTGTCCACTATCGGGGCAAATGCATTTCGTGCCAACAGGCTGATCGGTGTCGCACTTCCCGAGATAGCCTCTCTTTCTGCAACGGCGTTTGCTGCTAACGGGCGCGTCGTGGCTGTCACGACCGCTCAGAGCGGAATTGCCTCGGCGATTGGTGTAGGAGATGGGCATGTCGTCAACCCGGTCACCATGACGGCACGGTTGGTCAACGATGCAGATAATACTCCAGCAGGGGTGGGAATCAAGGTTATAGGTACCGACTATCTCTCGAACCAACTCTATCCCGCAGGGACAAGCGTGAGCATCACAGCCCCTTCGCTCATCGGATGGACAGCTGTTGCGCCAACATCAAAGACGGTCACCGCCATCGAAGGCATGGAGATTGAGTTTCGATATACCTTCGCATCCTATGATCCGATTTTCGAGGTCTATGACCGGGCATTCCTGACCGGATACAACGGAGGTATGATCAATGAGGCGATGCTCCGTTCCTGGATCAATCCGGTCAGCGGGGTCGATGGCACCACACCGATCCCCAACGTAGTACCCAATGTAACCGTCAGCCCCACCTCAATCAATGCTTCGGCACCGGGTAGTCATACGGTAACGTATGTGGTCAACGATGGGGCAGGAAACAGCGCCCACAAGAGTATTACGGTCATCATCGGACCCGATCCGATGCTTGCATTCATTGGGGGCAGCGGATGGCAGTATGCGGATTTTGAGTATGATGGGACTTCATTGCTTGGATTCTCTGCTGTCGGGCTCGCCAAATATAATGGAGGGTTGACCGCTCTGGTCTTGCCCGGCCATGACCCGTCGACCGGGTTACCGGTAAAAGTTATTTCTGGTGTTTATGCTTGGCCGCCCGCCTCGCAAAAGTTCGCGAATAAAAAGCGGATAGCCAGTATAGATTTTTCTTATATGAATGATTTAGAGCAAATTGAGAATGGATCATTCATGTACTGCGATGATTTGGCGTCAATAGTCTTTGACAATCCAAAACTGGAAAACATTGGACACATTGTAAGGGAATTTGACATATGGGGAACTACGTGGGGCGCTTTTTCTGGAAGCCAAATCACAACGCTGGATCTCAGTACATGCCCCAATCTGAAAACTATCGGTGATTGCGCGTTCGAGACCAGAGGTACTCTGAGCACATTACATTTATCGAATCCCAAACTAACTGCTATCGGGCCTGGTGCATTTTGGTTGCATCGATTAGCAGCGGTTGATTTTAGTGGGTGCCCAGAACTGGTATACATCTATACGTGCGCATTTGAGACTTATAGCAACTACACGGTTACCCTTATTACGTTCGATAATCCTAAACTTGAATCAATCGGAGCGGCGGCGTTTTCTACTTTGAGTTGTCCTACGATTGATTTGAGTAAATGCCCAGAATTACGTTACATAGGGTATTATGCTTTTAGCAACAATTCGGGACCTGCTACGGTCTCAGTCGTCTTCGACAACCCAAAACTATGGTGCATAGGTGTAGGTGCTTTTCGGGGACAGCAATGCCCCATCCTCGATTTCACAAAATGCCCTGCGCTTGAAAGAATCGAAAATAATGCCTTTATACGAGATGATGCCACAAATGTTACCACCTCGCTCTTGTTTGACAATCCGAAACTTTGGTATATAGGCAATCAAGCGTTTGATCGTCACCGGGCATCATCTCTTGATTTCAGCAAGTGCCCAGCACTTGCCATAATTGGTACTTCGGCGTTTCGGTGCTCCGCTACTGCAGCAAACGTCAACCTGACCTCAGTCACCTTCGATAATCCAAATCTTGACAGGATTGAGAGTCAAGCCTTCTATCTTGGAATGCTCACCTCTGTGGACTTGAGTAAGTGTCCGAATCTTACCTTCATAGGCAGTTCTGCCTTTCGATCATTCAGTGAGGCAACCTCGCAGCTGACGTCGGTTATTTTTAATAACCCCAAATTGGCGATAATCGAAAACCTTGCCTTTTATTGGCAGCGGAGTACAACGCTTGACTTCAGCAAGTGCCCAAGCCTGACCTCGATTGGTAACCAGGCGTTTCAAACCACGGCGACATTCGCCAACGCCCGAACCAACACGATCATTTTCGACTGCCCGGTATTAAACTACATAGGCAGTAATGCATTCGATCGGTGTTTTCCTTCCTCTCTAGATTTCAGCAAGTGTCCGGAGCTGATCACGATTGGTGCCTATGCGTTTCGCGGTAATGCGACGGCGGCAAACTTTCGACTCGAATTAGTTGTGTTCGATAATCCGCAGTTAGTGACAATCGGTGAAGGTGCATTCATCAATCATATTATTCCAACGCTCGATTTCAGCAGATGCCCACAGCTCGAGACGATTGGAGCTAGTGCCTTTAGCGTATCAGGAACGAGTGCCTATCAGCGCTTGACCTCGATAGTGTTCAACAATCCGAATCTCAAGACGATAGGGAACAATGCTTTTCTCAACCATCGGGTTACCTCACTGGATTTCAGCGGGTGCTCACAGTTGGCATCGATTGGTGACAGCGCGTTTTCTGGGTCCACAATCGCAGGAGCACCACGTCTTGCATCCCTGTCTTTCAATAACAATCCTGCGCTGCGGACCATCGGGGTGAATGCATTTGCGAATTCACAGTTAGTCGGCATTCTCGACATGAGCAGCTGCATCGATTTTGTGAGTTTTGGCAATCCCACATTCGGTAGTTCTTTTCTTACCGGAATCGTGATCGGGGCGATCGGTAACAACACGTCCGGCAATCTCTATAACCTACCTTCCGTTCCGGGAACAGCCAACCTCACCACCTACGATCTCTTGCTGCCCATCTACATCTTGGACAACAGTGCCGGTATCGTCTCGAATGCAGGGTATCGGATCAACCCGGTCAACCTGACGCTACGTCTGGTCGATGATGCGACCGGTAACCAAATCAGTTTCGATCGCAAGCAATTCTTATCTGGACCATTGACCAACTATTCATTGCTCGCACCGCCGGTAGTGGGATGGACTCCGGTAAACAGTCCGCAAGTCATCACCACCGCACTTCCCTCGAACCCCTCGCTTGTCGAGCAGACGGTCGTGTTCCGCTATACCCAAGACGACCCCAATGCCAATGCCGCATGGGCCGCTTACACGCTTTCCCAGTCTACCCCGCGACCCTATGCGAAGATCGGCAACACCCTACTCTCTACTGTGAAACTCGCCGTCAGCGGCGCGACCTCTCAAAACACCCTGAATCACAAGATCGAAATCTACTACGATGTGACTCGGGTCAACTCCACCACGATAACCGTCTCACCGGGTCCCTATACCGTCGATATCTCAACACCGGGCAAGGTTGTGCTGACCTTGACGCAGAACATCACCTCGGGAAACGATCTTGAACCAACCATCACCTGGCGGTTGATACCCGGGGTGACCGAGGAGGATGTGGAGTTTCCCCTTTACGCACAGTTCTGCAGACCGAACAACGAGCCAGTGCTAAACGCCAACACGGTTGCGCTTTCTGGTTACTACGATCGCCCGATACTCACCAAGTTTGCCAACGATAACCCCTATGATGATGCGATCGTCGACTTCGGTCCAAGCAAGCCGGACGGAAGCTATGTGGGCACCAGGCCGATGGAGGTCGTCTACACCTTCAAAGTCTCACGTCTTGAGCGACTTGTCGAGTCCTACACGTTCACTGACACATTGCCAGAATACACAACGATCATCGATGGGGTCGAGGCAACCGCGAGAGCTACGTTCAACTCCGCGCGAAACCCCGGCTGGGTCGATAACGGTGATGGTACTGTCAGCTATACTCGCACCGGCACGTGCACAATGACCCCCTACATCCCCGCGCTCATCCTCGAGTTACCGGATGCGTTGGCAGGGCAAGTTTTTGAGAACAGCGTCAGTTTCACCGCAGAACCCTACCGTAAGGCCCCACATGAGCCTACCTTCCTGTGCTCGGACAGTGTTCGCAGCATGCTCGTGCCCGACTATGCTCCGGTGGGCATGTTCATCAAGCGCGCGAACGCGCCGTTCCAAAGAAGAGGCGTCGAGTCCTTCTTCGATCTTGCCGAAGAGAAGCAAAGGGTGTTCAGCTGGACACTGTATGTATCGGGGTCGTTTGCCACCGATCCGTGGGACCCCTCGACGCGTCAGTTGCTTCCGCCCGGCGAATACTACAGCAACATCAACCTCAAAGACGATACTCTCGATCCCCGTATGCGCTATGTCGGCGTCGATGTCAATGATTATAAGGGCGCTCGGGTAACCGCCTATGCCGCAGACGGCTCGATTCTCTATGACCTTTACAATCAGCATGGAAAAGTCACGTTCCCCGTCGGCATAAGAGACAGTATCACCCGTGTCGAGATCACCGGATCGCCGATCAAAGTCTATAGCGGTGAGACGAAAACCGCCATCATCTTCACCGAACTGCGCGATCCCAATTCGGTTGACTTCGAGTCTCTCATGTCAGGTCCCGATCCGTTCGCAACCGATGGGACCGGCATTCGATTCCAGAACACGGGATACCTGACGCACTGCATTCGCTACTATCCTAACGGTTCTCCCTACAGCGGTGTGCGAACCGTCGAATGGACCGACGAGATATGGCTCCAACCCTTCGAGGACGGGATTGGGATTTCCAAGAACATCGTAGGGGGCAGAAGCGAGCATATCGCCGGCGAAGAGCTGGTCTGGAACCTCGCGCTCGAGTACTACGATGAGACCCACCGCATCCCGCGCTGGGATGTGCCTGAGATCCACACGCAGATCGTCGATGTCGTCATCCGCGATGTCTTGCCAGCCGATTTCATTTTCGAGGACTTCATCCCATCTGCGTCGCTACGCAACAACACGACCGGACTGTCTTGGCGTATCATCCCAGGGGGCTACAGCTCGGGTGGGTTGACCCTTGACGTGCTTGAGATTACCGCGGCAACGATGAAGCCGGCAATTATTGCCAAGACCGCATCACTCGGACAGATCAAGGGTACCGTCTCACTTCTCGCAAGTCCCAATGCGCTACTGGTAAACCATGTCTACATGGACTTCTTCGAGGACCTCTTCACCAAACGCGGTGACAGGGCCAAGGACAACACGACTGGCTATAACCCCAACCCGTTCGGTGACGACGAAGTGCTCTGGGACGAGGCTCACACGACCGTAATCGCCACCAAGATGATGGTTGGCCAAAAGGAGATCCGCGCCAAGGACGGAGCGAATTGGGGTCCATGGACGACCGGCGTGCTCACCGAGCCGGGCGGCGACTTCCAGTACCGTCTGCGCATCCGCAACAACACCGATGATGTGCGCAGCGACATCGTGCTCATCGACGTGTTCCCGCATGTGGGTGATGTGGGCATCGATGTGCCGCACGATGCGCGCATGAGCCAGTTCTACAACACGCTTGCCTCGACAAACGCCTTCAACTTCTATCTGGATGGGGTGCAGGTCAACGCCAACTTCACCGTCGAGTACCTGCTCACTCCGCTACCGGCGGGCTACGCGACCTTCGATCGGACCCAGGTCAACGCCTACCTCAACTCCGCGAGTTGGGTGTCCTCTATCAACCCGTCTGATCTAGGCAAGGTGGTGGCGGTACGCCTGAGCTCGATCGGAGGTCTTGTCCTGGGGTCCGGTCAAGAGCTTAACGTCACGATCGACATGAAGGCGCCTATGTCACTCGAGCTGGTGGGGCAGAAGGCCTGGAACACGTTCGTGCGTAAGGACTCACAGCAGCTCGACTTCCTCGAGATGCCACCGGTCTATAACGAACTCAAAGACAAACTCGCCGAGATTCGCATTCTCAAGCGCGGTGCCAACAACGTCAACCTGCCCGGTGCGGTCTTCGGACTCTATATCGATAACGGGACCACCGAAGGCATCCTCATCCAGACCCAGACGACCAACGCCTCGGGTCAGGCAATCTTCAGTGGTATCGAGCGCGGAGACTACTTCATCCGCGAGATCACCGCACCGCCCGGATACCTGCTCAACACCACCAAATACCTCGTGCGCTACAGTGAGTTCACCGACCCCAACCCGCAGAGCTATTCGGTGCCCTATCGGCATGAGCGTTACTTCTCGGGTACCGGCAACACGCCGATTCCCAACACGCCAGCGCCGGTGTTCGGCAATCTGCGTCTACTCAAACTCGATGGCGACGGACAGGCCTTCGAGGGGGTCCGCTTCCAGATTCGCAAGGACACCTCGCCGTTCGAGACCTACAACGTGGTGACCGACTCGTTCGGTCGCATCCAGCTCAACCAGATCCCGGTGGGCACCTACACGATCACCGAACAAGCATCGGCCGGTAGACTGACGCTGTTGCCGCCGTTCAAGGTGGTTGTGACCGAGAATGCCTCGACGCTCAGTGCCGGATCTCTGACCGGGATCGCTGCCACCGGCGGGCGTGTGGTACAAAATGGTGCGATCCAGATCGATATGAAAAACGAGGTGACCGCAGTCAAGCTCATCAAGTTGGGATTCTTCGACGATGAGATGGCGGCCAGGCCGGTAACCGAGCTGACCGCAAACGACGGACTGCTGCTGGGCGGGGTGACCTTCGAACTTTACGAGGTTGCCTCTGTGTTCACCGACCCCTACACCTTGGGGGCGCTCATCGACACACAGACGACATCGAGTGCCAATGTCGATCTGGGATCGATTATCTTCAGCGGCTTGCGGGTCGGACAACTCTACGCAGTCAAGGAGGTAGCCGCTCCTGCCGGCTACCAGACGCTCGAAAGCCCGTTTATCTTCAAGGTCGACGCGCGCGGCTTCATCGTAACCGAGGAGGGAGTGCCCTTCCAACAAAACACCGGAGTGATAAAGAACATGCACGACGATGCCGACGGAAGCCTGGCAATCGTCAAACGAGATGCCGCTGATTCAGATCTCAAGCTTCAAGGTGCCGTATTCAGGCTCGAGAAGTACAACGCGGCAACCGAGCAGTGGGTGGCAGTCGAGACCCTTACGACCGACTCGAACGGGTTTGCGAGCGCGACCGCCCTTAAATGGGGCGCCTACCGCTTGAGCGAGGTCGCAGCTCCCGACGGATACGTCAAGCTGCCGCAGCAACAGACGTTCGTCATCGGACGCTTCGATACCAGCCCTTCGTTCAGCTACACCTTCGACAACACCGAACTTGACCCCAACTTGGTAAAGGGACGTTTCGTGCAGACCTTCGAGCCGCGCATCCCCTCGCAAGCCCAAGCGCTTGCAGACGCCAAGACCTACTTCGCCTCGCAGAGTCCCGCCCTGCCGACTCAGGAGGTTCTCAATACCGACGGGACCATCACGCTGGTCGTCGGTCTGCCCGGCGCGGTCTTCGAGATGAAGGAGTACGTCGGGGCTTCGGTCTCAGAGAGCGACTTAATCGGTATATGGGCGCTGAGCTCTGGTTCTGATGGGATGATTGCGCTGCCGGAAGGTTTCGTGTTCAAGGAGAACAACACCTATACCTTCCGGGAGATGGTCGCGCCCGACGGGTATGTCCTCGATACGCAGATCATCACCTGGAGACCGGCTGGCGAGGCTGCCCATCTGATTGCTGTCGATGGGGTCAAGTGGCTGCTGTTTTCCAACAGTCCCCAGACGCATCGCATCGTGCTGAGCAAGGTTGCGGCCGATATGCGCGGTCCGCTGCCCGGTGCCGAATTCGCCTTGCTGTATCCTAACGGAACACCGGTCTTTGACAGCACGTTCTTCTCGGATGCGTCAGGTCGCATCGAGATACCCGAGCTGCCGGCTGCGACCTATTACCTGGTCGAGGTTGCCGCGCCGAATGGTTATGAGACCCTCGAAGGGTACTGGAGAATCGTGCTCAGCGGTGTACCCGCACTTGGACTGGGCCGTGACGACAACTCGCAACCCGATGTCATCGATGACGGGGTCAACCTCATCTATGGTGAGCTACAGAGTAGTGGCGACGTGTTCGTGCGTGCCACCAACTACCGCGACCCTGTCGACATCGAGTTTGACAAAGTGTGCGCGGTGACCGGTCAAGGTCTTGAAGGTGCGATCTTCGAGCTTCGCACCTTCGACGGGCAATCGATAATCGCGACCTCAACCTCTGACGCTGCCGGTATCGTACGGTTCACTGAGATTGAGCCCGATATCGACGGATATCGTTTAGTTGAAACTGATGCCCCACAAGACTACCTTATTGCTGTCGGCTGGTGGCATGTGGTCATCGATGTCGAGACCGGTCAGATCATCTCGATGACCCGACATGAGGGCGCACCTGAGGCATCACCAGACGATGATACCGGTCGCTGGAAGGTCGTAAACCATGAAGATCTCCGGGCATCTCTGACCGTCAGAAAGACGGTGATTGATACGGCTAATGATGATATCTTCACCTTCCGCATCTCGAAGGTCGATGGGGAAACGGTTCCGTATGTCCAAGCCGCTTATACGCTCTATGCTGACGATGCTGACAGCGACGGTATCGAGATGCTGTCAGACGCAGAGGGTTGCTTCACGCTCAAGCACGGTCAACGCGCGACATTTGAGGGTCTTGAGAAGGCGATGGTGTTCATCATCGAGGAGGTGTCTGTCGCAGGATACCGCACCCGCATCGAGGTCACCGACGTCGATGGACAGACCACGGCACGCTCGAATCCGGCTGAAGTTATCTTGAGTGGCGACGACACCGTCCACTTCAAAAACATCAGGGCATTCAGGTTTCCTCCAACGGGAGGAAGTGGTGTGATGATGACGATCTCGGTCGGATTCTCGGTACTCATGCTTGCAATGTTTTCCTATCTGCGCGCACGGCGTGCAGGGCACGGGACCGCGATGTTGGCGATACTCGTCGCGGTTCTGATACTGACGAGTGGCGTCGGAATCGCTGCAGCTGACACCAT
>Ga0209737_10003819_pt1 | contig 10532 bp, 11 predicted proteins | sample TergutCu122P3_FD_187284 | JGI IMG/M metagenome (GOLD analysis project Ga0209737, IMG submission 187284) | Cubitermes ugandensis P3 segment gut microbial communities from Kakamega Forest, Kenya - Cu122 P3 (SPAdes) (version 2) | ecosystem: Host-associated > Arthropoda: Insects > Digestive system...
CCTATCGGCCTGGCTGCCCTCGCTCATCGAGCACCGTTGCAGCCCCGGCGAGCGCGGCGGTTTTCTGCGCCGCCTTCAGGAAGGCACCTGGGCCGGTCACATCCTCGAACACATCGTCCTTGAACTGATGAGCCTCTCCGGCCTGCCCGACGGCTTTGGCCGCACCCGCGAGACGAGCAGGCGCGGCATCTACAAGCTGGTGGTCAGCAATTTTCACGAGGAATGCACCCGGCTTGCCCTGAACATTGGCCGCGAACTGCTGCTGGCCGCCATCCACGACCAACCCTTCGACGTGGCCGAGGCCATCAAGCCCTTGTCCCAGGCGGTCAATCAAAAATATCTCGGCCCATCCACCGCGGCCATCGTCGCCGCCGCCGAGGCGCGCAAGATTCCCCATATCCGGCTCCTCGAGGACGGCAATCTGGTGCAATTCGGCTATGGCGCCGCGATGCGCCGCATCTGGACAGCCGAAACCGACCGCACCAGCGCCATCGCCGCCAGCATTTCGCAGGATAAGGATCTGACCAAGACGCTGATTTCGGCGGCCGGCGTGCCGGTGCCGGAAGGGCGCGAAGTCAGCGATGCCCTTGATGCCTGCGCCGCCGCCGAGGACATCGGCTACCCGGTGGCGGTCAAGCCCGGCGATGGCAGCCACGGGCGCGGCGTTTTCATCGACCTCGGCACAAAAGCCGATGTCCGCGAGGCTTATGCCATCGCCGCCCAGGAAGGCTCCAGCGTGCTCGTCGAGCGCTCCATTCCGGGCATCGAGCACCGTCTGCTCATCATCGGCGGCAAGCTGATCGCCGCCAATCGCAGCGACTTCGTCACCATCACCGGCGACGGCAGGCAGACGGTGCAGCAACTGATCGACAGTCAGCTCAATACCGATCCCCGGCGCGGGGAAAGCGCTTCGCTCCCCCTCTCCCTCATCCGGATCGACGCCGCCGCCCGGATCGAACTCGAACGCCAGGGCCTCGATGCCGAGGCCGTGCCAGCCGCTGGCCGCGCCGTGTTGATCCAGCGCAGCGCCAACCATGCCTTCGATTGCACCGACGAGGTGCATCCCGCCAATGCCGCCCTCGCCTCGCTGGCCGCCCGCGTGGTCGGCCTCGACATCGCCGGCATCGACATCGTCTGCCGCGACATCGGCCGGCCGCTCGCCGAGCAGGGCGGCGCGGTGATCGAGGTCAACGCCGGCCCCAGCCTCCTGATGCATATCGAGCCGGGCATGGGCAAAGCGCGCCCAGTCGGCCAGGCCATCGTCGACAACCTCTTCGCCGAGGGGGAAAGCGGGCGCATCCCGGTGGTCGGCGTCAGCGGCTCCTCCGGCAAAACGCCGGTGGCGCGCATGCTCGCGCATCTCTTGTACCTCTCGGGCAAGCGCGTGGGCCTTGCGTGCAGCGACGGCCTCTTTCTTGGCCGCCGACAGGTGCAGAAAAGCGACGCCGCCAACTGGGAAGGCGGCCGGCGTCTCTTGCTCAATCGCGGCGTCGAGGCGGCGGTGATCGAGAACGGCGGCCGGGTCATTCTCGGCGAAGGGCTCTCTTACGACCGCTGCCAGGTCGGCATCGTCACCAATGTGCAGCCCGAGGCCGAGGAGCTCTCGCGTTGGGACGTTCAGCCGGACGATGGCGAGTACGCCACCACCTGGCGCGCGACCTACCGCACCCAGATCGACGTCGTGCTCCAATCCGGCCATGCCGTGCTCAATGCCGCCGACCCGCTGACCGCCCGATTCGCCGAACTGTGCGACGGCGAAGTCATTCTCTTCGCCGCCGATCCCGACGACCCCGCCGCCAGCCCTCTGCTCGCCGCCCAACGCACCGCCGGCAAGCGCAGCGTCTATGTCAGCGACGGGCGCATCTGCCTCGACGATGGCGGCAATGAAACCCGCCTGTGCCGCCTGGGCGACGCGCCCCTCATCGGCAAGGCCAAAAAGAAGGAAAGCATCGCCAACGCGCTGGCCGCCGTCGCCGCCGGCTGGGCGCTGGGCCTCTCCCAGGAAGTCATCGTCACCGGCGCGCGCACCTACGGCCTCGACCTGACCGACCCCTTCGCCCTGCTGCCGCGCCGAAGCCGGAATGCGGTCGGCCTGGCTGGCCGGGTTTGATCCATGCCAGTCATGACGCTCCCCATGCCCGGATCGACATTGCGTACGCTAATGCGTACCATCGTAGCGCCACGAGAAGGAGATTGAATATGACCAGTCTGACCGCCAGCGAAGCCCGCGCGAACCTATACCGCCTCATCGACCAGGCGGCTGAATCACATCAGCCTATCCACATTGTCGGTAAAAGAACGAGCGCGGTTCTTCTATCCACGGAAGATTGGGACGCCATCCAGGAAACCCTCTACCTGCTTTCCATTCCCGGCATGGGCGAATCCATCAAGGAAGGCATGGCCGAACCGCTTGACGAGAGCGCCAAGGAGCTTGAGTGGTGAGTTGGCGCATCGTCTATTTCAGGCACGCCCAGAAGGATGCAAAAAAACTGGCGGCGGCGGGCCTGAAGGGCAAAGCCCAGGAACTCCTGGCCATTCTGGCCGCCGACCCCTTCCAGAATCCGCCGCCATACGAAAAGCTGGTGGGCGACTTGGCCGGCGCCTATTCGCGACGCATCAATATCCAGCACCGTCTGGTCTACGAAATATTTGCCAAGGAGAATGTTGTCCGTGTTCTTCGCATGTGGTCGCACTACGAGTAAGAGAGAGACCGTAGCCTGGGCTGAACGCAAGGATGCCCAACGCGCCTCTCCTCCATGCTGGACCTCGCCTTCGGCTCGCCCCAACCCACCCGCTCATTATTCATAAATCATGGACGTTTCCCGCATTCGCGCCCTGCGCGGCCCCAATTTGTGGAGCCGCCATACCGCCATTCAGGCCATCGTCACCTGCGCCGGCGCTGAGTCGGCGATTGCCGATTTGCCCGGTTTCGAGGGCCGATTGCGCGCCCGTTTTCCCGAGCTGGGCGACCTGATTCCGGCGGATGCGCTCGATACCGTGTCGATGGCCCATGCCCTCGAATTCGCCGCCCTCGGCCTGCAAGCCCAGGCGGGCTGCCCGGTGACTTTCAGCCGCACGGCGCAGACCGTCGAGCCGGGGGTCTATCAGGTGGTCGTCGAGTACAGCGAGGAAGATGTCGGCCGTCTGGCTTTCGAGCGCGCCGAGCAATTGTGCCGGGCGGCGCTCAACGACGCGCCTTTCGATCTGGAGGCAACGCTCAAGGAATTGCGCGATCTGGACGAGGACATCCGTCCCGGCCCCTCGACCGGGGCCATTATCGCCGCCGCCCAGGCGCGCGGCATTCCGTTTCGCCGCCTGACCCAGGGGAGCCTGGTGCAGTTCGGCTGGGGCAGCAGGCAGCAGCGCATCCAGGCCGCGGAAACCGGCCTGACCAGCGTCATTGCCGAGTCGATCGCCCAGGACAAGGAATTGACCAAGCAGTTATTGCATGCCGCCGGCGTCGCGGTGCCGGTTGGCCGGCCGGTCGCCGATGAGGATGACGCCTGGGCCGCCGCCCGGGAAATCGGCCTGCCGGTGGTGGTCAAGCCGCAGGATGGCAACCAGGGCAAGGGCATCTCGGTCAATCTCGCCACCGAGGAGCAGGTGCGCCACGCCTATCGCGTGGCCACTGATTTTCGCGATGACATCATGGTCGAGAAATATCTGCCCGGCCACGATTACCGTCTGCTGGTGATCGGCGACAAGCTGATCGCCGCCGCCCGGCGCGACCCGCCGCTGGTCATCGGCGATGGCGCGCATACCGTCCGCGAACTGGTCGACCTCGTCAATAGCGATCCGCGCCGCTCCGACGGCCACGCCACCTCGCTGACCAAGATACGCTTCGACGAAATCGCCCTCACCCGTCTGGCCGAGCAGGGTTACACCGCCGACTCGGTGCCGGAGCGCGGCGTGCGCGTTGTGCTCCGGAATAACGCCAATCTCTCGACCGGCGGCAGCGCCACCGACGTCACCGACAACGTGCATCCCGAACTCGCCGCCGCCGCCGTCGCCGCCGCCCGGACGGTCGGCCTCGACATCGCGGGCATCGACGTCGTCTGCGACACCATGCTGAAACCCCTGGAAGACCAGGGCGGCGGCATTGTCGAGGTCAATGCCGCCCCCGGGCTGCGCATGCATCTTGCCCCCTCCTTCGGCAAGCCTCGCCCGGTTGGCGAGGCCATCATCGGCATGATGTTTCCCGATGGGCCCGACGGCAAACCCGGCAATGGCCGCATCCCGGTCGTCGCCGTCACCGGCACCAATGGCAAGACCACCACCAGCCGCCTGATTGGCCGCATCTTTGAGCAAAACGGTCTCTCCGTCGGCATGACCAGCACCGACGGCATCTATGTGCAAAACCAGCGCATCGACGAGGGCGACTGCTCCGGCCCCAAGAGCGCCCGCAACGTACTCTCCCACCCCGACGTCGACGCCGCCGTACTGGAAACCGCGCGCGGCGGCCTGTTGCGCGAGGGGCTGGGCTTCGATATGTGCGATGTCGCCGTGGTCACCAATATCGGACTGGGCGATCACCTGGGCCTCAACTACATCACCACCGTGCACGATCTCGCGGTCATCAAGCGCGTCATTGTCGAAAATGTCGCCCCGACCGGCGCTGCGGTGCTCAACGCGGCCGATCCGGTGGTCGCGGCCATGGCGCGCCATTGTCCGGGCAAGGTCATCTTTTTCGCTCTCGACCCAACGCACCCGGTGCTGGCCACCCACCGCGCCCAGGGCAAGCGCGTCGTCTATGTCGAAAAGGGCGACATCGTGTGTGGCGAAGGCCGCAAAAAGCACCGCATCGCGCTCAACCGCGTGCCGCTGACGCGCAATGGCACGATCGGTTTTCAGATCGAAAACGCGATGGCCGCCATCGGCGCCGCCTGGGCGCTCGGCTATGGCTGGGCGGGCATCGAAGCAGCGCTGGCCGGTTTTGTCAGCGACGCGGCCAGCGCGCCCGGGCGCTTCAATGTTTTCGATTACCGAGGCGCGACCCTGATCGCCGACTACGGCCACAATCCGGACGCCATGCTCGCCCTGGTCAAGGCCGTCGAAAGCCTGCCGGCGACCCGCCGCACGGTGGTCATCAGCGGCGCGGGCGACCGGCGCGACGACGACATCCGCCAGCAGACGGCCATCCTCGGCGCAGCCTTCGACGAGGTGATCCTCTACCAGGACGCCTGCCAGCGCGGCCGCGCCGACGGCGAGGTGATCGCCCTATTGCGCGAGGGCCTGTCCAACAGCCAGCGGGTCCAGCATATTGATGCCATCGCCGGCGAATTCGCCGCCATCGACACGGCCTTGCAGCGCCTCAAACACGGCGAGCTGTGCCTGATCCTGATCGACCAGGTAGACGAAGCGCTCGCCCACATCGCCCGGCGCATCGGGGAAGCGGAAGCGCTGGCGTCTTGCGCTTCATTTCAGAATTGATTGGATGCCGCCCCTTTTCGAATCAGCCGGCTTCAATGGGGGCGGCCGGATCGGGAGCCGCCTTCGGGATCAGGCCAACGCCAAACCCATGATCTCTGGCCTCAATTTACCGGTGGCCACTGACGGGCGGTATGCACCAAGGCCAGCACCCACACCGTGTCCCCGTCGATCTCATACACAAGGCGATAGCTTTCATGCGGTACGAGCTCCCGGGTGCCTGGAATCTTGCCTGTTTTTCCCATCTTCGGATGCACGGCCAGCCTGGCGGCCGCTTCGCTGAATCGCTCATCCATGCGAACGGCCGCGCCGGGGTTGTCCGCCGCGATGTAATCCCAAATGTCGGCGCGGTCCTGTTCCGCTTCGGGCGTCCAGATGACGAGCACGCCTAAGCTGCCCCTATCTGCTCACGTTTGGCAAGGAAGGCGGCTTCAACTTCATCATTCGAGCGGCCACGGCCCGCGCGCATCGAGACGCGGCTGGCTTCGACCTTGCTCCGCAAGTATTCGTCATACCCCCGGGACTGGCGGCGCTGCTCGATGTAGGCGCGCATCAGCTCGCGCACGATCTGGGATGCGGGCCTATCCTCACCGGCCGCTTCGGCCATGAAATCGGCTCGCAGCTCGGGCTCCAGCTTCATTGTAAAAACGGCTTCCTTGGACATGGCGCGCTCCTGAATTTTTGTACTTACGCAGTATATAGGCTGTTAGTACGCAGTGCGCGCCGGCCACGCTCGTTCTTAGCGGATCACCCCGCCCCCCAAACAGACCCGGCTCTCAAAGAGCGCCACCGACTGACCCGGAGTGAGCGCCCACTGCGGTTCGGCGAAGCGGATTTCGCAGCTATCGCCGTCGATGCGCTCGATTTCGCAGGGCTGGTCGGCGGTGCGGTAGCGGGGCTTGGCGGTGTAGACCCAGTGCGTGTGCGGCGCGCGTCCGGCGATCCAGGATAGCTGTTCGGCGACCAGCGCGCTTTTTTGCAGGGCCGGATGATCGTGCCCCTGAACGACGTAGAGCGCGTTGTTTTCCATGTCCTTGCCGGCGACGAACCAAGCCTCGTGCTCGCCGCCGCCCGGCTGCCCTTTTTCCTTGAGGCCGCCGATGTGTAAACCCTTGCGCTGCCCGAGGGTGTGGTACATCAGGCCGTCGTGCGTCCCCAACACCTTGCCGTCGTCGAGACGGCGAATTTCGCCCGGCCGGGGCGGCAGATAGCGGGCCAAAAAGTCCTTGAACGGGCGCTCGCCGATGAAGCAGATGCCGGTCGAATCCTTTTTGGCGGCGACATGCAGCCCCTCGGCCTCGGCGATTTTTCGCACCTCGCGCTTATAGAGATTGGCCAGCGGAAAAAGGGTCTTGGAGAGTTGCGCCTGATTCAGGCGATAGAGGAAATAACTCTGATCCTTGGTGCCGTCCTCGGCCTTGAGCAACTGGTACTCGCCATCGAATTCGCGCACGCCGGCATAGTGGCCGGTGGCGATGCGCTCGGCGCCAAGCGCTATGGCATGGTCGAGAAAGGCCTTGAACTTGATTTCGGAATTGCACAACACGTCGGGATTCGGCGTGCGGCCAGCCTGGTATTCGGCGAGGAATTGGGCAAAGACCCGCTCGCGGTACTCGGCGGCAAAATTGACCACCTCGACGTCGATGCCGATGGTATCGGCAATGCTCATCACGTCAATCAGATCCTGGCGCGACGAGCAGTATTCCTCGGTGTCGTCGTCCTCCCAGTTTTTCATGAACAGGCCGATCACCTTCCAGCCCTGGCGCTTCAGCAACAAGGCCGCCACGGAGGAATCGACGCCGCCGGACAAGCCGACCACCACGGTTTTTTCAGACATCGGGTCCAGCCCCTTTCTTCCAGTCATCCAGCGGCAGAATCACCGCCGGCTGACCATTATCAACAAACCAGCTATCGACGACGAAGCGCTCGGCCACTTCCGCCTCGTCCGTCGTCTCGATCACCGCCGCGTAATGGGCGGGAATAATCAGCGCGAAATGGCGCACCTCCGGCTCCCCCACCCGATGCCAGCGCAACGCGCCGCGCGCTTCCAGCAGGCGCAAGAGGCGGGTGGTGGTGGTCGAATGGTCGATGCAGTCCATTCGTCCGGAAACCCCATCGTCGGCGCGATTGCCGCCCTTGTCATTGCGGATGGGGCTCTGCTCGCCGGCCCAGGCATACAGTTGCCCGATCGCGAGCGCCAGCCGCTCGCGTTCCTCGGCGGCGTTGCGGGCGGCCAGCAATTGCCGGCGGATATCGGCAAGCCGGGCCTCGCTGTAAATCACCGTTTCCTGCACCAGACAGCCGTAACCGTGACAAACCACGAGCGGCTCGTCGGCATGGGCAAGGCCAGCCAGCAGCATCGCCAGCGCGGCGGATAGGCGACGCATCACGCGCAATGCACCAAGAGATCGAGCGAATGGCGCTGGCCGGCGATCCAGTCCTCGATACAGCGCAGAACCAGCGGGCTGCGATGCCGCGCGCGGTTGGCCCGAATCTCGGCTAGCGTCAGCCAGCGGGCAGCGACGATGCCCGCATCCAGCGGGCGGCCCGCCTCGAAGCCCAGCAGTTCGCCAGCGAAGGCAAAGCGTAAAAAACAGACGTCCTTATCCGGATGCTGCCAGTGATAGATGCCCACCAGATGCGTTGGCCGGAAGCGCCAGGCGCTTTCTTCCAGCGTCTCGCGGACCACCGCGTCGACCAGCGCCTCGCCCGCATCCAGATGGCCGGCCGGCTGGTTGAAGACCAACTCGCCCTCGACCTCTTCCTCGACCAGCAGGAACTTGCCCTCACGCTCAATGACGGCGGCGACGGTGACATTCGGTTTCCAGATCATGACGCGGATTCAGACGGCAAAGGCATCATTTTAGCCGCTGATTTCCGCTAAAATGACGGGCTTTCACCTACACGCGCAACACGGAGAACAACCATGTCCATGGCGGATCGCGACGGCTTCATCTGGCAAGACGGCAAACTCATTCCCTGGCGCGAAGCGACGACCCACGTCCTCACCCACTCCCTGCATTACGGCATGAGCGTCTTCGAGGGGCTGCGCGCCTACAAGACCGAGACGGGAACCGCCATCTTCCGCCTGGAAGAGCACACCGACCGCCTCTTCAACTCCGCCCACATCTTCCAGATGGCCATGCCCTTCGACAAGGCGACCTTGAACGAGGCGCAAAAAGAAGTGCTGCGGGCCAATCATCTCGAATCCGGCTACCTGCGCCCCATCGCCTACTACGGCGCGGAAAAGATGGGCGTCTCGCCCAAGGGCGCCAAGGTGCATGTCGCCATCGCCGCCTGGCCGTGGGGCGCCTATCTCGGCGAGGAAGGCATGGAGCGCGGCATCCGCGTCAAGGTGTCGAGCTATACCCGCCATCACGTCAATATCTCGATGGTCCGCGCCAAGGCTTCCGGCCACTACATCAACTCCATCCTCGCCAATAACGAAGTGACCAACGAGGGCTACGACGAAGCCATGCTGCTCGATCCCGAAGGCTATGTCGCCGAAGGCGCGGGCGAAAATCTCTTCATCGTCAAGCAGGGCAAGCTCTACACGCCGGACCTGACCTCCTGCCTGGAAGGCATCACCCGCGCCACGGTGCTGACGCTCGCCGCCGAACTCGGTCTCTCCGTGCAGGAAAAGCGCATCACTCGCGACGAGGTCTACACCGCCGACGAAGCCTTCTTCACCGGCACCGCCGCCGAAGTCACGCCCATCCGCGAACTCGACGGTCGCCAGATCGGCATCGGCCGCCGCGGCCCGATCACCGCGCAGATCCAGACCAAGTACTTCGATGTGGTTTATGGCCGCTCGGAGGCGCATCGGGGGTGGTTGTCGTACATCTGAAATCAGGCTGAATCAACCAAGGAGATACAAAATGGGGCAGTGCTATAACTCTGGTGATTTTAAAAAATACTTTAATGAAAACATGCAGGATCTGGGGTTGCCTGCCCCCTCGACGTTATTTGATACCTACCAAACAGCTATAGGCACCGCTCTCCTACTCGGAGAGACTTTGTCGAAGTTGGGGAAAGGTGCCACGATGGGGGAATTGGTTGGCGCAACTTTTGGTTTAGAAAAGCTGAAGATTGCAGCGGCCCTTGGTGCTGCAGGTTACACGGGCGCGGTCATCGGGAGTATTGCAGTCGCAAGCGGTCGCTCCCTGGGGTGTGGCAGCCGCATGGCTGACATGTTTGCTTTCGTTCCCCAGAACAATTTGCAGTTTAGAGGCTGGAATTCTTTTTATGCACATAATCCAAAGGTTTTGGATAGAGGCAATAAATCCAGAAGAAATTTCGGGCTTCTCGTCAGAAGCTCCCCCACCCTCTTCGAGTACGCATAATGTTGCGCGATATCCTGCTCCTGCTGGTTATCGCAGCATTAGCATTGGGGGTGGGGCAGATTATTGGCCTCCAATACACATCCACGGTCATGGTGGTGATTGCCGTGGTCCTTTATTTTTCAAAAAGAGGCAAACCCAGATTCGGCAACAATAGCAGCCAAACAAAAACCCAGGCAGATACTGAAAAGCAAGCACCGGAATGCCCAGTTTTGAACAATATACTGTTTCTGCTGGCTTGCGCATTTATTGTAGTATTGGCTTGGGCGTTTTTTAATGTTTCTGGCAAATACGCCATTTTGATCCTCTTGGCGATTTCCATAGCTGCTAATTTATCAACAACAGACAAGCCTTGGTTTGGCAACAAAAATAGCCCAACAAAAGCTCAAGCAGACGCTGAAAAGCAAGCGTAGAAGGAGAACATCCGATGCACCGAGAAGCCGCTGTCGAACTCACCGCCGACGACCTGCCGCTGCATTGCCCGCCGTCCAAGGCGGCGCTGTGGAACCAGCATCCGCAGGTCTTTCTCGATGTCCTGAAAACCGGCGAAGCCGTCTGCCCCTATTGCAGCGCCCGCTACACCTTCAAGGGCGAAGCGCCCAGGGGGCATCACTGACCGGCAATGCCCGCCGATCCTCGAATGAAAGCCCTCATCGTCGCGCCGGCCTGGATCGGCGACACGATCATGGCGCAGCCGCTATTCGCGCGGCTGCATGCGCTGTATCCGGGATTGCGGCTCGACGCCCTGGCCCCGCGCTGGGTGGC
>Ga0209737_10003820_pt1 | contig 10530 bp, 7 predicted proteins | sample TergutCu122P3_FD_187284 | JGI IMG/M metagenome (GOLD analysis project Ga0209737, IMG submission 187284) | Cubitermes ugandensis P3 segment gut microbial communities from Kakamega Forest, Kenya - Cu122 P3 (SPAdes) (version 2) | ecosystem: Host-associated > Arthropoda: Insects > Digestive system >...
CCTTTTTCAGACGGTTGAAACTGCGGTCGGATTTCACCCATTGAAAAAAATCGTTATCCACAAAGTTGACGATGTTGAAATTACGAAATATCGAACCGTCAATGGTTTTACGCATATCTTCGTCGTCAATGAAATCGTCGTTTGACATGACTGCATAAGCCAACAGTTTAGAGAAAACGCTCAAATATGTGTGTATAAGGAAATTATCTTCGTTGGCGTCATAAGAACCGTAGGCAATGCTTAAAAATTTATGCCATTGCTCAAAAGAAACCTGAACTTCGCCAAACTTTTTTGCATCTTCAAAACAAACAGCAAATTCGCGAAAACTTTCAATGAAAACAGGACTTTGGTAACCAAATGCTTCTTCAACTCTTTTTAGTGTAGCCTTTTGTATTTCTTCTTTAAACAGAAAACGGTCAATCCAGTAATAAAAATCTTCGGCGTTGTCTTCGGTCAGGATAAAGGAAGATTGCTCTATTTCATTTAAAATCAGTTCATTTTCGTTCAATGTATCCAAATTGGCGAGACAGGATATATCGGGCGCATACAGCCGCCATTCGATAAAATCGGAAGCAATGAGCGTAAAATGATAACCCTCGCCCGAATTGAACTGCCCCAGCAGATACCCCGCCAACTGCTCTTTTGCACGTTTGCCGGACTGTTTCAGATTGTTTTCAAATTCGATGATGATGTTGTTGTACAGCGTATCTGCGCTGCCCCTGTGCAGTTTGTCTCTCCGGGGAATATTGACTACCGACGCTTCAGCACCCAGCGTGATCCTGTCAATCACCTGTACAATATCCTTGTTATTGGCATACAAACGGTTCAGCAGGTCTTTGAAAGCCTCCTTCTTGGTTGCTTCCTTATTTGCCGAAAGGACTTTCTGGCGGTATTGCTGGATTAATTCTGTTTTGTGGTTCATGATAGATTATTCACTGCAAAGATATGATATTTTTTTGGGCGATAAATATTATTCAAAAATTTACCGGCAGCGAAACTTTTTTTAAAATTTTACGTATACGTAGATTACATTAAGAAAAAAACATCAATGGAAGTATCTTCGGTAAACATCTCTAACAAATATATTAATCATATTGTCAAGGCATTGGATTGTGACATGATATGTTTCATGAATCCCTATACATACGAAATTGAAGACGTTCCGCATGATTTCCTGTGCGGTATGTACCACGACGAAACATGGCAGGAAGCAGTCCAACGCGTCGATCAATGGGGAAAATACATCACCATCGATCGTCCGGGGCAAGAGGAATCGGTTGAAATCATGCGGTCGTTTGTTGATAAGTGTATTCCTTCAGGAGGGTTGAAGGAAGAGCTGAGCAGCACGCTGACGTTGCGTCGTCCTGACAAAAAATTCAACAGAATTGTAGAAAAATCCAACTATCGCGACAAATGGGCGGCATACAACCGTCGTCAGATGACCAAGCACATACGTCGCAAGCTACATGATCAAATCCCCGTAGTAGCGTCCCTGCCAGGTGTTGCTGTCTGCTAAACGCTGTTCGAGCATCCGCCAGAGTTCAACATTACGGATCAGTCCCCATCCCGGCCCTGCCAGGTAGCGCGGCGGCATTTCGTTGGCAAAGCGTTCCACCAAAATTCGTGGGTGCAAGCGTTCTAAAAATTGCACCACGAAATCAAGGTATTCATCGCAGCCAAACAACTGGAAATTGTCCGGTCTTTCGGCGTATTGCTCGGCAAAGACTGTGTTTGCGGCAATCTGTAACTGATGCAGTTTAATGGTATCAACAGGTAACCGGCTGATGATGGCTGCTTCGTCGAGCATCTCACGGCGTGTTTCTCCCGGTAGCCCGAATATCAAATGGATGCCAACTCTGATACCCCGTGCTGCGGTCGCTGCGATGGCCTGAAAACACTGTTCTACAGTATGCCCCCGGTTGATGCGCTCCAGAGTACGGTTGTAACAACTTTCCAAGCCATATTCCACCGCTACGTAATGATTCCTGCTCAATACAGCCAGATAATCGAGTTTTTCGTCGTCCACACAGTCCGGGCGCGTGCCAATCACAATCCCCATCACTTCAGGGACTGACAAGGCTTCTTCATAGAGAGCGCGTAACTTTTCCAACGGTGCATAAGTATTCGAATATGCCTGAAAATACGCCAGATAACGGTATGCTTTGCGGTAACGTACTTTGTGAAAGTCAATTCCTTCGAGCAACTGCTGGCGAACGCTTTTCTGCGGAATACAGTACGACGGATTGAAAGCGTCGTTGTTGCAATAGGCGCAACCGCCATGTCCCACCGTGCCATCGCGATTGGGACAGGTAAATCCCGCGTCGACAGTCAACTTCTGAACCCGTTCGCCGTAATGTTTCCTGAAATATTCAGGATAGGAATTAAATCGCCGTTGGTGACCCCACGGATAAGCAGTCATTTTCTTTATATTTTCGTTCTTATTTTCAATGCTAAGGCACAAGAAATTTTTAACTTATTACGGTTTTATGGTACGCAGATGACGCAGATTTGACGGATTTACGCAGATTATTAAAAAAATCTGCGATAATCTGTGTCATCTGCACGCTAATATGTTGATTATTTTTCATTCCTAAATTAAAGGCAAATTTACTTGAAAAGTTCGATATTCCCAAATGTTGAAATTTTTTTGCAAATCTTATCGAAACTTGTTTTACTTTTGTGGTCACAATTGTCATTCATCATCAAAAAAATAAGGAATAATGATTAATAGCCGGCAACGAATCATCACCGCCATGAATTTAAAGACTCCCGACAGGGTTCCTTTAATGTGCCAGTTCAGCATCGGTTTTATGATGAACCAGTTACAACCTGATCCTGTCATGTTTTGGTACGACATGAAAACGTTTGCTGACGGATTGATTCAACTGCGCGAAACGTTTCATTTTGACGGTATATTGGTCAGTCTACACGGACATTCTGACGATTGGAAACAGGGACTGTTAAAAACAGAATACATCAGCACAGGGAAAACAGTACTTCATTACGATGACCGTACCGAAGAACATTCATGGACGGATCTTCCCGTAGTTCATTTTTTGAAACCCAAACAGGCGATGGACATCGATCAAATCGACGTTGAGCGAGATATTCCCGATGAAATAGATTACATACCGGTATCGGGCAATCTATATTTCCGGTTGAATCAGCAAAAAATGTATTCCATTTTCGATTATATTGATGACCGGATGTGTGATCAATTTTCCATTCATGGCGAAATAACTTCACCTTTCGATTATTTTTTGGATTTGTTGGGTTACCAGAATGGACTGATGGCTTTGATGTTCGATCCCGAAAAATGCAAGCAAATATTGGCGCGATATACCGAAGGCGTAAAAAAGATCGCCGCCGGTATGTGTCGCAAAAATATCGACGCCATCAAAATATCTTCGCCGTTTGCCGGTATGGGGTTTATTTCGCCGGAATTTTACAGGGAGTTCGTTTTGCCATTTGAAAGTGAAATCATTACAGCCATTCGCAAAACGGGGAAACATGTATACATTCATACTTGCGGATCAATCGACGACCGGTTGGAATTGATGTGTCAAAGCGGCGCTTCCGGGTTGGAATGCCTTGACCCTGTACCCGTAGGGAATGTTGATCTTGAAGATGCTTTCCAGCGAATCGGCGACCGGATGTTCATCAAGGGAAACATCGATTCGGTGAATACATTGCTTGCCGGTGATGACGAAAAGGTAAGAAATGATGTACGGAAAATTATCGAAACCGGAAAAACAAAGGGGAAAGGGTTTATATTGAGTACAGCCTGTTCCATTGCTCCGTTGGTTTCAAGGGAACGTATTTTGTTGTTGCCGGAATTGATTTCTGAATATGGTATTTTTTAAAAATATAAAAATATGCGATTGTATATAAGATTTTGTATCATTATCATTGTTGCTTTCTGTTGCGCAACAGCACATTCTGACGCGCAGGAAACCGGCGCATGGAGTTTACATTTTCCATTACCGGAATTGACTGCATGGATGGATTTTCCCGAACCAGTGGAAAAAATTGCGCAAGTGTTAGAAGAGGAACAGAACAGTCAAAGCCTCCTGAAAGGCTGGGTCTACGCTGTGGGAATTGATGTTTCTATCAATCCCCTGACTTCCGGACAATGGGATACGATTCCCGGAAAGGGATTAGTGTGGCGAATCGGCGTACATGCTGAAAATGCACTTTCGTTGAATCTTTTTATCGAAAACTTCAAAATGCAACCCGGCATGGCGCTTTACGTTTACGACAGTTTGCTGGAAAACTTTGCCGGCCCGTTTGATACCCGAAACAATGCCAACGGAGGCGTATTGCCCGTACAGTCGCTGCCCGGCGACAGGATCATCGTAGAATGGAACATCCCGGTAGATATGCGACATGAGATATGCGACATGAGATACAAGCTATGCGATTCTCATTTTTCGGTTGTAAATATTGGATATGGTTTTCGGGATATGGCTGCAAATGGGAAAATAATATCGCTGGCAGCGGCTGCCAACTGCAATGTGGATGTCAACTGCAAGACGGGAAACCACTGGCAGCGTGAAAAACGCTCGGTAGTGCGGTTAGAAACCACAATACGGACAGGAACAGTCACCAAAACACAGTATTGTACAGGAACATTAGTCAACCAGGCGGTGGACGCCGATAAGAAAAAACCTTATATCCTTACTGCGAATCATTGTATTTCAACCAGCGACGAGGCGCGAAATACCACATTTGTTTTTGGATACGAAAAAGCATATTGCGATGGAAGTAATCCAACATCCGTACCGGCAGGAATATCAGGTTCCAATCTGGTGGCAACCAAAAGGGAATTGGACTTTGCTCTGCTGGAAATGTCGCGCAATGCAACAGCAGCGCAACGCCCCTTCTACGCTGGCTGGAATGCTTCGCCCGAGATACCTCAGGGCGTTACCGGCATACATCATCCACAGGGCGACACAAAAAAAATATCCGTGGCAAACAGTCCTTTGGAGACAGGTACGTTTGAAGATAAGCCCCAAAATCTATATTGCGATAAAAATGCACACTGGATTGTCAGAAGATGGGACGAGGGGGTTACAGAAAACGGTTCATCAGGGAGTCCGATTTTCGATGCGAGACACAGGATAGTTGGAGTGTTATCGGGCGGCGCTGCCAACTGTTCCAACCCTGTAAACGACCTTTACGGAAAATTCAGCGAGCAGTGGAACAAGTATACGGTTGCAGGCGAAAATCTCAAATCATGGTTAGACCCCGAAAACAGGGGTGTTACTTCAATTTGGGGATACGATCCGCTGGCGCCCTACGAAGACCGGTGCGATACGCTGGGAAACCTCGGCAGTAACGAAACCAAAACACTGATTGAATCGGGAATAAAGGGATACCTCACCAGCCAAAACGACCGTAACTGGATCAGTTTCGCCGAAAAGATCATCAATGATACTGTCGCAACTGTCATCGGGATGGAGGTTCATGTAGCCAATACATTCAAATCAGGATCAAAGGTTCGGTTTGCCGTATGGAGAGGCGGCGATTTTCCGGTTACGGCCCTTTATGCCACAGATACAATCGTGCCAACATATTACAACAACTACCCAATGCATATTTATTTTAACAAAACACTGAAGATTACCGGTAATTATTTCATCGGCTACAGCCTCGACAACAGCGATCCTGCAGATAATTTTTCTGTGTATCAGTCGGCGTTGCGGCCCTACGCCGGTATATCGGGAATGTATATTGAAGAACGAAATGGTGTATGGATGTCTTTAGACGATTATCAGCCGCCGTTTTACACATCTCTGGGAATCAGGGCAATAGGTAAGTTTGGTAAAAAGACGCAATCGAACATCCTTTCCACCTACCGCGATCTTAAAATCCTTTCCCAACAGGGCGACAACCGGGTGATTTTACTTTTTGATGCTGAAGAACCGTCTGACCTGCTTCAAAATGTAACGATTGAATGTTACGACACATCGGGCAAGCGGATGTTGGCGCTCAATAAACCCAAAGGACGCATGGGGATGTATGTCGGGAAAACCTACCAGCAAGTAGAAATCGACGTCATCAACCTGCCGCCGGGAATCTATCTGGTTCGGGCAATTGACCCAAAAAATAAATGGACAGGGAAATTTGTCAAACTTCTTTAGGAATGAAAAATAATAGAAACAATGAAACATCAAACATCACGACGTGACTTTATTGCAAAGTCAACTTTAGCAGCTGCAGGGATTGGTCTTGGCGCCGGGACATTTCCTGCATCGGGAAATGTATTGGGCGCGAACGATAAAATCCGTGTGGGTTTTATTGGCCTCGGCAACCGGGGTTCGCAATTACTGGAACTGTTCATGAGCAACCCCGACTGCGAGGTGGCAGCGCTCTGCGACGTCTACCAGCCGTACTTGTCGCGCAACCGAAGTGAAGTTGCCCAGCGCTACATTTTGGATATGCCCGGCCAAATTCCGCAAATGGGCGAAAAGTTTCCCACGAAACCCACGTTGTATAAAGACTGGAGGAAAATGCTCGAAGACAAAAGCATTGACGCCGCAGTCATTGCCACCCCCGACCACTGGCATGCCCTGCAAACCATTGCCGCCATACAGGCAGGTAAAGACGTTTATGTAGAAAAACCGCTCACCATCACCATTCGCGAAGGTAGAAAAATGGTGGAAGCGCAGGCCGCCAGCAAACAGGTAGTTGCAGTAGGGCTTAACCGGCGTGGAAATCCGGTTTACCGGCAGTTGGCAAAGGACATACCTGCCGGGAAAATCGGAAAGGTTACCTACGCCTGCGCTTGCCGGGTGAATGGCATGTTTCCCGATGGCGTGGGAAAAATGAACCCCGAAAATCCGCCGGCCAACTTCGACTGGGATGCATGGTTAGGCCCGCGTGCTTATCGTCCCTACCAGTATAACATCGCGCCCTACAAATTCCGCTGGTGGAATGATTATTCGTCGCAGATGGGCAACTGGGGCGTGCATTATATGGACGTTATCCGGTGGATGATGGGCGAAAAAGCGCCGGTGGCTATCTCAGCACACGGCGGCCAGTACGCTCTGACACACGACGCCGACATACCCGATACCATGCAGGTAACCTACGAGTTTGCTTCAGGCGCTTTGATCGTTTTCACCATATCCGAAACAAGCAGCGCCAATATGATGCTACGGGGCGAGGTGGAACTGCGCGGAACCAAAGGCGTTCTGTCAGCAACAGAGAGCGGTTACCAGATTGTTCCTAACCGCGCCGGACAGTTTCAGACAGCGGGTGGAGCGATTCAGGCAGAAGAAGTAAACCGTGCCGGCGAACAATTGGCCGACGGATCAGGTGGCGAAGGAACAAGAATATTGATACGCAACTTCCTCGATTGTGTGAAATCGCGTCATACACCGCTTTGTACTCTGGAAGAGGGACACCGTTCGACCTGTTTCGCCCATTTAGCCAACATAGCGCTGGCTACAAAAGAGCGTCTGCAATGGGATCCTGAAAAGGAACAGTTCACCAGCAGTGCAAAAGCGAACGAACTGTTGCACTACGATTACCGCAGCCAGTGGAAAATGTTTGGATTATAAAAAAATAAAAAATGAATAGAAGAAATTTCATCAAAAGCGCCGGCGCTATAGCCGCTTTGGGCGCCGTTGCTTTGGATCAGGTATCCTGCAGTGCATCAGTAACAAAACAAAAAACAATGAAACCCTTCCGGGTAACAGAGACCAATTCGAATTTTGAGCGCGAACCGCTCATACGGCCTTTTGGATTCAAAGGCGGCTACCTGCGCGAGATATGGCAAAGCGCTGCCATGCTGCAGGGCGAAAGCGGTATTGGAAAAGTCGGCATTTGTACGCACAGCGTATTATGGAGCGATGCGGAAGTATTCGCCGCACATTCGCCTGCTGCGGGCGACGCCATGATGTTTGCCATCAGCGAACGCGGCATGCAGATGATCAAGGGACAAACCTTTGCTTCGCCGGTTCAGATGGTGGAAAGCATCAAGGACGAGTTGCTGGAATACGGGAAAAAAATTACCTGTCATCCCAATCTGCGCAAAACATTTGTATTGAATGCGCTGGTAGGCGTGGATAATGCCGCCTGGCTGCTGTGGGCTGCCGAAAACGGCGTCGACAGGTTCGACGATCTGATCCCTGACGCTTTTCGGCCGGCATTGTCGCACAGGCACGATACGGTGGCCAGCATTCCATTGATGGCCTACGCTATTCCTGTCAGCGAAATAGTGCAGGCTGTAGATGATGGTTATTATTTCATGAAAATCAAAATAGGGCAACCGGGCACACAGGAAGAAATGCTGCAAAAGGATATGTCGCGCCTGACGGAAATTCATCAAGCCATAGGACACCGAACCACTCCCCATTCGAAAGACGGTAAACTGCCCTACTATTTCGACGCCAATGGACGTTACGAAAAGAAGGAGACGTTGCTGCGACTGATCGATCATGCGAAAAAAATAGGCGCTTACGAACAGATTGCCATCATAGAGGAGCCCTTTCCTGAAGAACTCGAAATAGACGTTAGCGACATACCTCTTCGCCTGGCTACCGACGAGGCCGCCCACGACGACCTGTACACGCTGCAACGCATACAGATGGGCTACAGGGCGGTTGCATTGAAAGCGGCTGCAAAAACAACGAGTATAACCATGAAAATGGCAAAAGTGGCACACGAAAACAATGTACCCTGCTTTCTGGCCGACCTGACCGTGAATCCAATTTTAGTGGAATGGAACAAAAACATTGCTTCGCGTTTGGCGCCATTCCCCGATTTGGGAACAGGATTGCTGGAAACCAACGGCCACCAGAACTACAGAAACTGGGACAAAATGCTGACCTACAAACCTTCATCAGGCGCATCGTGGGCAAAGACCGTGCAGGGGGTATTTCATTTGGATAAGGATTATTACGATCGTAGCGGTGGTATTTTCGATATTTCTGAACATTACGGGGAATGGTTTAACTTATAACGGTTTTATGGCACGCAGATGACGCAGATTTGAAGGATTTACGCAGTCTTCGTGAACTTTGTGGCTTTTTCCTGACTTTGAGTATGCGCCTCCCAAATCGACTTTATGTTACGGAGAAGGTCATATTTGACGGCAAATTCGATTTTTTTGATTTTTCTATTTTGCCTCGCTTCTCCGGCGCCAAAAATTTTCGTCAAAGAGGCAGGCAATGGACTTGTGGGCTGGTGTTATGAGCAAGGTTCGTTCCATCATTGTGTTGCTATGCGGCAGTCGTACCTGGATGGTTGTAATGGTTTTGGCTATATCCAAAACTTTGTCCACACTGATATTGATCTTTTTCGTAATTAATACCCACAGTTATATCATCACTGATTTCCAGAAATTTGTTATACCCGCGTTTATTGATTTTTTCTTTGGTCACCGAACCGCTTTTATATTCCTTTTCAAGACGTTTTAGACCCTTATCCCGATTATAAGCGTCTTTCTTTGCCCGCTTTTCAGAATAGCCCACTATCAAACGGGATTTAGGCAGTTTCCCCAGTTCGTGAAAACAACCGTCTTCCTTCTCCAATGACAATATCCATTCTTTGACCTCTGCGCTCTCGTTTTTAATCCGCGCGCCAATGATATATTTATACTTACCCTCTTCCAAAAGTTTGATGTTATCCTTGTTCATCAAGCCTGAATCGGCTACAATGATAAAATCCTTCAAGTCAAATTTTTTCACAAAATCTTCCACTATCGGCATCATCGTATGACCTTCATATTTATTGCCTTCGTGAATCGAATACGCCAACGGATAGCCGCCTTCGCTGATTAACAGACCCAAAACAACTTGTGGTAATGAGTGTTTGCCGTCCTTTGAAAAACCCGTCTTGCGCAGTTCATCGCCATAATCCGTCTCAAAATAAAGTGTGGTGAGGTTATTCCGAATTCGGAATAATGTCACGACTTTATATTTTGAGAGTTTTACGGAAAACGAACTTCGCAGATTCGGTTACAGCAAAGACCACAAATTCAATCAGGGACAGGTGTTATTGGCTATAATGGTGACCAAAGAAGGTTTACCGGTTGGTTATGATGTTTTTCCGGGCAACATGTATGAAGGCGATACTTTCAAGGCCGCTATTGACAGGATAAAGATTCGTTACAGGGTAAAACGGATAGTTATTGTTGCCGATACTTCTGCTTCTGTAAATGGTATCCAGTGATTTACGCCATCTTTTGTTGAAATCCTGTTTTGAGAGTGAAATTAGAAAATGTCTTGAATGTCGGCGTATGGCACAAAGGCGATTTTTTCACAGTCGAAACATCCCAAAAACGGCGGCGGCAATATTTTATCGAATGTTCGGGCTTTGCCGATAGTCAACACTAATTGCGTGAGCATAAAAAGAATATCGGTGTACTTTTGTTTTGCTTCTGCCCACAACAAATATACATCACCTGTCTTGTGCTTGACGGCAAAGTCAATATCCTTGATGATTTCGGTGCAATCAAACTTTCCGAAAAAATCCTGTCCTACCTTGTTTTTCAACTCTTCCTCGCGTATGTTTGGATATTTC
>Ga0209737_10003821_pt1 | contig 10529 bp, 6 predicted proteins | sample TergutCu122P3_FD_187284 | JGI IMG/M metagenome (GOLD analysis project Ga0209737, IMG submission 187284) | Cubitermes ugandensis P3 segment gut microbial communities from Kakamega Forest, Kenya - Cu122 P3 (SPAdes) (version 2) | ecosystem: Host-associated > Arthropoda: Insects > Digestive system >...
TCGTTTCCATGTCTGCATTTGCTTTCTCATCTATGTCTCCACGCCGCAACACAGATTATAAACCTCTCGGCAAACAAAAGGGAACCCTTTTCAACACACACGACAAATTGCGCGTCTTCGAATTAACGCGCATGACGCATGGTGTGAGATTCCAACGTTGCAAGTGACGCCCCAAAAAACAACAGCAGCACCGCCGAGAAAGCTTTGCGGTGCTGCCGAGACTCCAAATTTCAAGCCTTTTGCCTTTGTGCGGCAATGGCTTTTTTTAGGATTTCAACCAATAACTGGTGTTTCTTACTGATAGGTGCCCACTCCACCACTGCCATCTACACCTGACAGTAGCCAACTCCATGACCGTCATCTACACAATTTAAACTGTTCGCGCAGCTGTCGGTACGGTTAAGCGTGCATTGGCTTCCTGCCACCGCGCCAAAATAAATGCAGACGCCTTCGTCGCTTCCATTCTCTCTCTCTCTACACAGCAGTTCGCCATTGCAGCTAACACGGCCAAGCGTGCATCGGCTGTTTTCGGCTGTGCCAATATAAATGCAGATGCCCTCTCCAGATCCACTGCCGCTCTCTCTACACATCAGAGAGCCCTCGCAGCTGTCGCTATCAAAGCCAAGCGCGCATGGATCGTTTTCGTCCGTTCCAAAAACAACGCAATGACCAAGGGTTGCCTTTGTTTCATCTGCTCTGATGCAAGTTGTTCTCCCCTCAGCCGCATACTTATCACAGTCAGGCGTGGTTTTTTTGCATCGGAATTCCTGCAGTTGCACGTCTTCACAGGCATTTTCTTTGCAAACACGCCACTTACCACACACTGTGCCGTCTGCTTTTCCTGCACACTTGCTGACACACTCCTCACCCTTACAAGTCCCCTGGCCTTCGTCACATTCTGTATCGTTCGGTTTTCCTTCACATTCGTTGGGGGGTGGCACATCACAAACCTGCCCCTTACAAGTCCCCTTGCCGCCACCACAGGCTGTGCCGTCCTCCTGCCCTTCACACTCCTTTTTGATTGGCTCACAACGCGTCTCCAGACAAACGCCCTTGCCATCGTCGCATACTGTGCCGTCTGCTTTGTCTGCGCACTTCAATACGCATTGGGTTCCTTGACAAAGACCCTGTCCCCCATTGCAGGTGATTCCGTCTTGTTCGTCCAGGCATTCTAACTTGCAAATGGACCTCTGGCAAATGCCCTGCCCCGCATTGCAGGCTGTTCCGTCTTCCTGTAGCAGGCATTCCGTTGAAACGATGCCAATGCCCTCAACCGCACAAGCCATTCCCGTGGTCAGAAACAGCCACAAACCCCATCGTTTCCATGTCTGCATTTGCTTTCTCATCTATGTCTCCACGCCGCAACACAGATTATAAACCTCTCGGCAAACAAAAGGGAACCCTTTTCAACACACACGACAAATTGCGCGTCTTCGAATTAACACGCATGATGCATGGTGTGGGTTTCCAACGTTGGAGGGGGTTTCCAAAAAAAACAACAGCAGCACCGCCGAGAAAGCTTTGCGGTGCTGCCGGGGCTCCAAATTTCAAGCCTTTTGCCTTTGTGCGGCAATGGCTTTTTTAGGATTTCAACCAATAACTGGTGTTTCTTACTGACAGATGCCACGTCCATTACCGGCATCTACACAACTTAAAACACCTTCGCAGCTGCCGGGATGATCAAGCGTGCATTGGCTTCCTACGCCCGCGCCAAAATAAATGCAGACGCCTTCGTCATTTACATTCGCGCTCTCTACACACAGCAGTTCGCCATTGCAGCTGTCACGGCCAAGCGTGCATCGGCTGTTTTCGGCTATGCCAAAATAAACGCAAATGCCCGCTCCACTTCCACCGCTGTCCTGTCTACACGTCAGAGAGCCCTCACAGCTGTCGCTATCAAAGCCAAGCGTGCATGAAGCGTTTTCGTCCGTGCCAAAAACAACGCAAGTGCCTAGGGTTGCCGTTGTTTTATTTGCTCTGATGCAAGTTGTTCTCCCATCAGTCGCATTCGCACAGTCATCTTTGGTTTTGCATCGGGAGGCCGTCAGCTTCACATCTTCACAGGCATTCGCTTTACAAACACGCCACTCGCCACACACTGTGCCGTCTGCTTGTCCTTCACATTTGCTGACACAAACCTCATCCTTACAAGTCCCCTGGCCTTTGTCACACTCTGTATTGTCTGGTTTTTCTTCACATTCGTCGGGGGGTGGCACATCACAAACCTGCCCCTTACAAGTCCCCTTGCCGCCACCACAGGCTGTGCCGTCCTCCTGCCCTTCACACTCCTTTTTGATGGGCTCACACCGCGTCTCCAGACAAACGCCCTTGCCTTCGTCGCATACTGTGCCGTCTGCTTTGTCTGCGCACTTCAATACGCATTGGGTTCCTTGACAAAGACCCTGTCCCCCATTGCAGGTGATTCCGTCTTGTTCGTCCATGCACTCCCAACCAGCAATGAACACACCTCCGGTCATACAAGCCATTCCCGTGGCCAGAAACAGCCACAAAACCCATGGTTTCCATTCCTGCATTTGCTTTCTCCTCAAAAGTGATTTGTGTGCCCACACGCCGCGGCAGAGATTATAAGCTCTTGGCAAGCCAAATAAAGCCCTGTTCAACACATACAATACACTGTGCGGGCTTAGAAGCAAAATTTGAGACACAATTTTAGGCTGATTCCGTGGGAAGCGCAGGTGGCAGTCTTCTTCTTTGTTTCTAATATTGCTGACGCAAAAAGCCGATTTCTTCCTCAATCATCCTTCTGCTGGGCGAGAGAGGCTCCAGCTGGAGGTAGTTTTTGAAGGCTGAAATCGCCTCCTGCTTGCGCCCCAATTCCTTAAAAACCCAGCCAAGGTTCAACAACACAGGCGCATTGTCCGGCTCCTTCTCCAGGGACTTCTGGTACCAGCGGAGGGCCTGGGCATAATGGCCTGCCTCAAAGGCTGCACGGCCCAACTTCTCTATGACGCTGACGTCCTCAGGGGTTTGTTTCAAAAGGCGTTGCAACATGGCCGTGGCTTGGCTCCACTGCGTCAACTCCAGCAAACAGTCTGCAGCTCCACGCAGCGCCTCCACATGGCTCGGCTCTATGGCCAAAGCCTTTTCAAACAGCGGAAGCGCGGTTTTAAAGCGGTAGCGCTCCTGGTAATAGCGGCCAAGCAACAAAGGCGCCTGCACATTGCTAGGGTGCTGCGTTATAACGCGGTTGAGGAGGGCAGCGGCCTCCTGCGGGCGTTTGGCAGACAGGAGGGCGCGGCTTTGCGCGAGGAGGTGGAGGGGGTTTTGTTTGTCTGCCTCCGCGGCCTTCTGGAAATAGCTTTGGGCTTTGTTAAAGTCCCCCTGCATTTCAGAAAGCAGCCCACTCAAATGGTTGACAACGCTTAGCGAAGGGTTGAGGAGGCGGGCGCGCGCCAAAGCTTCGTCGGCGCTGCCAAGCTGCTTGTCCTCCATGGCCATTCTGGCTTTGCTGAGCCAAAACTCCACATGGTTGCCCTCCCTCCTCAAAGCCCACTCGAGTTTTTCAGCAGCTTCCTGTTTTTTTCCCTCAGCCCGCAAAAGGTGGGCCTCCAGCCACGCGCCTTCAGGGCTGCGTGGGTTTATGGCTTTTATTTTTTCAACATACGCTTCCAGCTGGGGAATGTCTTCTTCTGTCAGCGCAATGCGCCCCAAACCTATGAGGGCTTCCAGCTGCCTGGGTTGTTTCAGCAGCGCCTGTGCATAGGCTGCTTTGGCTTTGGAGAGGCGGTGGGTTTCCTGAAACAAAGCACCCAGGGCAACCCATAAGGCTGCCGCCTCCGGAGACTGTGCGGTTGCTTTTTCGAGGAAACTTTGTGCCTCAGAGAGTTTCCCCAACTTTTGTTGAAGGGCCGCCCACTGCAACTTCACCTCCACGTTTTGAGGCTCCATGGAGAAAGCTTTTTCAAGCAGGGGCACCACGGACTCCAATTGCCCCAGCCGCTGAAAAACCGTCGCACTCAAAAGCCATGCGCTGACATTTTCCGGGCTTTGCTGAAGCAGCCGCCTGGCAAAGTTTTCGGCCTCCGCGGCCTGGCTGCTTAACAAAAGGGCTTGTACATATTGGTTGGCCAGCAACAAGTCCTCGGGCCTTCTTCTCACCTCTTCTCCCAGCAGGGCCGCGGCTTTTTTGGGGTCTCCCGTGGCGACAAAAAGTCTGGCCATGGGCTCTGCAAAAAGGTGGCTGTGGGGTTTGAGTTTTTCAAGCGTCGCAGCGGCTTCCGGGTAGAGTTCCAACTCCAGCTGCGCATGGGCGAGAAGCACCCAAACCTTGGCGTCCATACGCTCGCTTCCCACACTCAGTTGCTCCAGGGCTTTTTCAGGCATGTGGGCCTTCAGCCACGCGTCGGCAATGGCCAAGTCCATTTCCGCTTGCAAAAGAGGGTGCGCTCGCGCCTTGGTATATTCCTTCGCCGCCCACGCATATTCCCCCATGGAAAAAGCAATGTCCCCCAAAGTCTTCTGAAGCCTCGGCTCAAAACTTTCAAACTCCTGCCCAAGCACCTCCACCGCTTTGGGAATGTTGTTTTGCTTCAAAGAGGCCTGCGCCAAAAGCCAGACGCTTTCACCGTCTTTCTCGGGCAAAGCCGTCAACATTTCCACAGCCGAAGCTGTGTCTTTCAACAGCAAAGCATAGGCGGCTTTGGTTTTCAAAAACTCCTGAGAGTGTGGTGTGTCCTCGGGCAATTTTTCCATGAAGGCCAAAGCTTCGTTAAGCCCTGTGGGTTTGTCTCCAAGCAAAGCAAGGCTGAAAACACTGCGGCACCAAAGCAAAGCCTGCTCCACACTCCCCCGGCCAAGCACCTGCGGGAGTGCGGACATTTCTCTGAGGGTTTGTGGAATGCCTTCCTGCAGCGTGGCCTTCATGTCGCTTGCTTCAGGCAGCGGAGGCAACGAAGGCGCAGGAGGAGGTTGGGGAGGAGGAGGAAACAGAAACCCCGGACGAAAGACATAAACAAAACCCAGCAGGCACACCCCCAAAAGAAGGCTGAGTTTCAGGTAGGTGCTTTTGGTTTTGCGTTTGGGTTTTGGGGTGTCTGTCTCAGCGGCAGAAGGAGAAGAAGGCGGTTTTGAAAATGTATAAACCAGCTCCGTCGGGCTGGAGGCAGCAGCAGAAGGCAAACCGGGAGAAGACAGCCTGCGAGAAGACAAACCGGTTGAAGGCAACCCGGGAGAAGAGACACTGCGGGAAGGCAAACCGGTGGAAGACACCTTGCGAAAAGGCAAACCCGCAGAGGAGAGGGAGAGGGGAATGGGGAGTCCATCTTCCGCCTGCCCACCTTTCGACGAAAAACCATCCACAAGCGCAGGTGCCTGAGGCAGTGCAGGCGAAACAGCCTCCAGCGGAAGCCGCGGTTTTGAGGGCAAGCGCGGGGGCGGCTTGTCCGGAAGCAACTCAAAGGAAAGCGGCAATTCTTCAGGCACCGTCTGCACAGAGGAAAGCTCCTCCACAGGCAGCATTTCTGTTTTAGAAGAAAGCTCTGCCACGGAAGGCAGCTTCGGCGCTGAAGGCCGTTTGTCCAGCGGCGACGCAGGGAGTTGAAGCTCCAAGTCAAAGGCCTGTATGTTGGCCTCAGCAAAGTCGAGGAGGGGCACCGTCGCCGCGTTGTGGTTGGCGGCGGGCAAAGGAGAAAAAGACGCCTCCTGCGGGGCAGCCTCAAACTGAGGCACCTCAAGGCCTGGCGTTGTTTCTGCGGTATGCTCTTGTTGAGAGTTAAAGAAGAGGTGGTTACAGCGCGGACACAAAATGTTGGCGCCTTGAGACGGAATCTGACTTAAGTCAACGCTTAAGCGGGCGGAGCAGGAGGGGCAGGTAAGCTTCATAATATTTGTAGGCTCACTTCAATCTTAAAATACATAGCGCCCACCTCAGGTGCTCACCAGGCAACTTGCAAAGGCATTTGCAAAAAGAGGTTCTTTGCTTGGCTGAAGCCTCGTGCTACACTGTGCTGGTTGAGGGCATGTTTTGCCTCAAAGCTTACATGGTGCGCCATGGCTCTTGCTTCGACGGGCTCTCTGGGAAACTATCGTCTGGTCCAACTGCTTGGGCAGGGGGGAATGGGAGAGGTATACCTCGCCTGCCAGGAGGGCCCGGAGGGTTTTCTCAAGGAAGTGGTTATTAAATGCATGCACAAGCACCTCGCGGCGGATCAGGGTTTTGTGGACTTGTTTCTGAATGAAGCCCGGCTGTCCGTCCTGCTGCAACACCCCAACATTGTGCAAACGCTGGAGCTCAACCGCGCAAAGGACAGCTGGTTTATTGTCATGGAGCATGTGCGCGGACGCTCTCTGAAAGCATGCATTCGTCGAGCGAAAAAACATGGCCGTCCCATTCCGGAAGCCATTGCGGTGTGGTTAATTGCGGAGGCCTTGCAGGGCTTGCATTTCACCCACAACCTTTCGGACAACCGGGGGCGTCCCCTGGGCATTTTGCACCGCGACATTTCCCCGGACAATTTGCTGCTCAGCTGGGACGGCTCCGTCAAACTGGTGGACTTTGGCGTCTCCAAAGCCAGGTTTACAAACATGGACTTGCCTACAGGAGGCCCCAAGGGAAAATTCCCCTATATGGCGCCTGAATATTTTATGGGCAGCCACATGTTGGATGTGCGCTCCGACATTTATTCCATGGGGGTAAGCCTGCACGAGTTGTTGACATTGGAGTTGCCCAGCTGCGTGCCCAGAGACAGAAAGAGTGTTGCCCAGCCGAGGACTTTATACCAACCCCACAAACACCTCTCCAAAGCGTTAAACGACATTCTCTTTCGGGCCCTAAACCCCAACCCGGCTGAGCGCTGGGGCTCCGCCGCGGAAATGGCGGGGGCACTCATTCAAAGCCTTGTCGCCAAGAGACAAAGCGTGCATGCCTCCACCGTCAGTGTGTGGATGAGGGACTTCTGGGACTTAAGGCCGGACGAAACATTTTTTGAGTTGGAAACACCTTCCCAGGTTTCTTCCATTCAATATGAAGGCGGCCATTTTGTGCACACCGAGGCCTTGGAAAAACCCGAAGAGGTTGCCCTCAAAGCACAGGCACTGCTGTCCGCCCGCCCCAAAAGGACACCCAAGCAAAACCTCGTGCGCGCTTTGCTGACAGCCGCCTGTTTTGTCGGCATAGGTTTTTTCTACTGGAAGGCGGTTTCTTCACCTCCCCCGCCTCTTCCTGCTGTTGCACAACCCCCTCCACCTCCTGTGGCCGTGGCCTCCCTGCCTCCCCTCGCACTGGGGCTTTCTGAGTTTTACAGGCTGCCCCTTGCGGGAGTGGAGGACAAAGGACAAGCAGAGGCCAGGCTGGCGGAGCAGATGGGGTTTGTGCGCATTAAAGCAGCGCCGAATACCCTTATAAGCTACCAGGGAAAACGCCTGGGGAAAACACCCATGAAGCCTGTGGCCCTGCCCGCAGGCCCGGTGCTGCTGCATGCGCGAAACAAACCCCTGGGCATTTCCAAGTCCTACCGCCTCCACGTAGAGGCCGACAAGGAAGTGGTGTTGCACATACAAAAAACCAGAGCGAAAAAACATTCCCCCTGAGGAGAATTTGGAAAAGCCTGCTGCGCGGCCATGTTATTTCCTTCAAATTGTCTCCAAAGAAGAGGCCGGTTTTGTGCCCTTGCGCCCGGGGAAAACCTGGGTGTGGAGTGAGCAACGCCCACTGCATTTGAATTTGCGCCCAAACACCTCTTCCGCGCAGCTGTCCTTTGCGGCCAGGGAAACAGGCGTCTGGGTGGAGCGCATTCCGCGTACGCAAAGTTTTTTTTTAAATGACGTCCAAATGAGGCAAGGCGCGTGGGTGGGGTTTGGAGACGAAGTGCGCCTCGGGGCCACGCGTCTTCTGCTTTTGGGAGAAGCCGAAAACCCCTCGCCAGGCCCGCGGGCCATTCAGCTTGTGGAGTTGGAAGCGCGCCTTGAGGAGGCGCTTTCGGCCGCAACTGCAGACAAGCCGCCGGTGCTTTTTCTGGTTTCCGTGCCCAACCTCAACACCCCTGCGCGCCAGGCCTTCCAAAAGCGGTTGTTGCGAGAAATTTTCTCCTGGCAGCTTCCGGCTTTCTGCTCCACCCTGGCCTGGGAGTTGCTGGCTTGTGTTTTGCCCGCGGCCCCCAAAACCCATGGCGCCCACTGGCAACAACGCCTGGCGGAAGTTGTCGGCAACCCGGCACGTGTGGCATGGGCCTGCTTCCCCGAAGACGGCATGTGTGCGACGGCCTTGTTGCACAGCGCCTGGGTGAAGCTGGGCAAGGTGGAGGCGCGCGTGCAGCCGGTGGTGGAAAATGCCGGCATGGTGCGCCTTTTGGGCATGCTGCAGGAGTTGAGGAAAACCCCCGGCCCCCTGCTGGTATGGGGGGGAGAGGGGCAAGGGCGCGCCTGGCTTTTGTCCCACGCTTTTGAAGGCACTCCCTATGTGCAATGCCAGGCGGCAGAGTTGTTGGAGGAGGTACCGGAGGCAGCAGCCCTGCTGGTGCACGCTTTTGACAAGCTGCCTGTGGAGCGCAGGCAGTTTTTGCTGGGCAGGGCCAAAGCGGGCAAACTTCGCCTGGGGGCAACCGCCAGTGGGCCTTTTGAGGAGGCGAAGTTTTTCCCCTGGGCATTCCATGTGCCGCCCTTGGCATTACGCCCGGAGGACATTTGGCCTTTGGCGCAGGCCGTGGTGGCTTCCGTCAAACAGAAGACAAACCGCCCGCGGCTTTTTTTGGGGGAGGCGGTGAGGGAGCGCCTGCAGCGCTACGCTTTCCCCGGCGGGGTGAGGGAGCTTAAAAACCTGGTGGTACAAGCCTCGGTGGCCTCTTTACGCGACGAGGTGGGCAAGGAAGCCCTGCCGGCAGTGCTGACAGCGGACGAGTTGCCCGGGAGTTATGAAGAGCAGATGGCGGCCGCGGAATATAAAATATTGCTTGAAAGCCTGGCACGCGTACGCTGGAATGTGTCGGCCGCCGCCAAGCGCCTTGGCCTGCCCAGGAGGACTCTGGTATTCCGCATGGCCAGGCTGGGCTTCAGGAGGCCACAGGAATAATGGCTTGGCGAAAAGGCCAACACGTGAAAAGGGAATACAGCATGAGCTACTCTTTTTTCCTATGGACACTCTGCCTCTCCTTGCTGCAAATGCCGCCTCCGCACCCACAGGTTTTGGCACCTGCACCGCTGCAGCCAGGCGAAACGCCCCTGCCCCCCCACCCTCCTTTTGAAGGCAAAGCCCCTGCGGAACGTTTTGACGACTTGCCGGACGTTGTCTCCCGTTTGGACCAGACAGAGGGCTTAAGGGAGGCGCCCAAAACTTTTGAAATAGCCCTCTCCATTGCTTCGGAATATGCCAAAGCTGGCCGCCACGAGGACGCTGCTTTCTTTTTTGGGCAGGCTTTTGAGAAGACGGCGGGGGTGCGGGAGTTGTTTGCCAGGCTGCAAACGGTGGAAGTGGGCGGCATGGGGTGTGAGGAGGTGAATGCCGACAAAGAGTTGGCTTTTGCTTTTGCCCAAGCCCAGGAGCAGCAGACGCCGGAAAAACAAGCCGCCTGCGTGCGCCTTTTTATTCCGAAGGTGGTGGACACCGGCAAGCAGCTGGCTTTGTTTCAGGTGCTTGCCAAGGACTTGGAAGGCGCCAAAAAAACCTGGGAGGCTTTGTGGGCCATGGACAATGCCTCGCTGGAAGCCTCTTATGCGCTGGGGGTTTTGTTGCTGGAAACGGAAGGCGAGGACATGGCTTCTCTTGGACGCGCCCAAAAACTTCTGCGCCCTGTGGCCACAGCAGGAACCTCGCAAGCAAAACGGGCCAAGGTTTTTCTGGCACGCGTGGAGGCCGCATTGGAGGCGGGAGGAAATTCCAAAGTAAAACGCCCGAGGGCAAAAGTTTTTAAACCCGCGTGGCTGGGAGGGGAATAAGGGGGGGCTGCCGCCACACACACCACCCTTCACAACCCACAACAGATGTGTTAGACTCAGCCCACATGCGTTGTCCGCGTGAAGGCCGAGAAAACCAAGGAAGGTGCAGGATGGAAGCAGCCCAAAGGAAACCTGAAACAAAGTCCCCCCCTTTTTGCATGAAACGTTTTGCCCTGGGCACCCTGTGCACGCTGGTGCTGGGTTTGGTTTTGGGGGCTTGTCCCTCTTCGAACGTCGGCGGCGACACAGACAACCTCTATGGGGCTGTCACCGTGAGTTTTGACAAAAACAACAGCGACGTTGGCAGCACAGAGGCCAACCCGGACAACATGACCATTCTGCCGCCGGCAACCACGCTGGGCAGCTTGCCTGAAAAACCCACGCGGCCGGGCTATGTCTTTGCCGGATGGAACATGCAAAGTGACGGAAATGGAGAGGCTTTCACCGAAGAAACGCCCATTCAGAAAAAAATCCATTTTATTGTTTATGCGAAGTGGGAGCCTGTCCTCCAGGTGGGTTTTCCTCGCGCCACTTTGACTTTTTCTCCTATGGAGCGTGAACTCACCTTCACCGTCACCATTTCCGGCCTCAAAAACGTAGCCGATGCAAGCAGTGTGAAGCTGGATTTAAGCAGCACCAAC
>Ga0209737_10003822_pt1 | contig 10527 bp, 3 predicted proteins | sample TergutCu122P3_FD_187284 | JGI IMG/M metagenome (GOLD analysis project Ga0209737, IMG submission 187284) | Cubitermes ugandensis P3 segment gut microbial communities from Kakamega Forest, Kenya - Cu122 P3 (SPAdes) (version 2) | ecosystem: Host-associated > Arthropoda: Insects > Digestive system >...
TAACATCCGTAGCCCCATGTACATTCAACAGCTGGGAGAAATAGTTCTTCCACCTTGTCATAATACTGTGGGAGTCTGCAACCAAAGAAAAACAGTCACATAATGTCAAAGTAGTAGACACAAGTATCTATGATTGGGCCATAAGTGGTTCATTTCTGTCTTACTGAGAAATTCTTTCACATAACTTGCTGACAGTAAAGGACACAACAAACACAGCACAGACAAAATAAATGGCTGTGCATGGAGTGAAGCTAGTAGCATATCATTCACTCTATGGAAAAATTACCGTGTGGTAGAGGAAAAGCGTTCTTCTGATGACCCAAATTAATCTGCTCTCTCCATCTTCTACCATGTAGAAGAACGTACGGTTTTCCCCTCATACACAAGTTGTCCATACTGCACAGATAAGCTTAATCATGAAAATCTAAGGGTGTAGATATGTTGCAAAACACTTTACACTATTTCCAATATTTGGCTTCCCTTTTAGTCTCATTCCACATTATTCCTTTACCTCTTAGTATGTCTGAATGTGTTATTTCCATGTTTATCTTAGTTTTATTTCAATTTTTTATATTTGTCTTATGGAAGAATGAGTGAAATAAAATATCATTTTGTTTTGCTATCATTCTTTTCCTCTTGAATGTTACCAGTATCTTCACAAACTCATGTACACCCTAGTTAAGCAAGTTCATTCCATGCAACCATGTAACAATACCTGTGCGTTAATGTTTCAGTTGATTCGAGCAAGCAGTATGATACTACACGAGCCTATCTCAAGGAGTTAGATGTGGTTACTAATGTGTGGATTGGTCTGAAGAAAAAAGGACCTAATGATGAGTTCTCATGGACGTAAGTGTTCGCGGACTGGTATAGTTTGTAATTATTAATGTACAATTAGTGCATGTGGATTGTTTCTCTATACACCATAAAAGATACTGATCTAGGCCAGGCACTTAAATTTGTATTCGCTGTCAAACCAAGTATCTGTGAAATAGATGAAAATCCAAAATGTGCCCAGCTAGTCATTGGCAGAATCTTTTTCTCTTCTTCATGACATCTTTGTCATGCAAATACATTTTGTCAGACAAGAAACCTTACTGGGAAATTCATGATGTCAGTTTATATGGTTTTGAAAACAAACAGTATACTTAGGAGTTCAGTACCACAAATTTCTGAACAGGTTCTTTAAATATGCCAGGATATTTACTTTGAATTCCCAGACATTCCATTGGTGGAATCTAATGTATTCAGACAGCTATTATTCAAATCTGTCTCCATGTACTTTCTCAGAAATGTCGCATACAAGATTATTGAGTTCAGCCAATTCACACAATACACTTGCTGCTCTCCAGTGACTATAGGACTCTGTCTCAAGATGGTGGCTACTGGCAGGAGCAAATCCCCAAGTCTGAGGCAGCTCTCTGTGCGGCCATAGACCCAGCAGCAGATTTCCGGTGGCACAGCCTCAATTGTGGTGGTCCAGAAACAGCCTCATTCATCTGTGAACTTCCTGGTATGTATGGGTTGGTAACCAGTGGTGAAATATAGAAGGCCCAAATAAAGGAGAGACAAGGGCTAATAAAGAAAGAGAAGGAAAGAAATGGCGGAAATGAGAATTCTCAAAGCTGCAGACAGCTGATAACATAGCTGAGAATATTTGCGCATACCAAAAGAGATGGAAGAACGTGTAGAATGATGATACTGTAAGGCAGGGACTCTCAAACTCATGTATGCAAGAGCCTTCTGATAATTGTAAACTCCTAAAATAATCAGCTTGCAGTTTTCTGTTTTAAATCATATAACCTTGTTCACAAAAAAATAAAATCATAAGACACAAACATTTGTGTATATTTTTAACATTATGCTGTAAATCTGTGGCACTGAGTAGGTGCTCATATTGTGTTGTAAGGCCAATGTGATTTACAATTTTGTGTTGTGGAAAAATGCTTTTCAGAACTGCTGATCTTAAAGTCTGTGCCTTCTTGATTTGCTATATGAATATTATGTTGGACACTGTCCACTCTATGACAAATACTTGATGTATGTGATGTCCGAGGAGTTGGCTCCTGTCTTGTCTTCAAGTTGTCATCACACATGCACAGTGTTCACTTTGGAATGGACATGACTGGTGAAAAACAGTATGACATTTTAAATCTACGGTATTTGAGTATTTTGTAGATGTGTTGGCTAGAAGAAGATGAAAAAATTAATGACACTTTGCAAATGAACAGTTTTGCCAGTATGAATAATAAATTGTGAAAGATGTGGCAGGAACCACATGTGGCCAATTTTGAATAATCCTAGCATTAACCTAGTGGGACTGAAAAAAACAAACAGAGTTTAGTCATGACAGTTTGCCTTCAGGCAGACATTTCATCATCAGACTTACAGCATTGCAAGCAGCAGTGCTGCCCACAACACAGTAATGCCTCTGACCCTGTTTCATTAGCATTGCACATATTTAAGTGTGAAAGGAGAAAAGACTACTTCTAATACAAATGCATACAAGATTTTCCATGGAAAACTGAAGAAAAAACACTTAGCAGACATAGAAGTACATGGGAAAATAATATTGAAATGAATTTTGAGAGAGATAGTGGGTGAAGTTGGTCAAGTGGAAGGATAGGATCCACTTTGGGTCTTAGTTAATGCTAATGAACCTTGTGGTTCCATAGAAAGAGACTATTTCTTAACTAGCTCAATATGAGTAAGTATCAGCTTTCAATACAGACTCAGCACCATTGCTTTGGTGAATTAGCTTAGTGACACATGTGAAGACAGGAAAGGAGTTGAAAAAGCTTTATCATTAGCAGTGATGAGCTCTGTGCATTCCCTAATGCAAGACATCCCGATGTGTTACTAATGACATTAAAGACATATAAATGACAGTCAAAACACAACAGTTTTATCACAATCTACTACCTCAGGGCTACATGTTTCGACTCCTTCGAGTCATCATCAGGGCCTCTAATGTACCGACCCAAGACTGTCTAACTCATAGTGCACTCTGGGATCCCATAGTGCTTACTGTACATGGCATAATAGCAGTGCAAGTACATGTCAGTCATAAAATTATAGTGTGATAGTAAAGTATATATGACTATCTATGGCTACAATGTTACAAGTTTTAAGACTAAAAAATTACAAGATATTTAGTGGCAGTTCCCATTGTGGTGTACCTTAGTTATTATGTGCAGGAAACTGCGATGAGGGTTAACTGTTACTGGTATAAGTTAGCAGGTAGCATGTTTGGGTACCTGGAGTGGGGTATTATTGATAGTGTTATGTTATGTATTATAGTAAACTATTAAACGATGACCGGCTACAACGTTAATGTTGCATGGGATTGTAAGCACTACGGGATCCCAGAGAGCACTATGAGTAAGATAGTCTTGGGTCGGTTCATTAGAGGGCCTGATGATGACTCGAAGGAGTCGAAACATGTAGCCCTGAGGTAGCAGATTGATAAAACTGTTGTGTTTTGATTGTCATTTATATGTCTTTATGGTCTGTGCATTCCGTTAAAAGATAGTTAGTTAGCTACTGAGGGTATCAAGTTAAATTGCTCTATAACTTTTTGTCTCAAGTTTACAAAGCTGTGGTAGTTTGGTGTCTGTCATTTACTTCTCTGCATGGATAATCATTTAAGAAAATCTTTATGTTTATAAACCTGAATATATTACAGACTGTGATGTGACTGTGCTTTTCAGAGAGCCAGAGTTATTGTAAAATTAAGAGGTAATAACTTCAAAATGAATAAGCAGAACATCTATCAAAAAGTTACCAGAACTGACAAGCATATCTGTATTGTTACAGTCCCACCATGGGCATGGGCAGAGAATGGATGCATGCTGACAGCGCTGCCATCACTGACAGTAATTTACCTACCAGAACAAGCTGCTGTGGAATTAACATCTGATTGTGGAATGGCTGGAACCCGACAAATAGCATGCAAGGGACAGGCTGTAAGTGGGTAAATACTTTGTAGTCTGCAAATCTGCAAATGGTCTCTTTGAACTATATGGATCTCCACTTCTTAACCATGCTCCTGAACATAATACAATAATGGTTACAGCAAGGCAGTTTTAAGTACTGAGAAAACAAGATGATGTGAAGGTGACATTATGATGGGTTTTAGGGAAATGGGTTAGAGCAGCGTTTCTCAAACTGTGGTCCTTGGGTTCTGCCCTTGTGGTCCTTTTTGATTGAACATTAGTCCAAAAAAGACAGAAAAAATAAAATTAACGTGAATTGCGTATCACACACTATAGTTGAGAATCTCAAACAGAGTTTGGAAATTACATACAACAAGCGTCTTTAAACTTTCTCTCCCAGGACTGACATGTTATGAAATTTACTACCCTACCTACTCTACTCTCAACAACAAAAGAGGGATTTTCTGTTGCAAAAACATGTTCCAAACACTGTTTAGGGCAGGCCTAATGAGTTTGATAATCCCAAGAGTAGGGCAGTCCGTAGAACATTCTGATTAATGAAAGTGGTCCCCACTTGAAAAAAGTTTGAGAAACGCTGGGTTAGAGGAAGGGAAGTTTATGAAAGTGACTCAGCAGCCAGAGCACTGAGGCTGACCACTTACCTCCATTTAGTGTCAATGTTAAGAATGACTTCAGCTCTACCTCCACTCCCCTGCATGTCATCATAGCATGTACTAACACCACTGTACCTTGTTGCAACCTTTATGAATGCAACATACTGGGCAAGGCTTGGAATAGTGTTCAATTGCATAATCATTGCTGCATATCACTCTCTGCATCTTAACGTTTTTTTCTAATACTGGTGACTAAACAAATGAATTATATTAGAATTTAAAAGAAATACATTTAAAGTGAGTTCCAGAAGCCTATTATTCTATTTTCTACTCATTATAATAACAGTGCTGTGTATAATGAAAAGAAGTAGGATTCCAGTCTATACACAAGTTCTGTCATACATGTGAAAACAGCTAAATATTTTGGCTATAAACGTTGTGTATAGATTGTAATCCTACTTCTCTTCTTTATATATGTATTTTTGAACACAATGAGGATGTCCAGTCTTTTAAAAAAAAAGACAGTACTGTGATCAGTGTGCTGGTCATCCATCCTATAAGGATATCTGTTCTCCATTGTTACCTACCTAATACCTAGTACCTACTGGCGAAGTTCTCCCCATAGCATGCCATGCTGGTAGTGAAAATGGGAAGGCAGAGGCATAGCTGTACCAATTTTAGACAGCAGTGCTATAAGCGAGGTCAACTCCCCTCTCCTGCCGCTAGATTCTCAGACAGGTGCCCCATTAGTCCTTACAGAGGAGGCTGGGTGGACCCCAGGACCAGTAAAGAGAGAAGAAAGTCTCCTGCCCACACAGCAGTTCGAACTCCGGACCATTCACCCCTTGACGCGTCACTATACTGACAGCGCTATCCCACGTCACCTCACACACACACACACACACACACACGTGCGCGCGCACACACACACAAATTTTATATATATCTTATACATGTGTGTAGATAGGTTTGTGGGGTACGAGAGAAGCAATCACAATGGATGCCCCAAAAACAAATCACAAATTAAAAATGGTATTTACTAATTAATTTTTCTTTTATTAGTTTCAATAATTTAAAATTTGTTGGGCGCAGGAAATAAAATCCTCGCATTTAAAATATTATCTGCCAAACGTGCCACCCAGGGGCAGCCGCGTCACTGCCACCTCCCCTCTAGCTATGCTGCTGACCAAAGGAACAATAAAGTTTACACCTGTATAAACTCGCAAATGAACTGTGCCTTGAGTGAAAATGTCAACTTCTCAACAACTGTGCTACTTTGTATTGGTCAGTTAGTTGCCATTATGCAATTTAGCTGCCATTTTGGGAGTGGACTTTTTTCCTCCACAGTACTGCAGTTACTTCATTGTCATATCTTGATTTACAGAATTACGTGTGCGAAAACAACTGGAAACTTTATGAAGCACTTCACATACTTTAAACCGTTGAGACTGTAAATGAAATACAATGACAGGTGAATGACAGTTTGTCCAGAAAACAGAAACTGTGACCAGTTCGAAGAATTTTCAAACCCTCTTGGAGTTGACTGCCATACGTTAGAGCAGGTCCGCTCAACCAGTAGCTTGTGGATAACATGTTGCCTGCAGTAGCATTTAAAATAGGAAAACATCTTTTAACCCTTTCCCTGGCACGGCCAAGATAAAATGTCAACACAACTTTGAAAAAAATTATCAGCCATTTACTTATGGAGACACAATTTAGATTACTAATTAATTTTGTAAAAATGTGCTAAAAATAGTGACATCCTAGCCTAGGATGTGAAGAGAAATATACACACGTACAATTATACATATAATTGTTCATTCTTCAATGTAGGTACTGAATTTCATGTTGCCCATACACAGGCCAAATTTTGCCGAATCTGCCAGGTGGGTGTTAAAATTTGAGCACTAGACCTTCAAGTTAAATACCAATGTCACTTTCCTGTGGGTTGGCAAGAGTGCACACAGGTGTATCATCTCCAGCTTTTCATCTGGAACAACTAAACACCCAAGGAATGGCACAAATAATTTGTGTGTGTAAAATCTGACACACGTGCTTTCCGCTTAAATTAACAATCATTTCAGGTGCTTTGCTTTCTTGTAACATTTATAATAGGTTTCAGAAGTGACATGAAAAATGGGTAGAACTAGTTAAACTTTCATCATGTGATAATTCTTCCTGCTCAACAACTAAAAGCCATGCACTATCCTGTTTCAGTATTAGACGGTCCATCTTTGTTTACTGACCTCAATTCAGAAAGCAGCAAGTACAGTATAAATGTTTCATGTTTAATAGGACCATGATGATATGATGCGTCAGTTGTCATGTGATAATGGGAATGAGTCAAGCCATGAAGTGGAGGAAGAAGAAGACAGACCTGTGTCACCAAGCATCACCACTTTGGGCACCCCTAACGACAGCAGTGCAGGTGGAACTGAATCCCATCAGCCGCCAACAAGACATCGCCGTGATGCCGACGACGTCAGCCCACTACTGCGAACACTAAGAAGCACCAGTGCAGACGAAGATGAGGCCAGCAGCAGTGGCACTAGCACTTATATTGTTACAAGCACTGCAGTAACTGTCACCACAAACAGGGACACTACTGAGGAATTAAATATCACAACAACTGAACAGTTCACAGCTCTCGAAGTGGCATCAGCAACAGATGACTTAACTTTGATCGGTAACCATGCAAAACAAATATATACCACAATATATCCCAGCACAATGGCAGCAACCAAGATGGTGCCTACAGAGTACTTTGTAACAGCTGAGCCATATAACTCATCTGCCACTGTTAAAGACATGGTGCAGAAAATAACTACAGACAAACCACACCATGGTCACAGCACAGAGAAGACAGAGACTACTGGCAGTGTATCAACACCACCAGTCGTTACGTCTGCTACAGATTTATCAACTATCAACACTGCTGTTGAAACATCAGCACCACTGGTTGTACTAAATGAAGCCAAGGAAATTACAATGTCACTTGCAGAGGACAATGTTACAAAAAACAACAAAGGGGAAATGAATATGAAAGATGAAATTTTTCTACCTGAAACTGTTGCAGTTACAATAGATACCTACACTACAAGAAGTATAATTAACACAACAGTGAGCAGTTCTGGTAATGGGAGTGTAAGTATGTCAGATGAAGAATCAATGAATCCAAGTATTAAGGAAGGCCCAGTACTAATCAAACAGAACAATGAAACTGATGATCAAGCCTTGAAAGAGAACCAACGTCGCCAGTTCCTACCAGCACCTCTACGTGGTCCATCACATAAAACTGATGGCCAGACAAATGAGAATATCACTAAATCCATCAGTAACTTGGCTTCACTTAACAACAACCAAGATGAAGGGGAACCGATTCAGCCTGTTGAAACTGAACCAGAAGTGCCGGCTCGACCAAACAGAGGCAGAAGGCTAACTAGACCTCAAGGTCACGCATTCTATCCTTATTTTCTTAACCGCATATTGGGTTGAAACACTGCTTCACTCTTGTAAATGCTTCAATAGTGAAAGTTCTTCATCACTTGTCTCCATTTTGCTATCGCTGTCACAAATACAGCTTGCAGAGAACTGCACAGTAACACATCACTCAGGTCTTGATTTGCAATGAATAATATTCCAAACAATACTCATTAAACAAAAATTTATTCACCACCCTTAGACTGCATTGACTAAAGATGTCTGTATTAATATCACCTACCAACATGTTAATGTGAGTACCAAAAAAAGAGAAACGCTCAAATAAAGACCATTAGCATAAACAACTACCCTAAACATATGAGTGCCAGCTCATGAAATAAGGCAGTGGACCATAGCACATTTAAAACCCTGCCTGTACCTGCTGTTACAAAGAGTTCCTAAAAAACTACCACAGTTACAAACATGGAATGGCAATTAAAGGCATCCATTCTTTCTATAGGTGAAGTTCGACTCAACATCTGCCATGAAAGCACAAAAGAATAGCTAGATGTATAACTATAGTCTTTCTTTAAACTTGGTGCTAGATGGGGTGTGTGGTTAACACCTCACCCCAGCCACTCTTCATGTGCAGAAAATAATGTATAATTATACTTACTGAACCAGATCTGGATAGAAGCTGTCTTCTGGGATGTGGCAACATATAATCTGGTAGAAATGTAACCATGTTTTATGGGATAATGCTGCTTCCCCCACTGGGGCATTCTTATAGCAGTATACCACCATAACCTGATGAAGCATACAGCACAATCCTCTGAAATATCAGTATTCTTCTATCAGACTGCAGAGTATCCCACCCCAGAAGATAGCAATCTTCACAGTTAACTATTTTAAGAACCTCAAATCTCACTAGTTCTGGGTCCTTCTAAAAACAGCTGTAATCAGTGTCAGTTTCTACAAAACAACACACAAACAATTAATGGCAATATTTCTAATTCAATTGTAGTTTATTTCAGGTAGTCAGTGGAACTGCATGCTAACATGAATGATTACAGAGTTTACCATAAATGTTTTTGCATTCAACCAGCATTCTTTCTATCCAGTGACAGATGAGACAAAAAGATTTAGAGATCATATATTCTACAGAACTCTATTAGAAGTATATCCTACCTTTGCTGCCTGGAATACCGCATTATATCACTTCAATTTTGCTAAACTCCATTTTAAGAACTAATTTTCATAATGCATAAGACTTCAATGGCAGAAGTGATATCCGTTACAAATTAAGAACCGAGTGTCCCAACTCAAGAACAAGTAATGATAAATGACTGTATCGTCACGAGGACGAGAGGAAAAAGATGGACCTACAAAATTACCAAGTTATAATATGTTCTGAGTGTTCAGTTTCACAGATTTAGAATACACTAAAGTTTTGGCATATTTAAAAGATATTTGTATTTTGACAGCGATAGCAAAACAGCAGGATGAACTGCATGTGCATCATGCAGTTTGCCTAATTTCACGCATGACTCACACAACTGCACCGTCCTGTCTCCCGTCCTGCATCACTATGCCATGCAAATAAGTTGGACGCACACACGCACAGCACGACACATTGCCACAATGGCTTAAACCTTCAGTCACTCTATTTACACTTGAATAAAAGAGATGTTTTTTCTCTTATGGTCCCAAATTATGTGACAAACATATGTTCAAGAACAACCCACATAAAACATTATGGCATTTCACAGCTCAACGATGTCTCAGCTCTTCTGAAGTGCTAAGTAAAAAAAATGTATTTTAACTTTAAAAACACCAAGTATTTGTTTAGTTTACACCATACTTACAGGCTGTTCCACTGAAAATCTGGAAAACCGCTGCTTCCTAAATTCAATTCACCAAAATTTTAACATGGCATACACACTTCCCAGACACAGGTGAGGTGTAAAATACCTTTCCTAACAACAAGTGATGAACATTGTGTTCGCTGATGTATATCATTTTCATAAAAAAATTATGAAATTCGGTTTGAGGTGAATCTTCAGACTGGTTGTGCAAGCCAGCAGCTGTGGATGGGGCACATTACGCATGCTATGTTATGTTACGTTACAATGCATCCCAGGCTGAAACACTTTTGCGCAGAGATGCAACTGGACTGCTCTGTCAGTAATGTCTTTTGCTTGTTACAAGACATAATAGATGTCCTAACCTGAACCCGGTCTCCATGCTTGCCTCTCATGCTGTATACTTTCAATAATGATAGAAATTTAAATGTATATGTAAAGCTACTAGCTTGCATTTTCTTTCTTATAATGAAAGCCAACGAGATGCACAATTTCTCAGATTTATTTGATAAAGTACTCTACATGTCCACTGTATGTCATCAGGATTATCTCAACTGTATATATGCAATAGGTATTTGCCATTCTAGTTCTGTTGGTGTCTGCTAGTGTGGTCAGGATGACCACACTAGCAGACACCAACAGAACTAGCATGACAAATACCTATTGCATATATAGTGTTGAGATACTCCTGATGAC
>Ga0209737_10003824_pt1 | contig 10524 bp, 6 predicted proteins | sample TergutCu122P3_FD_187284 | JGI IMG/M metagenome (GOLD analysis project Ga0209737, IMG submission 187284) | Cubitermes ugandensis P3 segment gut microbial communities from Kakamega Forest, Kenya - Cu122 P3 (SPAdes) (version 2) | ecosystem: Host-associated > Arthropoda: Insects > Digestive system >...
TTAATTTCTTAAAACAATCAGGTATTGAAGTGATTGGGGTTTACGAAAGAGCGGAAAAAATGTACTTCAACAAAGATTTTACCAAACCGCTTTGCATCATTATGGGCAATGAGTATGAAGGGATTGCGTGGGACTACCTGCGCGAATGCAACGACTCGATTAAAATTCCTATGATGGGCACCATTGAATCGCTAAATGTCTCAGTAGCAACCGGTATAGTGTTGTTTGAGGTGGTAAAGCAACGGATGATTTAAAGACTTAAATTTTACCAGAAAAATTAATATAAAAATTGAAAAAAATTCAGATATTTGCACCGTAAATTAAAACGTTAAGAATATGGCAACTATCTCAATATTTTATGGTATCATTATTTCCATGATGTACATGGATAATAAACAACACGCCTTGCCTCACATTCATGCTGATTATCAAGGACAAAGTGTAGTTCTCTCAATTCCGGACGGAGAGATTTTAGCAGGAGATATCCACCCAAGAAAACTAAAACTCGTGCGTGCGTGGATTGAAATTCACAACGAAAATCTGTTAGCAAATTGGGAATTGGCTGTTAATGGAAAAACTGTTTTTACAATCGACCCTTTAAGATAATATATCATGATGAATCCAAAAGTTATAAAAGTTCAACCGGAGCAAAACTATATACTCAGCCTTTGGTTTGCAAATGGCGAACAACGCCGTTTTGATATGAAGCCCTATCTTGATTTTGAGGTCTTCCAACCTTTGAAAGACTTAGAAGTGTTTAATTCAGCAAACACCTTTTTAGGAAGTGTTACCTGGGCTAATAATTCGGATTTAAGTTACGATACGCTCTACTTGGAAGGAGTTGCCAATTGAAATTGCTAATGACGAGAATAAAAATACTATTAATCTTGCTATTTTATTCATCAATAGCTTATGCACAATTCACAGAGCAAATTGATAGCATAAAATAATAAAAAAATAAAGTCATGTACATCATCGGTATTGCAGGAGGTTCGGGGTCGGGAAAAACCTCTGTTGTTAAAAAAATTGTGAACAGTTTTCCGAATGAAAGTGTGCGCGTTTTGTCGCAAGATGCTTATTATAAAGATAATGGCATTCTTACGCAGGAGCAGCGCGAGCAAATTAACTTCGACCATCCCGATTCTATTGAGTTCTCTTTACTGAGAAAACATCTTCAGGAATTAACTGATGGACAAATAATTGAGATGCCCACCTACTCTTACATTACCTGTACAAGACAAAAGGAGACAATTCCTGTCTCCCCGGGGAAAGTAATTATTGTAGAAGGGATTCTTATTTTTACCGACTTTGAACTTCGCGAAATGCTTGATTTGAAAGTATTTGTTGATACTGAAGCCGATGAGAGAATTATCAGGATTATTCAACGTGATGTGAATGAAAGAGGTAGAGGGTTGGATAAATCTATACAGCATTACAAAAAATTTGTGAAGCCGATGCACGAGATTTTTATCGAACCTTCAAAAAAGTATGCGGATATTATTATTCCCGAAGGAGGACACAACGCCAAAGGAATTGATATTCTGATATCTAAAATAAAATTGATGCTCAATGAATCCTGATGAAACTGCATATCGCTATTCCTGCGCTGGATGAATTAGATTTTTTGCCGAAAACGCTTGCGGCAATTGCCCAACAACGAACTTCTTTTCCTTTTCAGGTTTATATCTGTGTAAATCAACCGGATGCGTGGTGGAATGACCCCGAAAAGTTGGTCATTTGTGAGAATAATCAAAAGTTGTTGCGGTTTCTTGAAGAAGTTAGAGGAGTTAAAGAAGTTAGAGGAGTTAGAGAAGTTAGAGAAGTTAAAGGAGTTAAAGGAGTTAAAGGAGTTAAAGGAGTTAGAGGAGTTAAGGGAGTTAGTTTGGAAATTATTGATAAATCTTCTGTTGGAAATGGTTGGAAGAATAAAGAAAATGGGGTGGGTTGGGCAAGAAAAACGTTGTTTGATGAAATTTTGAAAACCGCTGCCGATGATGATGTGATTGTCAGTTTGGATGCCGACACACTATTCAATGAGAACTATTTTCAATCTATCGGGGAAAATTTTACACAAAACAGGATAGATGTGCTTTCTGTTCCTTATTATCACAAACTTACGGATGATGAAAATGCAAATCGTGCCATTTTGCAGTATGAAATCTACCTGCGCAACTATTTCATCAATTTACACCGTATAGGCTCGCCCTACGCTTTTACCGCCATCGGTTCTGCCATTGCAGTTAGAGTAAAGACATTGAAGAAAATTAGAGGAATTACCCCCCTCAGCAGCGGCGAAGATTTTTATCTGTTGCAAAAACTGCGAAAAATGTCCCCTATTTCTAACTATAATTCAGAAATAGTGTATCCTGCGGCGCGGTTTTCTACCCGCGTTCCTTTCGGCACAGGTCCCGCAATGATTCATTTCCTGAAAGGTAACGAAGAGGCATATCCCATCTATCATCATTCTTTGTTTGACAACATAAAAGAGACCTACGACATTATTCCTGAACTGTTTACAGAAGATAAAAACACCGAATTTATTGAATTTCTAAAAAAACAGTATAAAACAGAGGATTTATGGGGTCCATTGCGGAAAAACTTTAAAACACTACCGCAATTTACCCGCGCCTTTCACGAAAAGGCAGACGGATTACGGATTTTACAATTTTTAAAGGCAAAAAATTGTAGAGACGCGGCGTGCCACGTCTCTACATATCAATTGATGAAATTCAGGGATTCTCTATTTGATGAAGAAATGAATTTGCGAAAATTAACTCCTCTAACTCCTTAACTCCTTAATTCCTCACAAACTTCCCTGCCCCAATCATAGTTCTATCCGAAAATATTTTGTAGAAATAGATACCTTTCGGCAAATGCTCAATATTTACCGTATTAATACCCTCTTGTAAAGTATGATTTCCGGTTTTCTTGCCCTCCAAGGAGTATATTTCCAAATTACCAACTTGTTTTAACTCATTAACATTAAAATATATAACCTCCGATGCAGGATTGGGATAAACTTGAATGGTAGTTTCCGTATCGAAATGGATTATGGAGTTCTTTTTTTCAAAAGTAATAGTATAGATACTTTGCTCTACTCCGTTTTCTGCCGTAACAATAATTTGCTTGATTAAAGGCATATAACTCACACCATTTGGTTTCCAATGTGCGTTAGGGTCTTCGGTTTCTGCGGTAACAAAAGGCTCTCCGGTATAGTTTGCAGGAAGAATACAGGTGTAGTCATATATAAATCCATCAAAATCTTCCAGCGGTTTCCAATCTATATAAATCATTTGAGCGTATGCATTGTTGTTTTTAGCAACTACAAATAATACCTGATAGATTGCAACCTCTCCGTTTATAGCGGTAACAATAATTTTAGCGGTATCTCCAAATTGTTGCGCCTGAATAATCTCAATCGTTGCTCTTGGGTCTTCGGGAGTGCCGCCAACAACGGGTACATTGGTAGTGCCATAAAGTGATGTAACTTCATAGAAATATTTATATTTATCGAAAAGTCCGTAAAGTGAACCATAAATTGTTAGTTCTTTCAAATAGTTATTATCTCCCGCTTCAACGCTAAAGGAAACAGTATAAGTATTTGTAAACGAAGTATTTCCTGCGGTTACTTTTATGGAAGCCACATCAGGATATCCGCTAATTTGAGTATCTTCCATAGTAGCATCAGCATATTTTGTTTTACCGGAAATAACAGGATATGGAATAGGACCATTGCCATATTCATATTGAGGAACAGTATATGTAAACACATTTGGATTGAAATTTGCAATACTTTCTCCGTTAACAAATAAACTGTCTAACAACGCTTCTGTGGAAAGTGTTACGGCAAAATTAACCGTATAAGTTAACGAATCATCCTGATTCCAAGTAACGATTTTCAGATAAGAAGTACCGTTTGGGGCATCTTGCGGTATAGATTCCACATTACATCTGTTATCCTCAAGCACATATTCCAACACAGGAATAGAGGTTGTAGCGATATCCAAACTGATGTTGTAGTTGAAAGTATTGGGCGAGAAATTGGGAATCGGATAACTTTCTCCATCAAGATTGTATGAAAGCGATACCAAATGTGCATCCCCTTTGCGCTGGAAAATAACCGTATAAGTCTTGTTGTTTTGTCCATTTTCCGAAACTACCGAAACGCTTCCCTGCCCAAAAGCATTTGACGGTTGGATAAACGTTAATCCTGTATTTACCCAGTTTGCAGTAGCCGAAATAACAGGTGTTAACGAATTATTGTAGGGTAAAATGATGGTATAGGTGGTCGTTTCAGGATGAAAATCTATTGGATAGTATGTAGTACCCAGGGTATAACCTATTCCGGTTAATAACGTACTTCCCGATAGTGTTCTTTCAAAAACAACGGAATAGGTCTCCTCAGTTTCATCTTCTGCGGTAACAACGATGGTTCCGGTATAGTCATTGGTTGCATCGGGTTGTTCATCAATTACATATTCAGAACGGTTGTCAACAAGCACAATATCAGTAATTACCGGTTCGCTTAACGTTTCAACAGGGAGCGCAATCGTCATCTCTGTTCCGGTGCAAGTAACCTCGTAAGTTTCACTGTTATAATTATAAACAATGGTGGCAATATCGTTTACAGGAGATAGTTCGCGGGTAATATCAACGGTGTAAACTTTCGTAAATGTATTGTTTTCAGCAGTAACAGTAATGGTAACGGTTCCAATAACCGTATCTATTTCCGAAATATGTACTGTAGAATAAGGATAAGCCGGAGTAGCCGTAACCACCGGAGCGTTAAGTACTGTGTAAGATAGTTCGTGTTGATATTCAAACTCTTCCGGTTCAAAATCATCCAAAGAAACATCGTTAATCTTAATATCAACCAGAGTAGCATTGGTATTTTTCACACGATTAAATTTTACCGTATAGATTTTCATACCGAGCATATTTTTTGAAATGACCAGCATCTTTCCTAAATCGCCTTGCTGGGCAGGGAAAAGACTTGCGCCAGACGACATCCCCGTTCCAAAAAGTTCGGGAGTGGGAGCCGTAAATGGAATATCCACCTCATATTCAAATATAGTGGGTCTAAAATTCGGAACAAGATGACTAGCTCCTCCTATTTTGTATCCCAATACGGATAAAAACGCATTGTCGTCGCCTTGCACCGTAAATTCAACGTTGTAAGTTCGGGTAGTGGTTCCGTTTTCCGCTTTAACTAAAATAGTGGTCGTTCCAAATAGGTCTTCGGCAGGAGTTACTATAATATTTTCCGGTGGCAACCACTGAAAAGTTGGGGTTCCAATAATTTCGGGGACTTCGGTAACACTAGCATCCAAAGCCACTAAATAATAGGTCGTTGCAGGAGTAAAACCTTGAATATTATTGCCGTTCCAGGTAATATTGCTCAGTGACGCATCGCTGGAAGCCGTGAAGTTAAATGGCACATTATAAACTTTTTGGGTAACGCCGTCGTTGGCGGTAAGTGTTACTTTGGCAGTGCAGGTTCTGCAAGTAGGGTGCTCAATTATGTATGTGGGCGGAGCCGCTGTGGCAGCCGTGGCCAAACCATAAACTACAAGTTCTGCGGGCACGTTGGGACCAATTCCGGTATTTACAACTGATGTAGTAACCGGATTTAAATTGCCGTTGTTTGTGGGTGTTATATTGATAGCGGTATTTTGATTTACAAGACCGTTGTAATTATATCTTAAAGCCGCGTTGTTTCCTGCTGCTAAAAAACAGTTGGTGTTTTTAATTACCACCTTGTAGGTTTGCGTGGTAACACCGTCTTGCGCCGTTACATAGAAATAATTGGTATCGGGGTAAAACACATTACTTGCAGGCATTCTGGTAAAAGTGGCGCCTGGGCAATTTAATGTAGGGGTTAGTGCGCTTGGAGCGGCTGTAAACGAATATGCGCTAACATACACAAATACACCAGTTTGCGTGGATATTTGGTTGGTGCTGCTCGTTCCATATCTAAATTGTGTAACATTAGTATTATTGTTTTTCAAAACAAAATTTATGGTATAAGTTCTTTGCGCGCCACTTTCGGCAGTTACGGTAATGGTTGCGGTTCTGTTTGTCATACTTGCCTGTGCAATATCCACACTTGCCCAAGGACTTGATTTTTCGCAAGATACCGTGAGCATCGTGGTTGCACATCCGGTAACATCAAAGTCATATTCTAAAATGTCGGAATCAAAATCCGGAATATCTGCATTAGTGAGCTCTGCGCCGGTTACCCTAATCCAGTTTAATTTAGAATTTGTTGAAATTACTTTAGAAAACATAAGGTTGTACGTTTTTAACTTCATATTTTCGGCGCGAACCACCACCATTCCTTTAGAATTAACCCCTGTGGGTTGTTCAATACGTTGAATCTCTGCGGTAGTTGGGTCAGATAAAACAATGCTGAGTGTATCAATTTGGGGAACACGAACCTCTTCGGGGTCCAACAGAGTGATATTATACACGGTTTGTGCAGAATTGAAGCTCGGAACAGGGATTGAAGTAGTGCCATCTAATTTATAACTCATTGCCAAGAGATTATTGTCAGCTGAGAGATACCGAAAGTAATACATTCTGTACTCTTTTTGGGTAACGCCATCTTCGGCGGTTACCAAAATTGAGGTATAACCTCCGTTGGCGTCTCCCTCCGGTCCATTCACGTTTGTAATCACAACAGTATCAATATCAGATACTTCAGGAGTATATGAAAAGTCTGAGGGTTGGTAGGGGAAAGCGTAAGGTGCAGTACCCGACAAGGTAGGACCTCCATAAGTTAATATTCCTTTTGAAAACCCGTCAACAGTTACGCCGTTCACTTTCAAATCGGTAAGCCAGGCACTGTAAATAAACTCAATATCATCGAACCAAACCCAGTCGGGGTTATCAAAGTTAAACATGGTACCACCGCCTCCACCCGGCACCGAATTTGTGGTCATTGAAACCAAGGCATAGAAGTTTCCCGCGCTATTTCTTTGATTATTATTTCCATCGTATACAAAAGGAACCTGGTAACAATGCCATCCTCCGTCTCCTTTATAAAAGTTTTTCACTGCCTTGCCATAATAATAATCCTGTTCCGTCTTACCTGAGGGATAATTCGCGGCATCTCTTCCTTCACCGGTTCCGTGTATCATAACTCTTATTCTTGCCTGGTCTTCGGTATTTACTACATTAGGCGGAGTGGGGGGATTGCTCTTCAAACCTCTCCCCGGTAAATATTTTGCCCAAAAGCGCAATGAATCCGGAGTTCCTGTAATTTGTTGCATAAATTTAGGAGGGTTAGGCGGATTATAGGGTTGCATATCGGTTCCAAGCGGACTATTTGTTACAGTATCAGTTTTATTGTAATTATTTTCATTACTTGCAGTCGCATTTCCTGCATTTATTCTTCCTGTGGTAAGATTTCCATTTGCTCTAACAATACTAAGAGCAACATTAGACCTGAGATTTACCGACTGAGTTCCTGTGGAGCCGGGGCGTACATCTGTTGACGACCAGGTGCGTTGGGCTGCTCCCGTATTGGCAAGACTGCCTGATGCGCTGTAAAAAGAATTGAATCCTTGCGGAACGGTACTTGCAGCGTTAGCAGTTTCATTATAAAACGGCGCTTCAAAATCTCCGTTTGGCAATTGATAGATGGGGGTGTTTTGTGCTTTTAATATTCCAACCAAAGAAAAGGAAACAAAGCACACAATGCTAAAAGAAAATAGAATCTTTTTCATAAAAAAATGTATTTAAAATTCGGTGGCAAAACTATACTTTATTCGATACGTTTCGTTAAAAAAAGTTAATGAAAAATGTAAAACGCTTACTAACAATTAAATAAAATTGTTAATAAATGTTAATTTGAGGGAGATTAGTATATATTTCTAATTTTGTGTTAATTTGCGGCTATTATCATGGTTTATGAAACACTTCCTCCCCACCACCAAAAAAGAACTCGACTACTTAGGTTGGGATTACGTTGATGTGATTCTCATCTCGGGAGATGCCTACATTGACCATCCCTCTTTTGGCGTGGCAGTTATCGGGAGATTATTGCAGCGCGAAGGCTTGCGGGTAGCCATTCTTCCGCAACCCAACTGGCAAGACGATTTGCGCGATTTTAAGAAATTGGGAAGCCCGCGCTGCTTCTTCGGAATTACCGCCGGAAATATGGATTCTATGGTAAATCACTACACCGCCTACAACCGTTTGCGCAGCGATGATGCCTACACCGCAGGAAACAAAGCAGGTTTTCGCCCTGATTATGCCACCATTGTTTATTCTAAAATCGTAAAGGATTTATTTCCAAATGCCCCTGTGATTATTGGCGGCGTGGAAGCCTCTATGCGCCGGTTTTCGCATTACGATTTTTGGAGCGACAGTTTTAAACCCTCCATTCTTATTGATAGCGGCGCGGACTTTTTAGTGTATGGTATGGCGGAAAAAACAATGCAACAAATTGCACAATTGTTCAAAAACAATCAATATAGTAGAGAAAATGTACAAAAAATACCCCAAATTGCTTTTTTATCCGAAAATTACCAACCTGACCCCGAGAAAGAGTTAGTTTTGTTTTCCTATGAAGATGAATTAAAGGATAAAAAGAATTACGGAAAAAACTTTTGTGCGTTTGAAAGAGAATCAAACAAAAAAACACAACGTGTCATTACTCAAAATTATGGAGAGAGAGTTTTAGTGCAAAATCCCCCCTACCCTACACTGACTTCCAATGAATTAGATGATTTTGCGTTTTTTGATGAAATGATGTACGCTCCGCATCCCAAATATTTGAAACGAGGCGAAATTCCAGCCTGGGAAATGATTAAAAACTCCATTACCGTACATCGCGGCTGTTTTGGGGGGTGTTCTTTTTGCGCCATTTCCGCACATCAAGGTAAGCATATCGCTTCCAGAAGTGAAGAATCTATTTTGAAAGAAGTAAAACATTTAACGGAACAACCTTACTTTAAGGGACATATTTCCGATTTGGGCGGTCCATCAGCCAATATGTATCAAATGAAAGGGCAAAATGAGAAATATTGTGAAATCTGCCACAGATATTCCTGTATTTATCCATCTATCTGCAAAAATCTGAATCGTAATCATCAGCCATTATTACAGTTATATAAAAATGCATCGCAAATAAAAGGGGTAAAACAGATTACCATCGGCAGTGGTATTCGGTATGATATGTTACTAACCACAGATGAAAAATTGGATAAAAAACTCTCTTTAACTGCTTATTTTGAAGAAATTGTAAAAAAACACGTTTCCGGTCGTTTGAAAGTAGCACCGGAACATACCGTATCACACGTGTTGCAAACCATGCGCAAACCCAATTTCGACAGTTTTTTGCATTTTTACAATAAATTTCAGCAATTGAACAAAAAAAACAACAAAACCCAACAATTAATCCCCTATTTCATTTCCGGACATCCGAATTGCAGTGTTTTAGATATGAAACAACTCTCAAAAGATGTAAGTAAAAACCGGTTAATTACCGAGCAGGCGCAAGGGTTTACGCCCACTCCAATGACTTATGCCACAGCAATGTATTATTTAGGATACGACCCCTACACCGGAAAAACTGTGTACAGTGCAAAGAGTTTTGAAGAGAAAAAAGCGCAGAACCGTTTTTTTCATTAATCCGTTTTTTTTATTTTTGTCGTTGCTAAGAAAATCAGAAACAATTTCAACAATTTTATGCAATTACTACAAATTCAAAACATTACAAAACAATTCTCCAACCATTTAGCGTTAGATGATGTTTCTTTTAACATAAATAAGGGAAAAGTATTCGGGTTGCTGGGGCCTAACGGCGCAGGAAAAACCACCCTGATTCGCATTCTAACACGAATTACCGCACCCGATAAAGGAGAAATTTTGTTTAACGGCAAACCTTTATCCGAGAAAGACTTGGAAAATATTGGCTACCTGCCCGAAGAACGCGGGTTGTACAAAAAAATGGAGGTGGGCGAGCAAGCTATGTATTTGGCACAATTGAAAGGAGTTCCACACCATGAAGCGTTTAAACGTCTTAAATATTGGTTTCGTAAATTTGAAATCGAAGGTTGGTGGAAACGAAAAGTGGAAGAACTTTCAAAAGGGATGCAACAAAAAATGCAGTTTATTACCACCATCATTCACGAGCCGGAATTACTGATTTTAGATGAGCCCTTTAGCGGTTTTGACCCCATTAATGCCAATTTGTTGAAAGAAGAGATATTAGCACTCAAAGAAAAAGGAGCAACCATAATTCTTTCTACCCACAATATGGCTTCCGTAGAGGAGATTTGCGATGATATTGTATTGATTAACAAATCGAAAAAAATATTGGAAGGAAATATTACCGAAGTGAAAAATCGTTTCAAAAAACATCGATTTATTATTGAAATTGAAAATAACAGTCAAAATACCGAGTTCAATCTGCCGCATTATTTTAATCTTATTTCAAAAAATGAAAAACAACATTCTACCGTTTTTGAGATACAAATGTTGCAAGAAACTCCCGCTAACGAGATATTAACATATTTT
>Ga0209737_10003825_pt1 | contig 10521 bp, 2 predicted proteins | sample TergutCu122P3_FD_187284 | JGI IMG/M metagenome (GOLD analysis project Ga0209737, IMG submission 187284) | Cubitermes ugandensis P3 segment gut microbial communities from Kakamega Forest, Kenya - Cu122 P3 (SPAdes) (version 2) | ecosystem: Host-associated > Arthropoda: Insects > Digestive system >...
CGTGCATTGATAGCCAATTTTAAATCTGAGGAATATACCATCACGTTGTTACCCAACAATCCCTCTTTCGGCACGGTGAATGGTGGCGGAACGTTCTACTACAACGTTCCCTGCACGGCAACTGCCAACGCCTATGTGGGTTACGCCTTTACACACTGGACGGAAAATGGGGATTTCGTTTCTGACGAGAATCCTTATATTTTCAATGTAACGGAAGACCGCTTACTTGTGGCTCATTTTGAGACCTGTGCGGTGGATGTGAATCTGGTACCCAATCCGGAAGGGTGGGGGACAGTGACAGGCGGCGGACCCAATATCCCCTGCAACAAGGAACTGCTTCTGAAAGCAACTCCCACCGCCCCGCATTACAGTTTTAAAAACTGGACGGAGAATGGTACGGTTATCTCTGAAGTGCCTGAGTTTAACTATTTGGCAGACCATACCTGTACGCTCACGGCGAACTTCACGCTCGAAAAATATCTGATAACGGTAACGGCAGAGCCGTCTCAAAATGGAACGGTTACCGGCGGCGGTACTTACGATTATGGCGACACCGCCACCGTAACGGCAACGGCACTCCACGGCTTTATGTTTACCCACTGGAGCGAAGAGGGTATAACGGTATCCACGGAGGCGGTTTACCCATTTGTTGTAAACAAATCCAGAGATTTGATTGCCCACTTTGAAAAGAGTTTCTTCAACATTTTGGTTATTCCCAACGACTCGCTGTACGGCAGTACCTTTGGCTCGGGCAAGTATGCACTTGACGAGCCTGTTACGGCGGTAGCCACGCCCCACACGGGTTATCTCTTCTCGGGCTGGACGGTTGACGACATAGTGGTGGATATAGAGCATATTTACAAATTTCCTGCTACGCAAAGTCTCACGTTGGTAGCCAATTTCTATGGACTTGACTTTGACAAATATGCGGCAACGCTGTGGGACAACACCTTCCTGCTCAACTTGGGCAAGTTGGAAGATGAGGGCTATGAGATAACGGACTGCAAGTGGTTTAAAAACAACAAGGAGTTGCGGGAGACCAACACCCTCGACCCGTTCAGTTACTCGGCGGGTCCAAATATTACGGACAAGTTGGAGTTAGCGCCCACCTATTATCACTTCCACCTCACTACCCACAACGGAATGGAACTCTACTCCACCAAAAAGGTTTTGCAGTACCACGACTACTACCCGGCACCTGCGCCCAATAAACTCTATGTTTACCCCAATCCTGCCGAATCTGGAATGATGTTCACGGTTGAGAATGCCACCAAAGGCACGCTGATGCAGGTGTACAACCAGTACGGGCTGTGCGTAAAAACCCTCACCACCCCCGACACTACCGTTACCCTCTCCCTCAATCTGCCCGCAGGCATCTACCTCATCAAAAACGAAAATAAAGAAGCCAAAGTAGTGATAACACGATAATTTTTAAAAACAATTCTATATGTACAACAAATCTTTAAATCTTACGCTCTTACGGTCTTACGCTCTTGCGGTCTTCTTACTGCTTCCTGCTGTATTGTTAGCGCAGAAAGCTCCTCACGAATTTTCTGTGAATGCGGGGGCGGGAATCTCTACCTACGCTTTTACACCGATACCTAAAAAATCTTCTTCATTGGGGTACATTACCGATTTTGGATTTGGTTTTACAGGATTTATAAGCAGGCAAGTGGGGATTCACGTGGGCGTTGGGTTTGGCCTCTTTAACATAAAATCGAAAGTGGATACACTCTTTAACCTAAAAAAAGGTCTGTTGGATTTTGATGAGCATGGAAAGGAGTTGCCCTACGAACTTCATACCAGCTTAATCAACTACCACGATATGCATAAGTCGTTGTTTATCAATATTCCTCTAATGTTTCATTACCAATCCTTTCAAAAGCAGTACTGGAGTTGGAGAAAAACTCAAAAAGTGGGTTTTTATGGAAGAGGCGGGGTTAAATTGCTACTTTTATTCAAAAATCAGTATGAAGCAACCATCCCAACTATGTACAACAAAGCGTATTATCCCACAATTGACAACTGGGCAGATACGCAAGAATTTAAGGGATTTGGCACTTTTGCGGGAAAAATACAACAGGGAGATTTAGATTTTGGGTTGTTGGCAACCTTATCGTTAGAAGCCGGCGTGAAATGGCGCATTGAAAACAATGTTTTCATTTACACAGGTCTATATTTCGATTGTGGGTTAAACGACCCAATTAGTGATAACCGGAAACCGTGGGGGAACTTTAAAGATGGAATAGATGCGGTTCATTTATTAGATGAGGTAACCATTTTGAAGTATGCGACCCGAGCAAATATGATGGTAGTGGGAATTAAATTGCATTTTGCCTTTTCCAAAAAAACAAGCCAGTTGTATTCACGATAAAAAAAGTTCAATATGATAAAAATTAGAGATATGTTCAAAAAAATAGTTTTACTTTCTGCGTTACTCATTGTTTTCTGCAAAACACTCGTCGCCGTACCGGCATATCCATATCCCATTACTTTTACACAGCCCAATGGGGATACGTTGACAGTAAGAATTTTAGGTGACGAACGAATCCATTGGCACGAATCTTTGGACGGTTATACGTTATTGTTTAATCAAGAAGGTTTTTTAACTTTTGCTCAGTTTGACGAGAATAGAAATCTGCAACCCTCCGGTTTTATAGCAACGAATATTGAGAGAAGAAATTCTGTAACAAGTTCATTTTTAAACACTATTGACAAGCAGTTGTTTTACAGTGATGTGCAGAAACAAGTGATGTTAAAAGTTTGGGAAATTGAAGACGAAGTGCCCATGAGAGGGGAACGAGCAGTAACCGGAACTTACAAAACTCTGTGTGCGTTTGTGAATTTTCAAGACAAAACCTTTATAAAAAGCCTGTCGCAATTTGATGATTTGATGAATCAATTGGGCTACACCTTAAACGGCACCGGTAGTGTTAGAGACTATTTTAGGGAATCTTCCTACGGAAAGTTTGATTTGGAAATTACTTTATGCGGCATTTATGATGCTCCACAAACCGAGGTGTATTATGCAGGCCCTCAGGGAGATGGAACGCTACGTGCAAGGGAACTTGCTCGTTGGGCAGCACAGCAAGTAGCCGCTGAACCGGCGATTAATTTTACGAATTATGACAGTGACAATGATGGTGTGGTTGATGGGTTCCATTTTATTTTTGCCGGCGTGGGGCAAGAAACCGGAACGTGCAACACTTGTATCTGGTCGCATAAATGGAGTTTTTCTCCTTCGGTAACCAAAAACGGTAAATCAATCAGTGTATATTCTTGCTCTCCTGAACTTTATACAGGCACTACATTAACAACAATTGGGGTTATAACTCATGAAATGACGCATGCTTTTGGTGCACCTGATTTTTACGATACAAATTATGATGATTATGGAGATGGACAGTACGATGGAACAGGAAAATGGGATGTTATGGCAGGTGGCAGTTGGAATGGTTCGCCGGGCGGCAACTGCCCTCCGCATCACAATACGTACAACAAAGCACTGTTCGGATGGGCTACTCCGGTTGTTTTAAATGATCCGATAACGATAAAAAAAATGCCTAATTGGGCAGAAAATCCGGTAGCATACAGAATAAATACCGGAAACGGTAGTGAACATTACTTGTTGGAAAATCGTCAAAAAATAAAATTTGACTCTTATATTCCCGGAAACGGATTAATAATTTACCATGTACATAAAGATATCGGAAGTGCCGGTAATTGTATAAATTGCACTCACCCGCAAATGATGTATCCTATTTGCGCAAGTTCTACCACTGCTATTCCGGGAACCGGAACAGCAGCAACGCAGTATGGAAATATTAACAGTGCAGGTACCCCATTTCCGGGTACAACCAATAATACTACCTTTGACGGTGCTTCAACCCCAAGTATGTTTTACTGGAATAATACTGTGATAAATGATAAACCTATCACAAATATTGCTCTTAACACTTCAACCGGAACTATTTCTTTTGTCTTTATGGGTGGATTTACCCCTGTTGATACTATCATCCTCACTATGCCTACCACTACCAATGTGGGTGTTTCATTAACTCTAAATGGCACCGTTGACCCCGTTGATGCTACAAACCAAGATATTGTGTGGAATGTGCAAAATGCAGGCACTACCGGTGCCGCAATTACAGGTGGAAATACGTTTACAGCCACAGCAACCGGCACCGCAATCGTCAGAGCTACTATTGAGGATGGCACTGCTGTGGGAACCGATTATACCAAGGATTTTCAAATTAAAGTGTTGAATGCCAATCAATTTGAAATCATCCTTTTGGTAGACCCGCTTGGTATTGCCTCAGTGTGCTGCGGAGGAATTTTTAACGATGGCACTCCGTTAGAAGTTTCTGTGTTAGAAGTTTATGACGATTGTTACAAATTTGATAATTGGACGGATGAAAACGGAGTAGAAGTTAGTCCGAACGAAGATTACTTTTTCATCGTAACTGAATCGCGCACTTTAACCGCTAATTTTATACCAATCAGTTATGAAATAAAACTGGTAAACACTGTAGGTGGAACAGCCACCGGCGGCGGTTACCAGGATTGTGGTGCAAATATTACAGTTACGGCTATCCCAGACCCCGGCTACGAGTTTGTGAATTGGACGGAAAACAATGTTTCAATTCCCGGAGAGACTGAAAATTATACTTTCACTGTCGTTGGTCCACGTATTTTGACCGCCAATTTTGCCCCTTTAACTTTCAAAGTTGTTTCGTTCTCAAATCCCTCAATGGGTGGTACTACCTCTTGCAGTGATACTTGTGCCTTTTTACCAAATGCGAATGAAACAGTAGTTGCTACAGCCAATCCGTGCTACGAATTTGTGAGATGGACGGATGAATACGGTACTGAAATTGGAACAAACTTTACACTGAATATTCCTAACGTTACAGGGTCCCGTATTGTAATTGCCGACTTTGTAAAGAAAAACTGCGTGCTTACGGTTGTGGCAGATCCGCCGACTTATGGTAATGTGGCAGGCAGCGGTTCGTACTCCTGCGGAAATACGGCAACGGTAATCGCTACGCCAACGAATCCCATCTACAAATTTGTGAATTGGACAATAGGTGATGTAGAGGTTTCTACAGATGCTACATACTATCATCCTGTTTCAGATGCAACCTGCCAGGGTACTTTGGTGGCGCATTTTAGTTTGCATACCTTTGAACTTACTACCAACGCTAACCCGCTGGAAGGAACAACCACCGGAGACGGTGTTTACCCCGAAGGTTCTTATGTTACTGTAACGGCTACACCCATAGGTTGTTATGAGTTTGTGAATTGGACGGATACTAACGGCAATGAGGTCTCAACCGATAATCCCTATACATTTCCTCTTGATAATAACATCACTTTAACTGCTAATTTTGTGTTCAATGAGTACAAAGAGTTTTTTGTTACTGTAAATTATGACCCTTCGGAAGGCACTATAACCGGAGCCGGAACACACTATTGCAATAACGCGGTAACTTTAGTTGCTACACCCACAAGTTGTTACACATTTCTAAACTGGATGAATAGTAGTGGCACTGTAGTTTCTACTAATAATTCGATAACATTTAATATCAACAAGGATACTCTTTTGTTTGCAAACTTTGAAGTCAAAATATACAATGTTGCCATAAATTCCGACCACTTGAAAGGTATAGCCACAGGTGCCGGACCCTACAATTGTAACGGTAGTGCTACCATTCAAGCCTTCCCCACAGGTTGCTTTACCTTTTTAAACTGGACGAATAGCAGCGGCACTGTAGTTTCTACCAACAATCCATATACTTTTACTGTGCTACAAAACACCATATTAACCGCCAATTATTCGATAAAAACCTGTACCGTTTCAACTACTACAAATCCTGCGGGAAGCAGCACAATTACCGGAAGCGGTAGCTATGATTGCGGTGCAAGTGTTACCGTAAATGCCACCCCGCTGAACTGCTACAGTTTTGTGAACTGGACAGATGGCACCGGAAACATTGTTTCTTCCGCTAATCCCTATACGTTTACCGTGTTGAAAGATACAACTTTGACGGCGAATTTTACCATACTTGGTGTGTATGACTTTGAAGTAATTACTATTTCCGATACCTTGGAAGGCACAACCACTGGCGATGGCAATTACGATTGCGGCGATTATGTTACCGTAGAAGCATTTCCCGAAACTTGTTATCAATTCGTAAAATGGACAAACGTAACCGGCAACGTGGTTTCTACCGACAATCCGTACTCGTTTTATATTGATAATAACCACACTTTAACGGCTCATTTTGAAACTATTGAATATGAAGTTACCACCGCCACTAATCCGACGGGATTACCAACAACAGGTGCAGGATTTTATATGTGCGGCGATACGATTACAGTATCAACATCAAACACAAATAGTTGCTATAACTTTGCAAACTGGACGGAAAATGGAGTTCCGGTTTGTACTACAGCAGTTTACACTTTTGTGGTTACCGGAAATCATAATTTGATAGCCAACTACGATATTGTGCAATACAATGTTGTAATTACGGCAGAACTACAGCAGGGAGGAACTTTTACAGGAGACGGAAATCAGAATTGCGGAAGTAACCATACTATTACTGCCATCCCTGACCCCTGCTACAACTTTGTGTGCTGGACTGAAGAGGGAGATACAATTGCTACTACTCCAAATTATACCTTTGTTGTGGAAGAACCCCGCGAGTTTGTGGTGCATTTTGTACAGAAAACATACAATATCACTACAACAACGAATATGCCGGGTAGTGCTCTTATTGAAGGAGACGAAGAAGATGTGCCTTGCGGCGAAGAGAGAACGGTAACCGCATATCCTAATCTCGGTTATGTTTTCCAAAATTGGACTACTACAACCGGCACTTGGGTTTCCGACAGCATTTCATATACATTTACCGTAACAGGTAATACAGATTTAGTGGCGAACTTCATCTATGTGGATTTCAAAATCAATCTCATTCGTTCTCCTTACGAAGGTGGTCAGGCTAACTATAGCGGCTATTACCCGCTTGGAATGAATCTTACTGTGGAAGCAATTCCCAACCCCGAATTTGAATTTGTGCACTGGACAGAAGTGGTTGACGGCGACACTCTTGTTGTTGAAACGAATGTCAAATATACGTTTATTGTGGACAGAGCCCGCACATTAACGGCGCACTTTGATACGGCAAGGCTAACGATTGTTACAATGCCTGACCCGTGGTATGCCGGAAAAACTTTCGGAGATGATACCGATATTCCTTATGGCGAATATAGAACAGTAACCGCTGTGCCGGAACCACACTTTATCTTTAAACACTGGAAGATAAACAACATCTGGGTTTCCGATTCGGCAGCATATACTTTCCCGGTACAGCAATCCTGTACGCTGGTGGCGCATTTCAAAGTAGAAGAGTACCATATTATTTTGAAGAAAAACCCAACCTACGGCGGCAAAGTTGAAGGCGGCGGGTATAATCTGGCTTTTGGAGACTCTATTCTGATAAAAGCGGAGCCGTTCGCTTGCTATAATTTTGTGAACTGGACCCGTGAAGATGGCTCTGAAGTCTCTACGCTTATGAACTATCCCTTTACTGTACTGAAATCAGATACATTAACCGCCAACTTTACCCCGAAAGGGTACGATGTTTTAGTTTCTGCATCCCCGCCCGAAGGAGGAACTGTGGATAAAAAGCACGAGAATGTTCCTTGCGATTCGGTAATTACACTTTATGCCCATCCCAATGAAGATTACAAATTCCGCCACTGGACGGAGTTCGGAAGTGAAGCACAAATCTGGCACGATACCATTTTTTCGTTTCCCGTAACGGAAACGGTGCACTATGTGGCACATTTTGAAAAGAAAAAATATAACATTATTTTGAGTAAAACCCCAGATAGTGGCGGTACTATTAGCGAAAGCGGCTATAATATTCCCCACGGCACTCCTTTCACGGCTTCCGCAACGCCTGCCGCACTCTTTACCTGGGGTGGTTGGTGGGAAAACAACGACTCGCTTAAATCGATGAGTGCCAACTGGACTTTCAATGTTACAGAATCGAAAAAATATACCGCCCGTTTTATCAAAAATTTCTTTACCATTACAACGGAACCATTTCCCGAAGAGGGCGGCACCACAGAAGGCGATGTGGAGAATGTGAGCCTTGGAACTGAAGTAACAGTAAAAGCACATCCCAATCCGGGCTATTTCTTTGAATGCTGGAAAGAAGATAATGTGGTAATTGACGGTGCAGGAGAGGAATATACATTTGACGTAGAGCGAGATAGAGATTTGGTAGCCCATTTTGGTGTCGATCCGCGGAGATTCAACGTTACCACATCTGCAAATCCTGGCACCTACGGTACTGCTCACGGAGACGGTTACAACCTCCTCTTCAATACCGATACGCTTGTTTGGGCAGAACCTTTTGAACACTACGACTTTGTGAAGTGGACAGACGAAAACGGCGATTCGGTTACCATAAACAATCCCTATAAATTCAAAGTAACAAAAGACACCCATCTCACTGCCCATTTTGCCCCCAAGAAATACAATATTATAGTTACGGCAGCAGGCGGCGGAACGGCTGACGGTGGCGGAACAAATATTCCCTATATGACTGAAACAACTGTAATTGCAACTCCTAAACAAGGAAATGTTTTTATAGGATGGTATGAAAATGATAAACCTATTAATCTTATTGATGAAAATTGGACATTTAAGGTAACACGCTCTCAGGTATTGGAAGCCCGTTTTGAACTGAAAAGACTCACCGTTACTTTAATTTCTGAGCCGGGAGATGGCGGAACACTCACCGGAGACGGCGACTATGATTTTGGGCAATTGGTTACGATTACTGCCGCAGAGAATCAATTTTATACTTTTGATTACTGGACAGACGAGGCAGGGCAAAAGTATTGGGTCAATCCGCATAAATTTACCATCACTGAAAACCGCACCTTTACGGCTCATTTCTCTGCGGTAACCTCCAAAATTACACTCATTTCCAATCCGTCGGGTGCAGGTATTCTTACCGGCGGCGGTAACCATCCGCAGGGAAAAACCATTACCGTTTCCGCACAACCAAACAAGTGCTACACTTTTGTGAACTGGACAGAAAACGGAGAAGTGCAGGATACAACGCTGAATTATACCTTTACGGTAGGTGAAAACGACCGCACGTTAATTGCTAACTTTACCAAAAACCATATTGATGTGATTGCTACCCCTAATCCTCCCGAAGGAGGAACTGTAACCGGTGGGGGAGAGAACTTGCCTTGCGGAGAATTGGTAACTCTTATTGCGGAACCAGCACTTAATTACCTCTTTGTAAACTGGACCATAAACGGCGAAATGGTTTCCGAAGAACCCGTTTACCCGGTTACATACACAGAATCCTGCGAAATTACGGCAAACTTTACCCTAACGAAACACAATATTACCGTTATTGCCAACCCCACCACTATGGGAACAGTAAGCGGCGGCGGCGAAATCCCCTACGGAACCTCGCATACCGTTCACGCCACACCCAAGCCGGGACACCACTTTATTAACTGGACTGAAAACGGCACCGAGGTGCATACAAGCCCCGATTATAATTTTATAGTTACAAAAGATAGAACGCTGGTGGCAAACTTTGACGAGACCTTTTACAATGTTCTTGCCATTCCCAACGACTCGCTTTACGGAACCACTTTTGGTTCAGGAAAATATAAACCAAACGACCTGGCAACGCTGGTAGCAACCCCTAAACTTGGATACCAGTTTGCAGGATGGAGCAGAAACGATACCATTATCGCTACCACAAATGTTTTTGAGTTCTATGTAAAAAAGGATATTACCTTGATTGCCATTTTCTACGGACTTGAATTTGATGATTATGTAGTAACACTTTGGGATAACACTTTCTTGTTGGATAAGAAGAAATTGGCAAATGAAGGGTATGAAATCATCGGCTGTAAATGGTTTAAGAATGCAAAACAGGAGATGTTTACCAATACCATAGATGAATACAGTTACTCCGCAGGACCTAAATTGAATGACAAATTGGAGTTAGACCCCTCATTCTATTATTTCCAATTGGTTACCAGAAAAGGGCTCTTGTTGTACTCTACCAAAAAAGTGCTTTACGAATATCAAAATGTACCTGCACCTGCCAACAACAATCTCTTTGTATATCCTAACCCTGCAACATCAGGAACTACATTTACAGTGGAGAACGCCACCAAAGGAACGCTGATGCAGGTGTATAACCAGTACGGAGCCTGTGTAAAAACACTTATCACTACAGATACTACCGTAACGCTCACTTTGAACCTGCCGGCTGGTATCTATCTCATTAAAAACGAAAATAAAGAATCCAAAATAATTTTAACCCGATAAGCTATGAAAAAATTTACATTGTTTTTAGCCATTTTATTTACCATCATCTTGACATTCAAGGTTGATGATGTTTTTTCACAAGAAAGAAGATTAGTGGATACTACGCAAATGCGAACTGCAAATTGTGGATCCCCTCCAGG
>Ga0209737_10003827_pt1 | contig 10518 bp, 4 predicted proteins | sample TergutCu122P3_FD_187284 | JGI IMG/M metagenome (GOLD analysis project Ga0209737, IMG submission 187284) | Cubitermes ugandensis P3 segment gut microbial communities from Kakamega Forest, Kenya - Cu122 P3 (SPAdes) (version 2) | ecosystem: Host-associated > Arthropoda: Insects > Digestive system >...
CCCCAAAACCCCAAAACCCCAAAACCCCAAAACCCCAAAACCCCTGAAAGTAGGAGTGTAGAGTGAGTATGAATCAATAAAAATAAGGCTTAAAAGAATGTACGAAAATAAAGAGTCTTAAGTCTGAATTTTTGTTATGAAAAGGCTCTGCTGGTTGAGGAAGTTCTTAATACTTGCTATGTTCTTGCATACCTCATATGGAATTAGAGTGAGCATTGTCTTTGTTCTCCAAATCTATTCTTAGTACAAACCTTACCTCATCATTCAACTTGTTTGTAAATGGAATCCATAGGAAAACAAAGGCGATAAAGAAGACTATAAGGAAGCAGATGAATATGATGATACGTTTGGTGACTTCAGCATCGTATTGAGAAGCATAGCTACCAATTAAAGAATTTATAAGATATTCTATAGAAAATTCTATTACCTCAAATATCGTCCTCTCCATTGCTTTAAACTGCCTTACACTCAAAAACTCATCTGTTAAAGTTTGATTCATCTCCGCTAATTCTTCTGTATCGTTTGAATTATACTTGATCTGATAATTTCTATAAAGAGTAAGCCTTTCACGAAGCTGTTCAATGTAATGGATAATAACAGGATGAAGACCTTCTACAAGTGTTCCATCTAAGAAACTTGCACATTCCACGCCCTCAAAACTAAGTTCAAAGGCGTGTTGATGATTACAAAGATTATTTCTCATTATATCAATGAAAGTTTCTCTATAACCTTTCTTGAATGATTTTTGATAATCATTATGACTATTTTGTACTTCACTAGCAATAGTATACATTATAGGTATCTTTCTTAAAGCAATATAATCAAATGTTTCTGATTCTGTATATTTCAATATCCTTCTGTTGCCTATGAGGTTCTGATAGATACTGAAGGAAGTAGCTGTTTCTATTTGTATTCCTGTAGTTGCATTTAATTCTCTACTGTATTTTGACATGTTCGTCAAGAAAATATATCCATACGCAAAGTTAAAGGAGAAGTAGCCAGCAACAACGATCATGGCAAAGAAATATTGAAAATAGAATGTAGTATTACTTGTAGTATTGTTCTTAAACTTCTTTTTATTTCTATCTGGACGACCAATATCAGTTTCACTTCCTTCAATAGCTAATCCATTAGCTGTTAACACCTCTCCTTCATTTGACATACCATCATCTACTGCTTCGTTATTTGACTTTGAAACAAACTTCTCTGCTTTCTTTTCTAATCCTTTTACACTGCTCTGTGGAATATCAAGGAATAAACTAAGTACTTCAAGTCTAGTCTTTGATACACTTGCTACTACAGGGAATAAAAAAATAATGTTTATAAAAGCAACAAATAATCCCACTGCATATAGAATGTATACCATTATTTTCTTACTTGACCCACGATCTTTTAATTCTTTCACGAAATAATTTGCTGATTCAGACATCTTGATATAAAGATCTGCAAATGAGTTATAGAGAATAAAGTCTATATCATCATTCCCTACTCTATAATTTGCTTCTGTATTCGCAAAAGAATGTACTGTAAATACCCCTGAAGCTAATTGCTGAATAGCCTCGGTGAGAGTGTATGTTTTGGTGATTAACCTACCTTCAGTCCCTCTATAGTGCAAGGTTACACTTTTTTCAGTATAAAGCCTTTTATTTTCTTCGCTCAACGTCAACTTGCTCAAAGTAATCTTACTCTGTACATAGTAATACCTATTCAACGAATCTGCCATTATCTTCTTAGCTGTTGTTACCATATCAATTTCCGTCTCACCTAATGCGCCTGCATCAATCTTTGGGTTATCTGTTCTTAGTAAAAGAACAACCTTGTTAATGTAATAAGTCATTTTCATTTGAATAGCTATTCGTTGTCTACTATATTTGATTAGATCAATGTTTTCTTGTATATCTCTAAGTTCTATTAGCAAGAGAGCGAATTCTACAACAACCAATGTGAGAATAGCTAAACCTATAAAGCACCCTGTACACTTTAATCTCTTTATTGATGGAGGTACTGATTTCTCATTCAAAGCAGCATTGAAGGCTTTTTTAGATTTAAGACTGCTTTGGAATATGTCTTCTTTTTTATCATTACTGTTCTTTTCTCGAATTTTAGCTTCTTCTTCTTCAAGCTTTTCTTCCATTTGCTTTTCAACTAATCTTGATTTAGCTTCAATATACTCTTCTTCACCCTTAACCAATCTTTTAGTTTTTACACCTTCATCGTAAGACCTCGCGTTAAGTTTCTGCTTTAATTGTGTTATCTCATTCACTCCTGAAATCATACTTATCTCTGGACTCTTACTCTCCTCCGACTTCTGTAAACTTACACCACTATGCGACCTATCACGCATTATATTCACATGCATAAACGTTGTATCTGATACTAACTTCTGTGCATCATCTTGAGAATCTTCTTGTGTAAAACGCATTCCTACAGGATCAAATACAAATTGTATATTAGGATATTTCCATCCTCGATCTAATTTCCGTTCATATATTACATCTTTACTCTCGTCTGTAATTTGTAATCGAACTAAATATCCTACTGATTCTTCTAATATAACAACTTTTGTTATTAAACAAAAAAGATTTAATGATTCCTTTGATGCTCTTACTCTAAGTTTTCGTGTAGGTGAATTTGCAGATTGTTGTTCTGATACTAACATTTCTTCTTTGAAGTTATGGCTACTAACTTCTTCTTCATTATTATATTCAGGAAAGAAGAATTGTAACATACCACCAGAATTTGGAGCTTTGTATTGATCAATCATAGCTGAGTCTTTAATTCCTGGTGCTAGCGTAGGAAATGATACTCTTGAGTTTCTTAAAAGTTTATTACTTAACTTCAGTGTGCTTATACATTTTGATGACATTCCTACCACATCTTCCTGCGGATCCAATAGTAGGTAGCAAACATCTAGTGCTTTGCTTTCTAAAGTGAATGTGGCAGCAAATAGAGTGCCTTGTGTTACTGAAGTCAATATACGAGTCTTTAAGAACAAAGGTATCAAATACCCTGACTTATGTTTTCCTAACACCAAAAAATCCGATCTTGCTTCTATATCCTCATTGTTATTTATACACTTCTGCAATATCTTATCATGTGACTTCGCATATATATCTGGCATCAAACTATTTATCCTCATCCCATTGAGTTCTGTTTTGGTGTAGCCAAAGATTCTACAGCTAGCAAGATTGAATTGTACTATTTCACCAATTTTGCCTTGATCACCACTAGCAATAATACATGGAGTACCATCAGCTCCACTTATCCCAGCACACATATCTCCCATCCCCATTATCTCCGCTGCATTCAAAGCATTCGCATTAAATGTAGTCCTTGCTATAACAGTATCCTTAGCTCTTGATAGTAATTCACTACCTGCTTCTGTATCATTAAGGATTTCTATTAAGAACTCTGCATACAACTTTAAAGCTTTAGGTGTATTAGCATTAATTTTTTGTAACTTTGCCCAATAATCTTCAACAACAACAATTGATAAATGAATCTTAGATCCTGTTTTATCTAATTTACCTAAATCAGGTTCTGGCTCAACTACTTCAAGCCAGAATTCCATATGAAGATAAGCAGAGCGTTCCGTAGCTTCTTTGAATTGTCTCATGTAATTATCATAAGCTATCATTGATATTGCATCTAATGTTCCTGTTTGATTGTCTGTTTGAACATCTGCCATCTCATCTTCTATCAGTTTGCGATAACGATAAATTAGGAATTGTTCATCAAATGCTGGATGATGCTTTTCAGCTGACAGAAGTTCATTAATAGCAAGTGTCCTATTGTTCATTTTATCCTTCAAGAAGAAAGCATAGGCAATTCGTAGAGAAGTACAGGATGGAAATTTACTTAAACCTTGAAGAAACAAAGCATTAGCAAATCTCATTAACAGCACAAAATTCTCTGTAGCTGTCTTTGACTGTTTCTTTCTCCTATTATCCTTTATCATATTATTTATATTTGTCACATATACTCTTAAAGGACAATTCTGTATCGTACACTTCTCTTCATGACTATAAATATATCCTTTTAATTCTACTGAGGTATCTCTATTCATTTCCTTCTTTTGTATAAACGAAATATAATATCTCACCTTAATATACCACTGATCCCCGTTATCATAATTTTCAATTCCTTTTAAAAGCATGTCTTTCCTATGATCATTTTGTGTTACAAGGAGTATAATAATTAAAGGTATTCCCATAAGGAAAGCTTGTACTCCTCCGTTGAAATTTGTGTCCTCAGCCGCCATTACAACAATAAGCATTAAGGTCGACCAAATGAATATACCATTGTTCACATCTGCTATTATGTTTATTACCTCATTATAATATGGCCTCTCCATTCTTTGTTTGATGTAGAGAACGATGCTGCCGATGGTGAATACGATGGTGTTGACCCAACGGTAATCATTGGTAATGAAAAAGGTTGCAAGTATGCAGCACACTGATTTGAAAACCATTGACCAAAACTCATTACGAGAATCTGAGCGTGCTGATGGATCTGCTGAACTAAGCTTAGATTCAAAGAAGCAAAGCGAGATGATAAGGCAGGCAGTAATGTATATGATAAAAGCAATGATTCCAGTAACACCATGAAGAATGTGAAGACCTCTCCAGCATTCAATTTCTTCATACATTTGATGTCTAAGCTCATCACCAATACTTTTACATCTCACCATAGAAGAATACAAATCTACAATTCATCCATAACATTACCAATCAAAGGATAAAACAAAATTGTTATCGATAGGTTACAAACAATTCTTAGAATATTAAAAGGCCAAGTAATCGTAAGTTGCTTAGAAGAAAATATATAAGAAGCATAAATAAGATTAAAAGTAAAAAGTAATAAAAACCCAACACAAGTATAGAAAATGATCACATAAGCTGTCCAATTAGTAAGAGAACACCAATAAGTAATAAGGAAGACATTAAAGAACCCTTTAACATAACCAATGAAGTCATCATTTTTCCAAGGGTAATCTATAACTCGGCTGAAGATGACAGAGAGCAACTGGATTTCACTGATTATCATGAAGATAATCAATCTCCAGAATGACAACTCTTCATCTTTCAATATCAAGAACAATATTCCAAAGATGGCTTGTTTGAGTTCTTGTCCGAAGCGTTCAAAGGCAGTTTTTTCGGAGTCTTCGCCTTTATTTTTAATATTGAGGAGTTGATTCTTCTGTGCCATTGAAGTAAATGTTATAATTATAATTTCTCAAGAAGTTTCTATAAGCCCTCCTAAATAAATTCAAAGAAAGTTAAATAATTACCTGCGTATAATTCATATCGATATAATAACAGAAATTGATTACTTTTTAAACCTTACAGATAATATTGTATTTTTTGTATTTATTAATAAGTATTCCAAAGAAATGGCACACAAAGATCAATTCTCTCTTATGAAAGCTAAAGATCCCGAAGCTGAAATTACTGGTTTAGAGAAGTTTGAAGCTGAACTCAAGAACATTATCTATGGCATGTCCTACCTTATGCTCAAGCAAGAACAAGAGTCTACCCTCCAACTTTTTGCGATCTTCTTCATTCAGGCTTGTCAATTGTTGAGTTTGGTGTTTAATGCAAGTATAAACTATCCTTGGAAGGGCTATATGGTGGAAACAGGATTTAAAAGCTTCTTCAAAACATTTCAAATAGTTTATTGGCTTGAATACTCCAATTGGACTGTCTTCTTAATTGTTTTTTATATAGCCGTAGGTATTATTGCCATTGTTTGTATTAATATTGGTTATAGCGGCTACAGAATTACTAATAAAAAAACTGCTGTTATGTGGCCTCTACGTCTATTAAGATTTGCACTTGAATATCTCAGTACCATTTTCTTTATGCCTTTCAATTGTATACTTCTTTACTAATTATAGACATTTTCCTTTACGTTCTGCAATGTAAAACAATAGATGGGAATTATGTTCATAGAGGGTTTGAGAGTGTGAAATGTTGGAGGGAATTACATATTTTATATTCAGTGTTAGGGATAATAATGACAATTGTATTTGTCATAATCTCTCTTGTAGCTTCATTGATTTTATTTGAAGCTAAGGAGACATCAAACGATCCTTCTTCAAGAATTCATGCTCGTAATAACTTCTATCAAAATTGCTTTAAACTCGCCTGCATCATTCTCACTATTTTTTTTACTGATGATAGTTACCGCTGGACTATTATTATCTTCATGCTTACTTTCTCTATGATTATTTATACGAAGATAAGGAGAGAACGACCTTATCATCGTGATCGCTTTAACAAAATAGCGGAAGTTATATACTGCATCTTTATATGGGCTTGTTGTTGTTTAGTCATCGTCATGGCATCTGAAGACTCAGACTTTAATGGAGGTATGCAAGTATTCATTATTGTGATTCCGCTTATTGGGATAATAGTTGTTACTAGAGAAAGTAGAAGACATACACTTTTACTAAAAACTATTGATGAATTCGATAGCCCTGAAATTTGGCACCTTAAAATTCGCTATTACCTCGAGATTGTACACCAAAAAGAAGTTAATAGAGAGGCAGCAGTTCAATTGAATGGATTTATGTTCCATCATGAAGAAGCATGTACAAATAGAAATTGTTCTTTGAAAGCTTATATGGATAATCTTATAATAACTCTTAAAGACAAGAAAAAAAAACAACAAAGAGCAAATACAGAAAGCTATTTACTTTTAATGAACTATGCAAAGTATTTGTTTAGTGAAGGTGTAAAAAGGTTTCCTAATAGTAGTTCATTGCATATTGCTTACGCTATATTTCTTAATGACAGGATAAATGATAAGAATATGGCAATTAATGAATTGAATGCAGCAGAGAAGAGTTATCCACAGTTTGATGAACAATTCCTTATATATAGATATAGGAAAATATTAGAAGATGAAACTGCTGATATGGAAGAAACTAGTGGTAGTGGATTAGATGTTGTTTCCATGCTTGCCTATGAAAATTACCTAAGACAATTCAAAGAGGCAATAGAAAAATCTGCATATCTTCATATGGAATTTTGGCTGGAACTCTCAGAGCCGGAACCTGATTTAGGGAAACTTGATAGCACTGGAGTGAAAATTAATGCGACAATTCTTTTAGTGCAAGAGAGGTGGAAAAAGGTACAAAAGGTGAACCCAAATGTTCCCAAGGCTCTAAAAATTTATTCTGACTATTTGATTGAAATTCTAAATGACAATGAAGAAGGCTCAGAGTTGCTTTCAAGAATAAAAGACAACAAATTCATGAGAGGTGGTTATGCTATGAACATTTTAGCAGATGCTTCTGCACTTGGTATGGGTGAAATTTGTGCTACTATGGGTGGAGGTGATGGTACTCCTTGTATTGTAGCTAGCGGTGACCCAAGTAAATTAGGAAAGATAACAGAGTGTAATATGAGTACATGTAATCTCTTTGGATATACAAGGATGCAGTTAATAGGAGAGAAAGTAAATGTCCTTATGCCAAAACCATATGCTGAGTATCATGATAATATATTACAGAGTAATATAGATAAGACAGAGAATAATAATTATAGGAGAAATGAAAGGGTTGTTCTTGGTCGTCATAAGTCTGGGTATTTACTTCCTTTACTAATGAAAACAAGAATTGCTATCTCCGTTAAAGAAGGTGCATTCTTTGTTGCTACCTTTCAATTAGACAAAAAAGATCTCAAGGCAACTTATCTTCTTTTAGATGACCGTAAAAATGTAGTGGGAATGACATCAAAGGCTATAGATTCTTTAAAACTAAATAATCCTATACTTCACAATTATGGAATCCCTATTGACGCTCTTGCACCTGATATATCCAACAAATCCATGTTCTCACAACTCACCTCCAAGAATGGAGGTAACATTGAATTCTATCGTCCTGATCTTGTAAGGGATATAAGCCTAAATGTCAGTGAAATATCAAGACATGAGTTATCTCTTGATAGTAAAAGAGAAAAGAAATTGAGAATAAAAGCTTCAAAGGACTTTGCTAAGATGAACTGCATAACGATGGAAGTCGCTTATAACACACACATAATTGGCACTATAGTAAGATTAGAACCTGCAGAAGATGTTAAACCTTCACTTAGTGTAAGACAACAAAAACCACAAACAAATGTACAGTTTGGTTTTGATCCGGTGGGAATGAAGTATTTTCAGCAGGATTGTGATGAAGATGCGCAAGAGTTGATATCTAGAGAGACGAGTGAATATGTAAATATATTACGTGATAAATCAATGAGTAATTATAGTCAAAGTAAATTTGATGATGAAAAATCAAAAAAAAATCCCAAAGATCGCTCCTATGAAGGAGACTCCTGCAAAGAAGAACTTAATGAACTCCGTAAAAGGATTGATAAAAAGAAGAAAGAGTTTATAGGAGAAGTAAACACATATATATGGCTAGATGGTCAAAAGAAAAAAGTAGTTGAAGCACAATCAAGGTTATTGGAGAAAGAGCAAGAAGAGGAGAGAGAGGTAGTGGAAGAAAAAGATAGAGAAAAGTTAACAAGGATGATGAAAGAAGATGCTTCTTCTGCTCTTAAATCTCACAAGATATTCATTGAAACTCTTAATGACAAAACTACTCCTCCTTCTGTTCGACGCTTAAAATATGCAAGTTACTTTTTGCTCCTTGTTATTCTAATAATCTGCAGTGTAGAATTTGGATTTTCAATTTCTCATTATAGCGAAATAGAGAAGAATATAAACTTGATAAGAGATAGTTATCGATTGATAGTATCACAGATGCAAATGATCTTCTATATAAACAAGATAGTGCTTATAGCAAGTGGATCTGTTAAAAGCAGTGTAAACGATTGCAAAACTAAGATACAGTTAGGTTTAGATGAATATTATAGAACACAGAACTATATTAGTCTTACTACTATTTCTAAAAGTAAAGAACATGATAGTCTCTTCAGAAATAAAGTTGTCTATCTCCATTACAAAGGGGGTACAAGAGAAGATACTACGAAGTATTATACATTACCAGAAGCAGTACAGCAAATGTCTTCAGAAATATTCACAGTCTCTTCATTCCCAGTCATAACCATGTACACACTAGAAGACGATAATGTGTATTTTGTGCTGTATAATGGTTTTGCAGATCTATATATCAAACTAAAGAAATCAACAAACTTTTTTGTATCAGAATTAACAGATAGAGGACAGTATAAAACAAAAGTAATGATAGTTATATTCTCTACAGCTCTTTTTGTTCTCTTATTAACTACACTTATAGTATTCCCTATGGTTGCTGCTGTATCTAGTACTCGATTAGAAGTTCTTGCTTTATTCTTTGATTTGCCACAAACAACTATAAGAGAGCTTCAAAGTAAATGTGAAAAGTTTGTATCACAGAATAAAGATGAAGAGGTAGAAAAAATATCAATTACAGATTCTAACACTTGGTTAAACTTAGGAAATAAGGCAGAAGGATTTGCTAATATAGGAGCAGCACAAGGAAAGAAAAGAAAGTATAAGAATAATAAAATGAGTAATGGTTCATTCTATATAAAGTTTATATTTGGTATGTTTGTTATTGCTGGTTACTTCTCTGTTAATTTTCTGTTTGGATATATTTACTTAAAAAATGCTAAAGGTTATAGTCGTGAACTTAATGCTACTTCTGTAGCTCACTCTGAATTCTTCTATGCTATCTCTGTTCTCCAACAACTATTAGGCCATGGTCAGTTGCTTACTTTAAGCGCTGAAGAAACTTTTGACTATCTAGCTATAAAGCAAATAATAGATCTTTATTCGATAACCCAAGAAATGCAGATTAGTCATAATGAAAAAGGACGCACCTTCACTAAAACCTACCAAGAAGCGTTTATAGCTATTATGAGAAGTGATTTGTGTAAGTTCCAAAGAGAATTTGGATATACTTTTGATTGCAATTCATTTCTAGAAGGAACTACAAGAGAAGGACTTCATCCTGTACTTATCGGCTTCATTGAAAGCATACGCGAAATTCTTACTAGCTACAAAGAATTCAATCTTAGTAATAATACAGCAAAGGATGATCTAATAAGTTCTGAGTTATTTGATAGAATGGAGATTTCTCTCTTTGAACTTGCCAATTCCGCCTTAAGATATTTGATTGATAAGTTAGTTGACAGTCATGGTAAAAAAGCTAGCAATGATCTGACACAGAGAGTGATATTGTATATAGTGTTTTTACTGTTACTGTTCTTGGCATTTCTCATTTTCTGGATGCCATTTACAAACAAATTGAGTAATGAGGTATTTTACTAAAATCTTTAGATATGGAGAACAAGATCAATGTTAAGTCTTATTCCTTATGAAATATGCAAAAGCATACCTAGCATTAAAGATTACCTTAGCACACAACAAAGCTATTCCACTGGTAATAAAAGAAGTTCGTAGCCTACATTATCTATTGTTTAAAGTTAACTTATACTGCAGTAGACTTACTTTCACACACTTCCCTTCATCCCACCACATCTATAAGGGGTTTTGGGGTTTTGGGGTTTTGGGGTTTTGGGG
>Ga0209737_10003828_pt1 | contig 10518 bp, 3 predicted proteins | sample TergutCu122P3_FD_187284 | JGI IMG/M metagenome (GOLD analysis project Ga0209737, IMG submission 187284) | Cubitermes ugandensis P3 segment gut microbial communities from Kakamega Forest, Kenya - Cu122 P3 (SPAdes) (version 2) | ecosystem: Host-associated > Arthropoda: Insects > Digestive system >...
CTCTGGCCATTATCTCCGTAACCGTTCAACTTTGGATATAGGTGTTTTGGGTTATATCGGTATAGTTTAACATAAGGAACACTCTCCCGAAGTATTTCACATTCCTCCTGGGACACCCTGTATAACTGTCTTCTTGACAATGAACTCTCGGGTTTGGAACATGTAGAAGACATAAAAAAATTAAAACTTAAAATATTAATGTAGGAAATGTGCTTTTCATTGGTTTATATCACATAATTATATTAAAATGTATGGTGCAAAAAATATAAAATACCAGACAATAAATTTTGTACAGAATATGGTCTTCTGAGTTGTGATACCATGTGCTCTTCTACTATGTGGGTACCAGCAACTGGAGGAAAATGTCACCTACATCCTCTGATTTAGTTTGTATCCTTTAACACAGAGAATGTCAGTCACATCAAGATACCAACAGAGGCAATGGATTTGTTCAACAGGATGGAATGGGGGTGGGTTTTATGAGAACTATACAACTGCATACTGTAATGCTAATTCTTTGATATCTAATGCCAAGCTGCTTACACAGAACTGCTAATGTCTATGCCAACTTAAATCTAAGCTACAGCAGCACTCATGAACATAACCATAACACTCATAATCATCCATTGACATATACATAATAGAATCTTCATAATTTATACCATCGTCATCAAGAATGTAACAGTTTGGTTTTCACACTTTACTGGGGCATTTGATCCCTACACAGTACTTCTGGGAGTCCAGTGAGTCTCTTTCCTGGAGAAACATAATTTATAATTTGGCTTCGTACCATTTAACTCCTATCTAATTCATATCTTCCTTACTTGGCCTTTCAATGTATATGCATGCAAATATTAACATTTTTGTGATTTCTGTTAGTCTCTCTCCTCTCACAAGTACTCTCTGTGTACTCTCTGTTGCATGACTTTTCTCACTTGGTCTCCCCAGTTGTTATTTACTCGTATTTGGTATCTTCAATTTTGTTGCTGTCTTAAGATTTGTCTGTACCACTGACCATGAACTTTTTTGGATTCAAAGCTTGGTAAAACATATTGCTAAATTTTAGAATTTGCCAACAAATTATGCCCCCTTCCCCCCCATTCACAAATTAAAAACTCAGCTAGGTAGAATTTAAAAAAGCTCATGTTCTAAGGTTTTTATGAGCAATGCTGTCTGAGCTGACTTTGTACTTCTATTTTGCTTTTTGTTTTGAAAAAAAATTCACCAGTTTTTGTCAAACTTTTGCACAATGCCACAAATTTACATTCTGTCTCTTCTTGCTTGTGTTTAATAAACTGTATGAATCTAACCTCTGTTGTTTGTAATTACCACAAATTAGGTAAAAAGGAGTGACAATGAGAATTATCTGATGCCATTTTCCCCAACAGGTCATAGAGTACCCACTGTCAGTCATGGCAAGAATCCCGACATGCCTGCAGCATCTTGCCTACTGAAGGTTATCTCCAACCCAGAGCAGGGACGATATGCTGTAGCAACAAGTCACATTGCTACTGGTGACACAGTAGTCGTGGAGCCATCATATGCAGCCTGTCTGCTGCCAGAAATGTTTGGAACACACTGTCACCACTGCTTTGTTAGGTGACTGGTGTCAGCTTGGATTGCCCAATGTCACATATTGTACATGATTTAATCACAAAGAAATTCATAAACACCATTGTTAAATGATTATTTTCCTGACAATTATTATCATTGTTACCATTTAATATTATATAACCCCCGCAGAATATAAAAGATGGAAATAAATACCAAATTTTAGTCCAAACACCTTAGAGGACACCACTTGGGTTATACAGGATTCGCTGGGAGATTAAAACACACCATCTGCTTTAACACTAAAAACCCTGTATTTGGCGCACACACTGCATTTGTTTCATATGATTCTCACAGTAAATTGTGTTATTTCCCTGAACAGCATAAGAGATTTGTCTTTGCGGTAGAGTGTTTTATGTGATGCGGGACCTGTATTTTTATATTTCAGAAGCGAATAAGGCCTCAAGTAGTTTATCACAACGAAATAAGGTACAGACCTGATACATCTGGCTCAGGAGAGGGTCAAGTGATGGACTTTTGTGGACATGGTTCCATAAATGGCAGAGTACAGTATTTGATCATTAATTGAGCGTGTTAACTTCATGAGAGTAATTCAGCCGCATGGAGTTAATTCAGCAGTAAATACAAGTGGCTCATGAAAAGCATAACACATTATAACAGCAATATATAGGAATATATAATTACCTGAACTTATAGTGCATTAAATGGAGTTGAAAAGGGCTAAAATAGCTGTAGAGGTCACAGTGCCACAGGCACAAGCAACACAATTTCAGTCATTCAGTACAACAAATTGCAGATGGCATACTCCATGACATATTGGGACTACACAGTGTGTTATTTTTGTACAGTACTAAAAAAGAGTTTTGGAATGATGTATTGGTGTGTCTCACCCGCAAAAAAACTATGTGTTTTCAATACGATGAATTAAGTCAATTCCTTTGGATCCCTAATGTTATAAGTTCACACCAATATGTCATGGTTAAGTGATAAGACCTGTGGTCCATATCTGGATTGTCCTGAATCTGAGTCTTGGCCTCAATGCAGCTCACCTGACTATTTTACATTGATATTCCCAGTCCCTCCAGTTAAATTCTGACACAGTATTTGCAATAGGGCCAGAACTATCACCATTTTCATTGTTTCAGATACATAATTCTCTAGCAACTTACCATTCAAACCCATATAACCTATGCAAAATGAAATTTTAAAGGGAACAGACTTATGACGTACCAATCAATGGTTCAGCAAGCTACTAGAAGACTTGACTGAGAAATGTGGCAAGAAATGAACAGAAAAGAATTTGGGAAGACAGAAGAGATAACACATATCATTTGACAAAATGTTATTAAATTACATGAGAATCAATGAAGTTCACATGTGACTGTCTGTTGCAGGTTACTGGCACCGGTGGGTTGTTCGGAGTGCAGTGGAGTTGCTTTCTGCAGCATAAACTGTAGAGATGAGGCTATGGGCTCTTACCATCGTTATGAATGCCACTACATGGACCTGCTGGTGGGCTCTGGCATGAGCATTCTCTGCCATCTTGCACTTAGGATCATAACACAGTCTGGACTACAGCACTTTCTGGACATCAAGGACACTTTACATGAGTCCTTTTCACAGCCCAACACACAGCCAGGTGATTTACACTTTCTCATGGAAAAGGAAAATTTACACCTACCATCATTCATTTATGCAGCAGCATGTCTAGGATTCCATATTTGGGAGTTACATTCACAAAGCAAGAAAGGTATAGAGCAAACATGTTCATCACTGTGTCCCTAGGTACTTAGTACAGTATAAGTTTTGATCCTTGGCACCTTCAGCACCAAAGGGTTGCCAGATACTGTAAGATTCTGGATATTAGAATGTTATACCTAAGTGCATCTCAGTGTACCCAACAAACATAACCATTTAATTTGTCACTTAATATCCTATTCTGTTGTTCCCCCCACACCATTCCTTTTTCACCAATAAAATGGAAAGAAACTCTTAGTATACGGTTGTCAGAGCTTGCTGGATCATCCAGTGCTGGTTCACAACTTTTACTGCATATTTTTAATCTTCTTTATAACATATAAGAATGCTTTGTTATCATCTTGCCCAATATATCTCAAAGTAGGGGTTTAAATCCAAGATCTCCACCTTGTACTGTGAGTGTATGTCATGATTTAAAATCAGCTGCACTCACATCTTATTTGAATCAACCTTCTTTAAGTTTTCATTAAAAGGACCACTTTTCAAAAATGAACTAAGTGTCTGTAGAACCATACAAAGTGAGGATGAAATAATGACTCTGCTTTGGGTTTGATGACCTGAGAATCACGATTTTATTCCTGATGGGGCAGAGAACTTTTTATTCTCAACAGTAACCAGCACCAAATAGATGGAGGTATAGCACTACGCATTCCTAACCTTGGAACCAGATAAAATTCAGTGTCAGTGTCACACCCTGACTACTTTACCTAAAGGGACAGAGACCCCAGCCCCCAAACAACAAAAGGGTGGGTTGGCTCCAGAACAAGCCTAGTCACTGTGGACAGGAGAAAACTCTCAGCCTCTGCCAGGATAATTTTACCAGTTTAGTTCAGCAACAAGGCCCTTGGAAGATGATGCAGCTGTAAATCTACACACACAAATGTACTGAATCCTACAATTCTGTTGCTATAGGGAGCTACTCAAGTGTATACAACCTGGTGACCCATGCAGACAAACGACCTGCCCAGGATTTCCTGCACAGGACTTTGATGGCCTTGTTTCTGTTACGCTGTCTACAGGATACACACTTCTTCCCAACCAGCACAAACAACAGTAAGATATTCACACCAAAGTTCAGTTCAGTGAATAACACTATATTTCATCCATTAACACAAACCTTCAGTTTCGAGCCAGTTAAATGTTTTTACTTGTAACTTAAATAGGTTACATAATGTATATCGATATTTCCAATCACACACAACACACCCCTTGCGATCGATATTTTGTCTGGCTACTTCTTTCAATGTACTTTTAATTAACTTAAAAATGTTACATTATGTGTACTGATTTTCCAGTCACACACAACACACTCCTTGCGATCAATTTATTGTCTGGCTACTAGTTTCAACATAAGTCAAAGTAAAGTAAAGTCAAAACTAGTACCCAGACAATAAATCGATCGCAAGGAGTGTGTTGTGTGCAACTGGAATTATCGATACACATTATAAATGTTACACCAATGGGGACTGTCCATATAAAGATTAAATATTTTGCAACCATTTGAGAAGTGTGTATTGATCTTTTGTTCTATACAAAAGGTATGGAAAAATGGCACCCTTCCTAATAAAACACATCTTTTACCCTTTGCATGCTAAAATTCTTCTAAACAATATGTAAGAATTCAGTTTCTTACTGAAAACCTGTATTTCCACTACAAAAGTAATGCTGTTTGCAAAATAATCGCTGTTTACTGTGAAATCATATGACATATAAATACACTGTGTGGAAAGATGCATACCTAGGTGGCACATATAGAAAAAACTGTCCTGAGAGATTTAATAACTATTACTTGGCACTCACTACATGCAACTGGTTTAACAGTGGATTAAGTCTGCTACTTCTTTTTTGTATTCATAGCAGAATCATTGGGGCCTGATGAGATCTTTATTGGTTCTCTACTGCTTCGTCACCTACAGCTGCTACAGTTCAATGCACATGAGATCTTTGAGACATGCATGGAAGCTCCCAATAAATTCAAAGGTTCCAAACCTGTTTATGTGGGTGTCGGAATATACCCAACTGTGGCAATGTTCAATCATGACTGTCATCCTGCACTTGCCAGGTAATTGCCAACTTTATACAAAAACATAGTACAGGCAGATCTCATTTTATGCCAGGGTTATGCTCCTGAAAAAATGTCACGCAAGTCAAAAACAAAATTTCCATTTAAAACAGTGTATTTCCTGAGCATTAAGGGATTGACAGCCTAATTCTATACAGTATATAACTATACCACTAGTGGACATACTGACCTGTAAGAGTATAAATGTACTGTATTACATTTCTATACAATATATTTATTTCTAATGCAATAAAAATGTAAGAGACTTGCAGCTATAGTTTTGGCATGGTTCATTATGATAAGGACTGTGGTAGACTTGCTATGCAAACACACAGACCCTGTTTCAAATTGTTGGCATTTAATGTTAGCTATACTCTTAGCACTTTCTTCAATTCTATCAGCATTTTCATGACCTGTACATATGCTACTATGAGCGAGTCTAACATTATGGCATATTTCGACAACTCGTTCACCTGTTTCAAGTCAGCTTATCATGTCTTATTTCTACTCAATGCCAATTGTCTTTTGCCGATTTCTCATTTGGATTGCACTAGGTGATGTAGATTACATTTCTCAAGCACTTTGGTAAGAAAAGCCAATGTTGTCAAAGAGGAAACTAAATGAGCTATGTGATTATATCACAAACATAATGAATCCAATCACATGACTGATGGCATGGCAGTGATGTCACTTTCTGCTAACTTCCTACACAAGATAAGTGCAGATCATTTGTGCCAAATCACATTAAAACGAAAATTACTGTGTAACTTTGAAAAGTGGTGTAAATTTTCAAGTCGCATTAAAACGAAATCCTGCAAATTGAGACCTGATTGTTCAGAATGTTACTCAGGATTAAAGCTTTGGACTTAACACCATGGACGACGACGACTCCTTATTTCTGGGCAAAACTTGCAGAGAAAGCATACAGATCCTGTCACAAAACATGAGTCTGCCTGTCTTTCCACTGATTACCACAAGTTCAGTTTATAATAAGCCTGAGAGTCAAATTTGTGCACAGCTTCAAACAGGTAGAATGTAACAGAAAATTCTATCTCACACAATAGGACTGACCTGCCCTCACAAGACATGACTGCACTTCAGCCCAGCATGCTTTTAACTTGAATACATTGCTTGCAGGTTACAAACATCTAGCAGCCTGACTTACCTTGTGAAACCTCAACCATGGTCAATTCCTACTCCCGAGTAAACAACAATACTGTATCCGTATAGTACCTAGCTAAACCTTTGTAGAAGGAATAATAATTGAACTAAGAAATTACAGTTCACTTGTATTATTGTTATAAAAAAATTTGCAAATTGCATTCAAATCACATCCTAAAACTCTATGGTAGATATGTGCACAACACTTAACAGGTATGGCTGCTATACATATTGGCACAGTATGGAGTAAATTTCATACCCTGGCTGTTCTCTATTATGTCTGCTGTACAAAACAAACTTAAATTTTTGTTGCATAAGAACTCTTCCAATCTCAATAAATATATAGGTACACACATTATATATATTTACATAATTTGAAATTCAGACATTTTTACACCTTGAATTTGAACCCAATCACTGCTTGGCTACAAGCTAAAGTGTTTGTACAATTATTCAAACAATCAGCAAGAAAGAATTTTGCTCAGCATAACTGTGCTGTACTTAATGGTCAGTAAGAAAGCTACATGTTTCAGTTTTTGTATTACACCATCATCAGACTGATATAAGAATTGTGCAGAGAATATTTATAATTACAATACCATTCCTTTTAATTAGAGAAAAAGAATAAAATATAACAGTTTGGGTAGTTTACATACAAAAAAAAAAAATACTACACATTGAACTTCATTATATAAAGAACAGAAATAGAAAATTAAAACTCAACAATATTTTATAAATTATTTTAAAGTATTCTATTGTATAGAATGTGTAGTGTAAAATACTTGGAATCCCACTCTTTTTAAAGAAATGGTATTGTAATTAATTGCATTTATTCTCTGCACAATTTTTATATCATTCTGATGATGGTGTAACAGACAAGCCACAACATGTAGCCAAAATTCTTTTCTATGAATTATCTGCTTAATACCACTTCTTGGGTGAAAAAAAAAAAGAGGCTGACCAGTTGCCAATTAAAACTAAAATAATACTTCACTATTGATACCACACCAGTGTGCCTAATATCACATTCCTACACAGAAATTACATAAACAAATAATATCCCCTGTGCCTACTACATGAAGAAACCTTTTAGTAAAGTAGTGCTCTGCCTATGAATATTTGCGTGTTATGTCTATACAATTTTCACAGCTGTGATTTTGATTATGGTCATCTGCGATGTGCTACCACACAATGTTTTATAAAAGCTGCAACATTTCAGAGGCACATGCTGCTTCTGCCTTCATGGTAAAAAAGTTGACCGAGTGGGGTAAAACGGTATGCGACATAAGAAAGGGAGAACTGAGAATGGGGCTATGAATGAACCACTGGAACCAGTGGTCCTGATAAGGACTGTTCTGTCAAAGTTTAAAAAAAGAAGATGCGTAAGATGAAGGTGGAAAATCACTGTGGACTTCAAAATCTTCAAATGCAAGTATACTCTCCAGTGGAGGTCGTAAAGTCTAGTGTTGTGCAACTGGCTTTCCTTATTGCAGTCACAAGAGCAGAGCAAGAGCAGTGACTTGTTCTTCTCTTCATCCAGGGTACTGGGATATACAATGCATGTGATTGTTTCCATGTTCCATTTCTAAGCCTCTACATCAACTACTATTTTTTTTAACAGACATTTTGTGGGAAAGAACATTGTACTGCAAGCCCTACGCCCACTGGACTCTGGAATGTGTGTCTCAGAAAACTACGGACCACTCTTTACAAAGTGGACCTTGGCAGTCCGGCAGAAAAAACTTGCTTCACGTTACTGGTTCAAATGCACTTGTCAAGCTTGTAATGAAGACTGGCCAACTTACGATACTCTGAGCAACGATGATCTCCGGCTCAGGTAAGCCATACACTTAACTCCAATTATAAAAATCGGACTTTACATATTGTGTCAAATTGTTTTTACAACCTGTAATGTACCACAAACATACATGTCCATGGTAATTCCCAGATTATGGTATGTAACAGTTTGCAAAGCCCAAGTCATTACGTCAGGAACTCTGCATATCTATATGGAAATGGCCTTAAATACCTCTGTAAGGATTTCCAATATCAAACGTAATCAAAACCTGTCTAGCAGCTCTTGAACTGAAATATGGAGACAGATGGGTTGTCAGACATGGTATTTTGTATGAGCTCCAATTATACACAACATGCAAACAATGCATAATAAGTAAGAAGATTGATCACATTTATATTTGAACTTTCAAAAGTTGTTTGTACTTACCACAGGTGTCCAACAAAGGGCTGCAAACAGTTGAGCAGGAAGGAGCATCGCAGATGCCCTAAGTGCAAGAAGCAGGTCTCTTTGCAGGAGGAAGTTGTAAAAGAGATGGCAGGAAGGTTCTACGAAGGGTTGGAAGCCATGGACACTGGTGACGTTGAGAGGGCAATACAAACATTCTGCTCTTATCTGGACACCATGTACAGGGTGGGAGCACCTCCATACCGGGACATGAGTTTATGTCAGGATGCTCTGCGGATATGTCTTGCCAACAGTGGAAATACATGGATCATCAGGAAGTGAAGATGTAGACAGGGGAAGTTTACCAACCTGCAAGTTCAACACCAAACTGTACAAAAGTGGTTCATACTACAGAGGAACACATATTTACAACACCTTGCCAAAAAAATGTTAAAACAAGCTGAACTTCTGGTCAAATACAATTGAAGTTACTAAACAAATTCATTCTAGTTATGAAGTACATAGTATAGATTTTAGGTTAACATAGCACTGAATATTAAGTCATCTGTGATTTGGCACCATACAGCCTGGCAGATAAGTACCTACATACTGTCTCCATCTACAGAGTAGTGTCTTGAACCCTGAAGATGGAGACAGCATGTTCCTCTGCAGTGTTGGAAAGTATCTATCAAGCTACACAATATCACACCACAGATTGAGATACTCATAAAATACCGGCTGATGAATGATAAATGATTAGAATTAATATAAAATTATATGAGTATTTACCCTAAAACAAAACTAGGAGCTGGGATAGCTCACTTAGCACAGTGATTAGCCTAACGGTTAGCCAGTGGAGGAAGTGAGGAGTTTTTCTCTTCTCCAAAGCATCCACAATGGCTCTGGGGCCCACACAACTCCCTGTTCAATGCGTAGTAGGAGCCCTTTCCTTGTGGGTAAATTGGCCATGGCACGAAACTGACCACTCACCTCCATCTATGCTGAGGTTAAAAATTGTGGGGTATACCCCCATTCCCTCATATGTCTTCACAGCATAGTGCTTAAAGGGGCACAAACACAATTTCACTCCTTTAAATTCAATATGACCACACTTTTAAATAAACATCTACAAGTTGATATATAAAGACAAATACTGACTGCTTGTTTTAGACTTTTCTGAGTTTTCATTTGCATGAAAATAAGTTGTGTTGTCAACATTTCAGAAAGGAATGCTGCCTCCATCCTCGGGGACAAAACGTATAAGGAGGGCAAGGAGTGCAGGAACCAGGAAAGGAATAATTCCTCCAATAGTTAGCTATACAGCACACTCCCACTACGTACTTGAGAGCTCCTGGTTTCAAATCTTATCCAGAGACCAGTATCCTGAGATTTTTGATGGCTTTTCACAATTCTTAATGGTCTAATTTGCAACAGGCTACTATTGCAGGTTAATCATTTCCTGTTGTTCCCTAAGAAGCACAGGCAATTATGAAACATTTCCATATGACCACTGGCTGTAAATCCTTCAATTTCATTCAATGACTGTCCCACAGTACCCCAAATTAGGCCATGGCTTATAAAAGGGAAAGTAAATGCATGCTCAATCACTATTCAATTTTGGTTGTTATTTAATGTCAGATGTTTTGCATATTTTTGTCCTATGAGGCCACCATCATGTATTTGTATCTACAAGGTGGTTCAAATATGACCGGGACTGATTTGTGTGTAAACAAGCCGCACTGCGCAGCAGCTGTACGACCTTGAGAGAGTGAAGCCACAACCT
>Ga0209737_10003829_pt1 | contig 10517 bp, 8 predicted proteins | sample TergutCu122P3_FD_187284 | JGI IMG/M metagenome (GOLD analysis project Ga0209737, IMG submission 187284) | Cubitermes ugandensis P3 segment gut microbial communities from Kakamega Forest, Kenya - Cu122 P3 (SPAdes) (version 2) | ecosystem: Host-associated > Arthropoda: Insects > Digestive system >...
GCGAGGCTTACTTTGACCCCCAAGTGCAGTATAAAAAGACCACCTGGGAAAAAATGCTCGACATAACAAAAACCACAAACAGCCTCACTTATGATGAAGAGATCTATAATATTATGAAAGATAAAAGTATTTACTGCCCAGATCTGGATTATATCATATTTATCGAGAGCCTGTACACAGAAAAAAACCTTCAGGCTCTGAAAGACGTCGCTATGCTCACTGTATTGTCGACCTTCCAAATGGTGCTGGGAGATGATCTTAGGGACCTTTCGGACGGCCTGACGGCAGCGCTCCTGGGCGAAACCGGTGAGAAGGCATCCCTGGAACAGCGCGCTCAAACATTTGTTACAACCATGATGATGCAGACCTTTTCCAAGAAGTACGCCGAAAAATATTGCTCAGCCAAGGTCAAAACAGACGTGAGCGAAATCGTCGAAGATGTGAGAGCAAAATACCGTGAGAGGATCATGTCCCTGGAATGGATGAGCGATGAGACGAAGAGCGCGGCGGTGGAGAAACTCAATGCGGTCAAAGCCTTTGTCGCCTATCCCGACAAGCCTATTCAGGCGGTTACTTACGAAGTTAAAGCCAAAGACCAGGGGGGCTGCTTAGTTGACCTGTATTTCAGCCTGCTGGACTTAAATCATAGAGAGGGGATAAATCTACTGAAAAAGCCGCTGGAGATCAACCTCTGGGAACATATCCCCACATCGACGGTGAACGCTTTCTATGCAGCGACTGAGAACGCCATTATTATCCCTGCGGGGATCCTCCAAGGCGTCTTTTATAGCCCGAAAGCGTCCAGAGAGCAGAATCTCGGCGCCATCGGAGCTGTGATCGCGCATGAATTCACACATGCCTTCGACAACATAGGCGCCCGTTATGACAAAAACGGGACCATCACAAACTGGTGGACCGATAATGATTACAAGTCCTTTGACGCCATGGCCGCCGACGTCGCCAAAGCCCTCTCCGCTATCGCCTTTGTAGGTGATATCCGTGTCAACGGCGTCCTCTGCACACCAGAAACCATCTCGGATTTAGGCGCCATCGCCTGTGTCCTCGATATAGCAGACGATACGCCGGGCGCGGATCTCGCCGGGCTGATGGAATCCTGGGCAGCTATCTGGGCAGCCCGTATGTCCCAAGAGCTAGCCGTATACCTGCTCTATATGGACAGCCATCTCCCCAACAAGCTGCGGGTTAATTTTGTCCTCTCTCAAGTAGATGACTTTTATGATGTGTTCAATATTAAAGAAGGCGACGGCATGTATACCCCCGCGGAGAAGCGGTTGAGTATTTGGTAGATTTTATGCAAACACAATGCCACACACCCTCTGTCATGCACAGGCGGTGTGTGGCATTTGTTATTATGGCAATTTTGAATACATTCCGTAAAAATATGAATTTGGACATAATATCTCAATTATATCATACACCAAAAGAACGGTGTTGGCAAGGGGTGTAGACGGTTATTTAATATTTCTCGGGACGGGCAAGCCCGTCCCGTACATGCCCCTCGTGTTATCTCCGCGGCTTCTCGATAATTGGGAAATCCGCTCCTGCCGCGTTTGTGGAGGCTGAGACGGCTTTCAGCATCGCATAGGTGGATTCTGTGGCGCCGGATACGACGTCAACCTCAAAGCTTTGCCTGGTGATGATGTCGTTTGCCACTGATTGTAATGCTACGTCGCCAATACCGGCAGATTCTGAGTGATCCAGGACTTCGATTCTCACCACTTTGTTCTTCGACAGGACGGTTTCGATGACAATAGGCCCGTTGCGGCCGTCGACGGTAACTTTGTATGTCCCGGGCCGGAATAACTCGGTTTCGGAACCATCCGGGATATTGCTGCTGCAAGCTGTCATGGAGAATGCTAAAACTGCAGTTAGGGTAATAAAAACAATAATCTTCTTCATCTTTAGTTACACCTCTTTTTTTGTTCGTTTATTAAATTGCTTGTATTAATAATTACTTGTAACATAGTTTTTTTAGCGGAAGAACTCTAACCTCTAAAAAAAGTGACGAATTCCCGCTCCGAGCATGATGAGAACCGCAAATCCGGCGTTGATCAGCAAGAAATTCATGACTGATAGAGTAAATGTTTCGCTTTTTATTTGTTTGAGCTTAAAGGCTCGGATGTTGCGGGAGACGGGAATCAGCGTTATTAAAGACAGTAAACACCAAATCGGGACGATTCCGGCGATGCTGACAAGCCCCATGACGGCAAAAGCGGCATAATAGAGACCTGCAAAGAGCCGGAGAGCATTTTCATTGCCGATATGATAGGGCAATGTATAGCGATTAATTGTTACGTCTTTTTCTACGTCGCAGATGTTGTTGGCCAGCATAATATTCGCTATCGTCAAAGCCAGAGGCGTTGAAACCAGCAAGACGAATATTATCTCGTAAATGTTCATGGAAACCGATGCCAGAGGCAGCGCCGTGAGATTTATTTCTAAAAAGGAACCCTGGGGCGCTCCGATATAAATCGCCAGAAATGGTATGCAGTAACCCATGACCAGACCCGAGGCCGCCTCTCCATAGGGCGTCCGGGATATGGGCGCGGGGCCGAATGTATAGAAAATCCCCACGGCAAAGCATAGCATCCCGAGGAGCAAAACAACTATTCCGCATTGCACCGTTAAATATATCCCCAAGGCCATAGATGTAAAGAACATAAGAAATATTATAAAGAGCGATACGCCTTTAGAGAAATGGGGCGTCTGGCCGCTGGCGCGCTTGTCGATATAATTGTTAATAGCCGTCGTCGTCATGTCAAAGAGCACCATGGCGATAAAGAACAGCGCTGTGCTGCGTATGTCAATGCTCCCGAACCTGTGCAGGCAGTAGGCTGCCCCTGTCAAAAAAGCAAGGACGCTGATGGCCTTTGTCGTGATCTCTACAAATCGGAAGAATCTGCCCAACACTGACATACGCCGCTCCAATCACCCTTCAGATGGTGTAAACCTTAATATAATCCATCGTTAACCTTACTATTAATCATGATATATATACCATTTTTTTACAATCCTGATCTTCTTCCACCATTTTTCCACCACCGGCAAAACCCAATAATCGAGTCCAAAGACGCGGCCGCCGCCGAAAAGGACTGCAATTGCTGCGACAGGCATCCACCAGGTGGACATGAAGAGCCCTGTGGACGTCAGGAACATCCCCTGAAGCATGAGGGAATAGCCTGAGGCTAAGATGGTAAACAGGCCGCCTATGAGTGCAAGTCCGATTAAAACTTCGGAGATGACGACGATTGTCTGAAAGGCCATTTGAGCGCTATCGCTGGAGAGGACGACATTGTTGGTGAATGCGTCGATTAAGCCGATCTGTATCTTAATAGCCAACTCTCCCGCATTGACCAGCAAAACATTTACGAAGCCGAAGAATTTCATATCCAAAAGAAGGGGATTGGTCAGCTCGGCGACTATTGCGTCAGAGGCCGTCCCCGGCGTAAAAGCCTCAGAGGCGGAGCTGACGGCGTCAGCAGCGGCAACGGCGGCGCTTTCTACTTTTCCTACTATGGGTTCAGTATGGCCGTCAAAAGCCACGGGCATGTTTCTCAAACTCTCATAAAATCCGGTGGCGCCGCCGATATAAGACGTTAACTTGGGAGAACTGAGCCACCCTTCCGATATTTTAACGAGACCCTGATACAGCCAGAAGAGACCTAGAAAGACGCGCAGAGGAACGAGCATGAAACTGGGCGTCCTGTTGGAAAGATGACCGCCGACAAAGGAGCGGCAGTTCCTCACGGTAAAGAATTCATGCTTCAAATATGAGAAGACCTTATTCCAGCCTAAAACCTGCACAAAGTAGAAGACATTGATAAAATGCTTGCAGAACATGGCAAGAAATGACGGGAGGGCAAATTTGGTTTTTGCGGTTCCCACGTTGGCGACGCCGTACCTGCTGCCGATACAGAGCATGACGCCGTGAAAACTCGGGGCGTATTTTTCCATCTCGCCTTTGCCGGTAATCGCGGCGATGATATTGTGGGCCGCCGTGTGCGCACTGGCTTCGGCGTTCTCCACCATTTGCGGCACCGGCGTCTCCTCCCCTTCCGGGATGAAAAACACGTTGTCCCCTACCACATAGACATTCTTGTCATTTTGTGAACGGAGGTATTCGTCTGTCTGGATGCGGCCGCGGTCGGCAGCGCCCAAGGCTGCCCCGGATTCTGTAACGATCCCCGAGCCTTCGACGCCCACTGTCCAAATTATGGTATGAGCATAATCCCGCTGGGCCTCTCTTTTGCCTGAGTTACTTGCGGCTTTTGATTTAAGTGATTTGTATTCTATGTAATCCGGGCCGACGCCGACGATTACCGTGTTGAGCATGACGTTAACACCCATTTTTTCCATGCGACGCTGTACTTTTTGCGACAGCTTGGGAGGAAGCACGGGAACGGTCCTGTCCAGTGTGTCTACGCAATAGATGGAAACTTCACTCTGCTCTATTTCAAATTTTTTACATAAATATGGAACCAGCTCCGCAAGCTCCCCAGCCATCTCCGCACCTGTGAAACCGGCGCCGACAACATAAAACGTCAATAAACGCCGCCTTTTCTCCTGATCAGGCTCCGCCACGGCTTGCCTGAACATATTCATGATCTGTTCCCGGAGTTTCACCGCGTCCTCATAGGACCAGAGGACAAAAGCGTTCTCCTGCGCGCCGGGCACGCCAAAATAAGTCGGTTTTGAACCGCTGGCCATGACCATGTAATCGTATTCGTATGTGGAATGTTGACCATTAACCTGTTTATTCTCATAATCGACAGATATAACGGTATCGAGGACTACATTGACTTTTCTTCCGGCAAAGACCCTCTTCAAATCAATTTTAATACTCTCCTCATCGACACGCTGCGCCGCCACTTCATGCAGCTCGGTTAGCATCGTATGAAAGGGATTCTTGTCAATAATCGTAATTTCAGCGCTGCCTCCCAGCTTTTTTTCAAGCTTCTTGGCAGTTAGAACACCTGAGTATCCGGCGCCCAGGATCAGTATTTTCTTCATATTCCAGCAGACCTCCTTAAGTAGTTTATAACTCTATACTTGCTCCAGAATGTGCATCAGTGCATTTTTTTTAGTTTCATTGGCAATATGGCTGATGCATTTCTTGGCTTTTTGGCGATAACGCTCGGCTACTCTCTTGGTATCATCAATAGCTCCGGCGCCGATCACTTCCTTGATTAATAATGCGGGAGGCTCATTATTATTAAAAATCCGTGCGGCAATGGGGTTTAGAAGGCTGTTCTTACGAAGGGCAATTATCATGGGGAGTGTGACGATCCCCTGCAGAAGATCATGTTTAACAGGTTTTTTAGCTTCCGCTCTGCTCTGGCTATAATCTTTGACGTCGTCTGAGATTTGGAACAACATCCCCAGATATCTCCCGAAACGGGACAGATGCTTAATCTCCCTGTCATCACAGTTGCCTATGACGGCGCCGACGTATGCCGACAAGAAAAAAAGGCCTGCCGTCTTGCCTGATATGATGCGAAAATAATCCAAAAGGGAGAGATTAAGGTTCCTGATCTCGAGGATTTGCCTGCCTTCGCCCTCGCATATTTTGCTGAGGGTCTTTGTCATACGAGGGAGCAGCGAGGCGTACTTCGCATAATCCTCGAAAACAAAATCAGAAATCATGCCCAGGGCAAGGCAAAGGAGATAGTCGCCGCAGATTACCGCTTCTTTGTTCCCAAACTCAGTATTAAGCGTCGGCATTCCCCGCCGCAAAGATGCATTGTCGATAACATCGTCGTGAACCAAGGTCGCCATATGCAGCAGTTCCACGGCTGCCGCAGCTTTTGTCGCATCGTTGTGCACAGCGCCGTCACGGCTCATGGCAGAATTCAGGAGCACCTGAGCCCGGATCCCTTTTCCCTTTGACATAGAGAGATGGTTTGTCAGGCGTGATAAACCCCTTGAATTTGAACGGAGGGATTGTTCGATGCGCTTTTCTGTAATTGCTAACGCTTCAGTGATTGTCCATACATCTATTATGTTTGTGTTTGCGTCTGTGTTCATCTTTTCATCTGCGTTCATCTTTTTGTCCGTTTCTGCACCTGCCTTTTGAATCTTATTCCTGTATACAATTATACTGTTCATTCATTAAATTGTAAATGTAAATAGAGGGAAGATTTCATCTCGGTATTGATTTTTTGTTTTGTTCAGGGTATACTAATAAGCAAGGCATTTTATGATAATTAAAAAAATATTATTTTATTGTCGGAAGGAGAGTAATATGTCCAAAAAACTTTATCTATTGCAGTTTGCATGCATTATGATTATGCTTGCTTTGGTAATGGGGATCGCCGGATGCGGCGGGGGTGGCTCACAGGGTGGTGATGCTGTTGTCGAGGAAGACGCTACAGCGAATAATGATGTTAATGGTGTTACGGAAATTGATTTGTCAGGACCGACGAGAACGCCGCGGGTGCTGACGCCGGGTTCGGGAGTAACTGTATTAACTGCGGCAGACTGGGCTTCGGAACATCCGGATATTTATGCCGCATATATGAAAAATGCAAACAATATTGAACAAGACGACTATGTAGCGAATTATCCCTGGATCGTTACCCTTTACGATGGTATGGGATTCAGCAAGTCTTATATGAGCGCCCGGGGGCATGTTTATTCCTTAATGGATCTGGATGCAACAGGACGTCCTCATGCGTTTGCAAATTGCTTCGCCTGTAAGACTCCGGATCTTCATGCTCTGATCAATGAGCAGGGCAACGAAATCTATCAGATTCCATATGATGATCTCCTCGCCCAGATGACGGAACCTGTTAGTTGCTTTAATTGTCACGCCAACGAGCCGGGGGAACTTATTGTGACGCATAAATATCTGGCGGAAGCATTAGGCTCGGATATCAATAAGGTAGCAGCGGAGAATCTCGCCTGCGCCCAGTGCCATATTGAGTACTATTTCGACCCGGCAACCAAGGTTGTGACGCCGCCATACACAAGTTTGGCTACAATGAATCCGGATTCCATACTGAGTTATTTTAACAACCTCATGGTTGACGGAAAGCCTTTTGCCGATTATACGAACACACGCAGCGGCGTGCGCCAGATCAAAGTGCAGCATCCGGAATTTGAAACATTCCTCGGCGTCGGCAGCGAACACGGCGCGGGCAATGACGCGGACTCGAAGATATTTAAATGTGCGGATTGCCATATGGGGACAGCCGTAAACGCAGCCGGGGAAACCTATATTGATCATGAATGGTCCAGCCCGCTCAAGAATCCGGCGCTTATCCAAAGCACTTGCATGGAATGTCATGACGACTTAGCGGCGGATGTGCTTGCAGTCCAAACCTTAATTAAGGGTAAAACAAAAGATGTCGGGCAAGACTTGGAAGATTTGATGGAGAAATTAATCGCAGCGGTTGAAAGCGGTCAGTACACCGATGATCAGCTTGACGCCATCCGCAACGTCTTCCGCAACGCACAATTCTATTGGGACTTCGTTTTTGTTGAGAACAGCAACGGCGCCCACAACCCGACCCTTTCCGAGCAATGCCTGGATAAAGCCGCAGACCTTGCAGCCGAAGTCAGGACGATGATAGAGCAGTTGTAATTTTGCAGTGGCAGAATAAGCATCATCCAAAACAAAATCACGCTTAGCGTGATTTTGTTTTGGCCGGACATCCCCATAGAATTAATATTCTGATGGCAGCTAACCGATGGGAGGGCAGCTATTGAAACGAATCTTTACATTTCTACGTTCCATGAAATTTGGTCTCTTTCTGTTAATACTGGTTATGGCATGCTCCCTTTTAGGTTCATTGGTTCCTCAAGGCAGACCTGACGCCTGGTATATTGAAAATTACCAGAATACCGGACAGCTGGTAGTGACGCTTGGCGTCCATAACCTGTTTAATCAATGGTATTTTGTTATGCTGCTGAGCATGCTGTTTATCAATATTCTATTATGCTGCCTTATGCGTTTGGGTACTTTGCGAAAAACCAGAGATAACCTGCATCTTGCAGACGTTGATTCGCAGAATCTGCGCATTATAGGAACTGAAGCCGCGGCCGGCCTGCGAGCATATTTGGCGGGCAATCGCTACCGCTGTCTCGAAACGGAAAATGGGGCAATTTACTATAAAAATCTGACTGGATACTACGGCTCATTTATTGTGCATGTTTCCATGCTGTTCATCTTGGTCTTCGGAGGGCTTGTCCTGGGCTTATCCGTCACAGAAGATCATAATTTGACCCTTGGGACTGATCTGCGGCTGGAGGACGGTACGGTGCTTTCTTTGGACAGCTTCCGCGTTACTGACGAAACGGGGAGGCTCGACTATGCCAGCATACTCCGCATTACGGCAGCGGACGGCGCCCAATCCGGGCCCCGTGAAATCAGCGTCAATTATCCCTTGACATTCAAATCGAAGAAGTATTACCAATACAGCTATGGCACAGCAGGCGCCCTTTCCGCTGTGAATACTGAAACAGGCGGGTTCGATGCGTTTTATCTGACGGAACGAAGCTTTTTGTCCGCAGACGGGCGAAATGGGATCTGGTATGAAGCCTTATTTCCCGGTTATGTGAAGGATGATGAGGGAAACATTACCCCACTGTGGTCCAGAACCAACTATTATCCTGACCCCATCTACCATGTCATGGTCGCCGAAGACGGCGCTAGGACCTCCAGGATGGCGCTGCCGGGGGAAATAATTGAAATCAGCGGTATTGCCTTTCAATTTCATGAGCCTGTTAATTTCCCGGGTATCCGCGTTAAGCACATCCCCCAGCCTTTCCCGGCGCTCCTGTATGCATCTTTCATATTGATGATTGCAGGGTTCTGGTTGTGCTTTTTCCATCTGCCTGTCATTGTAACCGTCCGTTCCGACAGCTATGGGATTAAGGGATCAGATGGCGAGCAGCTTAAAATCGAAATGTTTTTAATTAACGATAATAACGACAAATTCAATGTAAAGGAGTCATAATCTCAATGCTGGATATACTGTTTTATTCCTGTCTTGCGCTATACCTTGCCTCCATGGTTATTAATTTTGCCGGTACAGCGCTGAAAAAACCAACCTTGTTTCGTATCACCTGGATTGTGTTTTTAATAGGCTTTTCTGCACATTCGATTTATGCGGTAGCCCGGGGCGTCGTTGCCGGTCGGCTTCCCATGTCCAACCAATTCGAGTTTTCCATGTGCCTGGCTTGGGGTATCGCACTGCTCTACATTATACTACGAACCAAACTCTCGGCGGACTGGTTGACCAATATCGCTCTTCCTGCGGTATTTCTCGTGTTAGCCTACTCTTTGACCCTCTCCCAGGACATAAGAGAGCTTATGCCCGCCCTTCGCTCCCCTTGGTTCGCGGTGCATATCGGCACAGCAGTCATCTCCTATGCTTCGTTTATGCTGGCCGGCTGCGCAGGGATAAAATACTTGAGCGACCTAAAAAAAGGTGAACGGGAGGACGGAACGCATCTGCGCCAAATCGACCACCTATCCTACCGGCTTATCGCTCTGGGGATGCTGATGCTTACTATCGTGATCCTCTCCGGCGCCCTATGGGCGGAAGACGCCTGGTCCTCCTTCTGGTCCTGGGATCCCAAGGAACTATGGTCCCTCATCACATGGTTCGTCTATATCATATATTTACACCAGCGCCTGCGTAAGAATTGGCAGGGGAAACGTATGGCCGTCTTCTCCATCGTTGCCGTCGGAGTGGTAATATTCACCTTTGTCGGTGTGAATACATTGTTGCCGGGGCTCCATTCTTATTTTCGCTAAAAACTAATTTATTGAGGAGGTTACGTCGCTAGAATGATAAGTGCATTATGCAGAATAGTATTGTTCCCTATTTCGCTTTTACTGAGAATTATCGTGGCTTTCTTTACGTTTTTGTCAGAAAAATGTACAGATAGGCTCCATATATTTTCGTTGATCATGTTTTTGGTGGCTTCGGTAGCTTTTATTCAGTTTTTCTTTGGCTGGCCGATAGGATACTTCGGCGACAAGCGCGCCTTGTATCTTGCCGTATTCGGATCTATCTTCGCCTATATTATTTCGCCGAAGGGTTTGCCCCTGCTGGGCATGCCCCTGGCGGAGAAACTGAATGAACTGGACGAAATGATAAAATCCATCTAATAAAACAACGGAACTACTTTCCCCCATATCTGAGATCAATAAACTTGCCCATAAGCCGAAACGGAATCGTATCGTCAACATGGGCATATTTTGCTTTTAAGAGATGCGCATTAATAAATGTTTTATTGTCAAGGTAAAGATATGCGCGCAGATGATTGTCGCTGTCATACTTTAGGGTATCGTATTTCATAAAAACACGTCTCCCTTGTAATTTTCCGTTGAGAAACGCTAGGGCGTCTTCTGCTTTTTCCAGATCCTCTTTTATGCCGATGAGCCTGATTGTCACATCATTGTTCAATTGTATAAGCTCTGTGGATATTACTTTTCGGACTCTGAACAGCTCTTTGCTCTTCGCTGCGCTGCCCGCATCAATTTTCGA
>Ga0209737_10003830_pt1 | contig 10514 bp, 7 predicted proteins | sample TergutCu122P3_FD_187284 | JGI IMG/M metagenome (GOLD analysis project Ga0209737, IMG submission 187284) | Cubitermes ugandensis P3 segment gut microbial communities from Kakamega Forest, Kenya - Cu122 P3 (SPAdes) (version 2) | ecosystem: Host-associated > Arthropoda: Insects > Digestive system >...
CATAACAAACCCAGAGCGCACCATTTATTCCATGAAGCGTTTCATGGGACGTCGTTTCGACGAAGTTTCAGAGGAGACGAAGCTGGTCCCCTATAAAATTGTGGCCGGCCCCAGCCAGGACGCTCGCGTGGATGTGGATGGGAAGCAATACAGCGCGCCGGAAATTTCGGCGCAGGTTTTGCTGAAGCTCAAGCGGGCGGCTGAAAATTATTTGGGTGAAAAAGTCACCGACGCCGTCATTACGGTGCCCGCCTACTACAACGATGCGCAGCGTCAGGCGACGAAGGATGCGGGGGAGATTGCGGGGCTGAATGTACGTCGCATTGTGAATGAGCCGACGGCCGCCGCGCTTGCCTATGGCCTGGACAAAAAGACCAACGAGAAGATTGCCGTCTATGACTTTGGCGGCGGGACTTTCGACATTTCCATTCTGGACATTGGCGAGGGGACAGTGGAAGTTTTGGCCACCAACGGCGATACGCATTTGGGCGGCGACAACATAGACGCTCGCATTATGGACTGGCTCATTGCTGAATTCAAAAAAGACACGGGCCTGGACATTTCCAAAGACAAGATGGTGTTGCAGCGTTTGAAAGAGGCTGCTGAGAAGGCAAAAATCGAGCTTTCAAGCACGATGGAAACGGACATTAACCTGCCGTTTTTGACAGCAGATGCTTCAGGTCCCAAGCACCTGAATCTCAAACTGTCGCGTGCAAAGTTTGAGGCGATGATTGGGGATTTGATTGAGAGGAGTTTGGAGCCTTGCAGAAAGTGCGCAAAGGATTCTGGGATAGAAGTCAGCGAGCTGAATGAAGTGGTTTTGGTAGGCGGCAGCACGCGGATTCCAGCGGTGCAGGAGGCGGTGCGCAAGCTGTTTGGAAGAGAGCCCAACCGCTCCGTAAACCCCGATGAGGTGGTGGCAGTGGGTGCAGCGGTGCAAGCAGGTGTTTTGTCGGGAGAGGTGAAGAATATTTTGCTTCTGGATGTCACCCCCCTCTCCCTGGGGGTGGAGACTTTGGGCGGCGTCTTCACCCGCCTCATTGAGCGCAACACCACCATCCCCACGCGCAAGTCAGAAGTGTTTTCCACAGCGGCCGACAGCCAAAGCCAGGTGGAAATTCACATTCTGCAAGGCGAAAGAGACATGGCCGCCGACAACAAGTCCCTGGGCCGCTTTCACTTGGCGGGGATTCCTCCCGCTCCTCGGGGGGTGCCGCAGATTGAAGTGGTTTTTGACATTGACGCCAACGGCATTCTCAATGTGACGGCCAAAGACAAGGCGACAAATAAAGAAGCCAAGGTGACGATTACGCATTCCTCCGGCCTCTCCAAAGACGAAGTAGAGCGCATGGTGACAGAAGCGAAGAACAACGAGACAGAGGACAAAGAGCGTCGAGCTTTGGTTGAAGAGAAAAATCGCGCGGAGAACCTCCACTACAAGCTGGAGAAGTTGCTCAAAGAGAACAAAGACAAGTTGTCTGAAGCGACAACCAAGGAGCTGGAGATGGCACTTAAAGAGCTTGAGGCGGTGCGCGAAGGCAACGACAAAGCTGCCATCAGCGCGGCTGTCGACAAACTCGAAGCGATAGGCCATAAAGCGGCAGAAGAAATGTACAAAGCCTCCGCCGCTGCAGTGCCACCCACAGAAGCGCCTTCAAACGCCCCGGGAAGCCAGGCTCAGCCTGTAGAAACACCCAAAGAAGACGTGGTGGACGCAGAATTTAAACCAAGCTGAGCAAATTTTTTGCTAAATGAAACCCCTGCGCTATTCTGTGGCGCGGGGGTTTTTTTGGGGGCAGTCGATCATAGACTGTCATGTCGAGTTTGCAGTCGATCGTGCCTTTGCGCGATCGCAAAAAAACACAAGTCTCATTGAGGGGTTTTGGAAGGAATTCAGGCTGTTGTCGATCAGAATTCAGGGCGGATTTTTATGTTGTGATCGGCAAAAAAAGAGGTTGAAAGCCTTGCACAGCTTTGCAAGTAGTCTCCACTGGGTGAAGGGGTTTTCCCCAGGAAGATGCAGCAGTTTTGAATGTGGATTGTTAGGCAATTGGCGGCCTGAGCTGACGAGGCGAATGCAATGAATGAAGCAGAGACAAGCGAGCTTGCAACGGAGCATCCTCTGGAAATGCGTGACACGAGAAAACGTTCGAAAACGATGTCTCGCAAAGAAATGGCTCGGGAGCTTCGTCGCAAGCGCTTGGCTGGGCAGTGGAATGAAGAAGAATTGGACTTGCTTCATGAGATTGAAAGCAAGCGTCCAAGGACGCGCGCAGATTGTGTGAATGGTCCGCGCCCATGTCTTTTTGTCTCTTGCAAACACAATCTCTATTTGGATGTAAACCCCGAAACAGGTTCCGTGAAGCTCAACTTTCCGGACAAAGAGATTACGGAGCTTCAATATACATGCGCTCTGGATGTGGCAGAAAAAGGTGGAATCACCCTGGAAGAAGTGGGGGAGATTATGAACCTGACGAGAGAGCGCATTCGCCAGGTGGAGACACAAGGTCTTCTGAAGTTGCGGGAAGCCACCGATGATGGGCTAGGCCCCTGAGTTGCTCCCCCCCCGGGGGCGAGGTGCTTCGCAGATTTCCCCTAAAGCGCCCTTTCACTTGCTCACCAAAGCATTGCGCGTTAGATGCCAGGCATTGCTTTGCATGGGAGAAGAGGCATGTTTGCTCTGTTAAGCGTTTCGGATAAACAAGGACTGGTACCCCTGGCTCAAAGGCTTGTTCGCCTGGGCTATCAAATTCTATCCACAGGTGGAACCTTTGAGGCCTTAAGCCAAGCCGACATTCCCGTCATGGCTGTTGCCGAGCACACGCAGAGCCCTGAAATTCTCCACGGCCGCGTGAAAACCTTGCACCCCAAAATTCACGGTGGCCTTTTGGGAAGAACAGAGCGGGAAGATGACCGCGCAGAAATGCTAGCGCATGGCATTAGCCCCATTGCCCTGTTGGCTGTAAACCTCTACCCTTTCGTCGAAACGGTGGCGAAGGGAGCCCCCCCGGAGGAGATTGTGGAGCAGATTGATGTGGGGGGGCCCGCCATGCTTCGCGCCGCTGCGAAGAATGCTCAAAACGTCATTGTGCTGACAAACCCCGAAGACTACCTACGCGTGCTGGAGGAGTTGGAGGAGAACCAGGGCAAGTTGAGCGATGCGACGCGCGCTTATTTGCAGCGCAGAGCCTTTGAGCATACGGCGGCCTATGATGCAGCCATTGCCGGGTGGATGCAAAAGCGCGCTAAAGAAGACTTCCCCCAAACCCTGGCGCTTTCTTTTGAGCGCGTCCACACCTTGCGCTACGGAGAGAACCCCCACCAGCGTGCCGCTTTCTATCGCTCGAAAATTCAACCTGCCGGGCCCAGTGTAGCCTTCAGCCGAGTGCTGCAAGGCAAGGAGCTTTCTTATAACAACTTGTTGGACATTGACGCGGCATTGTCGGCTGTTTTGGAATTTCCACAAACGCCTGCTGCCGTCATCATCAAACACAACACGCCTTGCGGTGTTGCGCTCGGGGGGAGTGCAAAGGAGGCTTTTGAGCGAGCAAAAGAGGCGGATGAGGTGTCCGCTTTCGGCGGCATTGTCGCCTTAAACCGCGAGGTGGATGCCGCTTGCGCGCAGAGTTTGTGCAGTCTGTTTTTGGAGGCAGTGGTTGCCCCTTCCTATTCCAAAGAGGCCTTGGCGCTTTTGGCCGCCAAGAAAAACCTGCGGCTTTTGGAGGCGGGGGCTTTTCCGGCTTTCTCACAGGCGCTACCGCTTTCGCAGGTGGACTACCGAAGCATTTTGGGGGGCCTGCTTGCCATGGACAGGGATGCTTTGGAGGCGCAGGCCAACTGGAAGGTGGCAACAAAAAGAGCGCCAACAAAGGAGGAGATGGAGGCCATGCAGTTTGCCTGGAGGGTATGCAAACACGTCAAAAGCAACGCCATTGTCTACGCCAACGCTTTTCAGACTTTGGCCATTGGCGGAGGCCAAACCAGCCGGGTGGATTCGGCCCGTCTGGCGGCGGAGAAAGGGGGGGCCAAGCTCAAAGGTTGCGCGGTAGCTTCGGATGCTTTCTTCCCTTTCAGAGATGGGATAGACGTTGTTGCGAAGGCGGGAGCAAGTTGTGTGGTTCAACCCGGCGGCTCCCTGAGGGACGCGGAGGTGGTGGCGGCGGCCGACGAGCACAACCTGGCGATGGTGTTTTCGGGGATTCGGCATTTTCGGCACTAGAAGCGCATTGTCTGCTCAACCAAGGGAGTCTTTTCATGGACGTATTGTTGCTGGGTTCTGGAGCCAGAGAAAACGCCTTGGCATGGAAGTTGAGCCAAAGCCCATTGCTGGGCAAGCTGTATGCTGCAAGCGGCAACCCGGGGATAGCCCGCTACGCCCGTTGTTTTGAGCTACCAGAGGCCTGCCCTCAGGAAGTGCTGCATTTGGCCAAGCGCCTGGGCGTCCAGCTGGCAGTCGTAGGCCCTGAAGCGCCCCTGGTAGCCGGCGTTGCCGATGTGTTGCAACAAGAAGGCATTGCTGTTTTCGGCCCCACCGCAGCAGCGGCGCAGATTGAAGGCAGCAAGCGTTTTGCCAAGGAATGCATGCAAAAAGCCAAGGTACCCACGGCTTCCTTTGAGGTGTTTGAGCAAGCAGAGCCGGCCATTGCGCATGCCCGCGCTTTGGGCCGTGTTGTGGTGAAGATGGATGGCCTAGCGCAGGGAAAGGGGGTAGTGGTAGCCCACACCCCGAAGGAAGCAGAAGAGGCCGTCCGCCACCTATGGGCGATGGGGGGAGGCAAGCAAAGCCTTTTGCTGGAAGAGTTGCTGGAGGGCTGGGAGATGTCGCTGATGGCCCTATGCGACGGGGAACGCTTCGCCTTGTTGCCGGCTTCGCAAGACCACAAGCGTCTTTTGGACGGGGACAAAGGCCCCAACACAGGAGGGATGGGGGCCTATACGCCTTTGCCTCAATTGTCCGAGGGGGAGCTGGAGGCGCTTGGCCACCTCGTCTTCCCCCCGGTGCTGGAGGTACTCCGGGAGAAAGGGACCCCCTTCCGGGGCGTGCTATACGCGGGGATGATGATGACGCCCAAGGGCCCCCAAGTGCTGGAGTTCAATTGTCGGCTGGGCGACCCCGAAGCCCAGGTACTGCTTTTGCAGTTGAATGAAGACTTTTTGGCCTTGGCCTTGGCCTGCGCCCGAGGCGAATTGCGGCAAGCAAGGCTCAAAAGCAAACCAGGCGCCAGCGTAGCCGTCGTAGCCTCCGCTGCAGGCTACCCGGCAAGCCCGCGCAAGGGAGCGGAAATTTTTGGCATTGCCCAGGCGGAGGCTTTGGGAGCGCAAGTCTTTGTGGCCGGCGCAAAAGACGACTTAGGCCGCCTGAGGGTTTCCGGAGGGCGGGTGCTCAGCGTATGCGCTCAAGCCGCCTCCTTGTCCAAAGCCCAGGAGTTGGCCTACGCGGCCATGGGGAAGATTCGCTTTGAGGGCCAACATTTCCGAAGCGACATTGGAGCGAAGGCCTTCTGAAGTGTGGCGCCTTTCTCGCTATGTGCTTTTGGAGATTCTTTTTCCGTTTGGGGCGGCGCTTTTGTTTTTTTTGTTGCTGTTGTTTGCCATGGCTTTTTTGCGCAGCTCCAATTTGCTTTTGGGCTCAGCCATACAACTGAGAGACTTGGCGGAGATAGGTTTTTTTATTTTGCCTCAGTTTTTCGTCCAGGCCATTCCCATTGCCTTTTTGCTGGCCTTGCTTTTGGGGATAGGGCGGATGAACGAGGACAGAGAAATCCGCGCCATGCAGGCTTTGGGCCTAAGCCCCATGCGCGCAGCGTGGGGCGTTGTTGTGTTTGGCCTGCTTTTGTCCTTGTTGCTGACAGGCGCCCTCACCCACGCCCTGCCCTGGAGCACCCGCAACTTGTGGCATGTCACCAGTGAGGTGCTCAAACGCAACTTGCGCGGCGACATAAAGCCCGGCGTGTTTTATGATCAGATAGCGCGCTATGTGCTTTTTATAGGCGAAGCCGAAGAGCAAAACTGGAAACGCGTATGGCTCTATGACTCTCAGCAGGACAACTCTCTGGGCCTGCTAAATGCCAGGGAAGGGCGGCTGGAGCTACCCGAAGGAGAAGAGGCCATTTGGCTGCACCTCAAAGAAGGAGAAGTGCACGACATTCACAACGACGCTTCGGCTGCTTCCTACCCCTGGGCGCGTTTTGAAGAAGGCAAGCTGCGCATGGAATTGGGAAGGAGATATTTCCAGAGAAACTCTCTGGGGCGAGCGCTGGATGAATATACCTTGGGGGACTTGAAGAATTTGTCCAAAGAAGCCCAGGGCAGGGGAGACGAAAAAGGGGCGCTTCGCTTTCATGTTGCATGGCATTGGCGTTTGGCACAAGGCCTGGCCCCCCTGGTATTTTCCATTTTGGGGCTAGCCATTGCCCTGAGGTATTTGCGTGGCAGCAAGGCCATAGGGGGCCTCATAACGCTGGTGGCCTATGTGGCCTATTATGTTTTGGCACGCGTAGGGGTTTCAATGGCAGAAGAGGGCCTGTGGAGCGCCGTTTTCGGGGCCAACCTGGCGAACCTTGTTTTCCTGGGGGTGGCATTGGCAGCCTGGCGGCATCTAGAAACAGGAAGGCTGGTGTAGAAGGTGGGAAAAATTCTGTTTCGCTATGTAGCGCTGCAATACCTGCACATGCTGGTGCTCATTTGGCTGGGTTTGGTGCTGGTATTCCTCGTGGTGGATTTTGGAGACCAGCTGAAAATGTATTTAGCACGCCCCATTGAAGACGTGCTCCTCATGTACTGGAACAAGTTTTTGCTTTGCCTAAGCCAGATGTGTCCCGTAGCGATGTTGTTGGCAGGCGGAAGCAGCATAACGGTGCTTGCGCACCGCAGTGAAGTGAAAGCCATGCTGGCACTGGGCGCCTCGCCATGGGCCTTTTATGCGCCCGTGGGCTTATGCGCTTTGGGCGTAGCCCTTGGCCTGGTTGTTTTTGACGAGAAGGTGGCAACCCAGGCAGGCCGCAAGGTGGATGAGCTTCAGGTACACCGGTTTAAGCGCTCTGGAAAGCTGGGTGTCTATTTCACCCCCAAGCAGTGGTTCCACATTCAGGACACCATGTTTTATATGAGCTCCCAGGAGAAGGGCACCTTCAAGAATGTCTCCATCTTCCGCCTTTCTCCCTCCTTTCAAATGTTGGAGCGCATGGACGCGGAAACCATGAGGCACGAGGAGGGAGAAATGTGGAAGCTAACAGAAGTGAGGCTGAGGCGTTTCCTGGAGGGAGGGCAGACAGAAACCCAGACAGAAACCCAGACAGAGTCCGAGGTGCTGCTGCGTTTTCCCAAAAGCTCTGCTGACTCTTTCCGCATTTTTTCTGGGCGCCCTGAGTGGATGACTTTGCAGGCGCTGTGGACGCAGCGTCAGCTTCGGGCGCAGGTGGGCCTGTCGACGCCCGCCTTGAGTTTGGCTTTGCACACGCGCTTTACGACGCCGTTGATGGGGGTGCTGGGGGCCCTGCTGACAGTGGTGCTAACGCAACGTCCAGGGCGAAGAGGGCAGCTGACGCTTGCGTTGATGGAAGGCGTATTCGTCAGCGTACTCCTCTGGGGGAGCCTGGTCATCGGCCGAACTTTAGCGGTGGGGGAGCGCCTTTCGCCGGCATGGGCGGCCTGGGCCCCGGTGGTTTTTCTTGGCCTTCTGGTATTCGGATTGGGTAGATATTATGCTCAAGGGGGTTTTAGAAGGACTTTGGGAGGAAGAATCTGCTAGCAAGGGGAAATGCCCATCCACAGGAGGCAAAGGGAGTGAAAGTTGCTTTTGTACACGACTGGCTCGTGAGCTACCGCGGCGGTGAGAAGGTGCTAAACGCCTTGTTTGAGTTGTTTCCACAGGCAGACATTCATGTGCATACTTTGTTTTATGAGCCAGGAAGCGTGCCCGGACCCATTGAGCAGGTGCCCGTCTACACCAGTTTTTTAGACGGGCACTGGTCACGCAAACACTACCGGATGTTTTTGCCCCTCTTTCCTATGGCTGTGCACTCCCTCTCCCTCCGGGGCTACAGCTATGACTTGGTCATCTCCTCCAGCCACTGCGTAGCCAAGGGCATTTCCGTGCCCAAAGGCGTACCGCACCTTTGCTATATCCACGCGCCCTTGCGCTATATGTGGGACCGCTACGACGACTATTTTGGCAAAGGCCGCGCTTCTTTTCCCATGCGCATTACAGCCGGCGCTTTGCGTCCGTGGCTGCAGCGTTGGGACGTCAAAAGCGCTCGCAAGGTAACGCGCTTTGTTGCCAACAGCCAGCATGTGGCCAAGCAGGTGGAGGAGCGCTATGGGCAGAAGGCCAACGTCGTCTATCCCCCGGTGGATTTGGAGCGGTTTTTGCCGCTTCCCCTGGAGACGGCGGGGCAAGGAGGCTATTTCCTCTGGTTTGGCGCCCTGGCCCCCTACAAGCGTCTTGACTTGGCCCTGGAGGTTTTCACGCGCCTGGGGCTCCCCCTGTGGGTGGCAGGCTCCGGCCAAATGGAAACCAAGCTTCGGAAAAATTTAGCCGACAACATCCGCTGGTTGGGGCAGGTGCCCAACGAGGAAGTCCCCGCCTTGCTGCACGGGGCAAGGGCCCTGGTATTCCCCGGGGAGGAGGACTTCGGAATGACACCGGTGGAGGCGCAGGCGTGCGGCCGTCCCGTCATCGCCCTAGGCAGAGGGGGGGCCCTGGAGACGGTGAGTGCAAAGACGGGTTTGTTTTTCCCGGAGCCCACAGTGGCTTCCCTGGAGGAGGCCGTACGCACATTTGCCGAGTTTGAGAAGCGGTTTTCGCCGAAGGATGCGCGGGACAATGCCATGCAATTCTCACAGGAGCGTTTTTTGCAGGGCATGCGTGCCGAGTTGAAAGCCTTGAAGGAGACGGGAAAAACCGAAAGTTGAAGCCGCGTGGGGCTTGTGACACTGTTTTGCAGGCGTTTTTTTAAGCTCCAGGCGGACCCAAGGAGAGGAAGCCACCGGTGTTTCGACGTTTTCAACGCTTTTATAACGCCATCAAACTGCTCATGGACGCGTTTGCACTCCTGTGTGCTTTTGGTTTGGCCTATGGGCTGAGGTTTTATTCCGGCTTGTTGCCACATGAAGCCATGCCGCCTTTGGAAGACAGCCTATGGGCGCTGGGGGCAGTGTTGGTGGTTTTCCCCCTGGTGTTTAAACAAATGCGCCTCTATAGGACAAACCGAGCCCGCACCCACTGGGGGGAGGTTGGAGAAATTATGAAGGCGACAGTGTGGGCCACTTTGGTGCTGGTGACGCTGACCTATTTTTTTCGGGAGCGCTATTCGCGCGCCACTTTGCTTTTGTTTGTGGGGTTGGCCTTTGCATTGTTGTCCGCGCAGCGCATTTTGTTTCGCTCGGTTTTAAACAAGGTGCGTCGCCGCGGCTATAACGTCCACCATGTGTTGATGGTAGGCACAGGCCCTTTGAGCAGGCAAGTCGTCCAAGCGCTGCTTTCCCACCGGGAGTTGGGTTTGCAGGTACGGGGTTATTTGACACACAAGCCTGAGGAATTGGAGCACCCACCCGAAGGCATGCCCGTGCTGGGCGGCATTGAAGACATAGGCCGCGTGTTGGATGAGCAGCCCATTCACCACGTCATTGTCGCCCTGCCGTTTTCGGAACAACCCTTGCTGGCTGAGTTGATGAGACAGCTGGCCCTGCGCACGGTGGATGTCAAAATTGTCCCGGACTTGGGAGAATACATGACACTCAAAGGCGGCCTCGAAGAGTTTGGCGGTTTGCCGATGATAGAGTTGCAAAGCGCCCCCGTGGATGTCTGGAGCCGTATGGTGAAGCGCAGTGTCGACATGCTGGGCTCCTTTGTGTTGTTGGTGTTGTTGTCGCCGCTGCTGTTGCTGCTTGCTTTGGCGATAAAACTCGACAGCAAAGGCCCGGTGCTCTATCGCCAAGAGCGTATGGGCATGGACGGTCGCCTGTTTTGGATGTTGAAATTCAGAACCATGCGTACCGACGCGGAGGCGGTGGGGGCACAAATGGCAAGCCCCGGGGACAGCCGGCGCACACGCCTAGGGGGGGTACTGCGCAAATTTTCCCTGGACGAGCTTCCGCAGCTTTGGAATGTGCTTTGTGGAGAAATGAGCCTCGTAGGCCCCAGGCCCGAGCGCCCCATCTTCATTGAAGAGTTTAAAAAGCACATTCCGCGCTACCACCTGCGGCACATGATGAAGTCAGGGATAACAGGCCTGGCGCAAGTAAGGGGTTTAAGGGGACAAACCTCCATTGAGGAGCGCATTGCGGCAGACCTCTATTATATTGAAAACTGGTCCCCCTGGCTGGACATGCGCATACTGGTGAAAACAGTATTCGGGGGTTTTTTATCCAAAAATGCCTACTGACTTGACGCCCCTCTCACTTGGCGCTAGGAAACACCCCGTTGTGCAAGCGGGAATAGCTCAGCGGTAGAGCATCGCCTTGCCAAGGCGAGGGTCGAGGGTTCAAATCCCTTTTCCCGCTCAACAAAAGGC
>Ga0209737_10003831_pt1 | contig 10513 bp, 7 predicted proteins | sample TergutCu122P3_FD_187284 | JGI IMG/M metagenome (GOLD analysis project Ga0209737, IMG submission 187284) | Cubitermes ugandensis P3 segment gut microbial communities from Kakamega Forest, Kenya - Cu122 P3 (SPAdes) (version 2) | ecosystem: Host-associated > Arthropoda: Insects > Digestive system >...
CATGGAGAGATAATCGACTCCTATGCAACAGGCACATATGAAATGACACTGATCATCCATATCCCTGCTCAGTCTCCCGGAGAGATGGGTGACGGATATCCAGAAAGCATTCAAACGGTATATGTCGATGTGAGCAGGTTTAGTGAGAGCGGCCAGATCAGAATCAAGATCGAAGGCTTTGCTGGCGGAGAATGGTATACATACACCCAAACCCAGTCGTAATGAATAAGCAGACCCCCAGGGACGATACTGAGAAGATGTCAGTGGCAAAAAGAAAAACAGACGCTTCTTGTCTACCAAGATCATATCGACCGTTACAGTTCACAGGGTACTCCTTTTTGTCATTCTGAAGGCTTTTGCCTGAAGAATCTTTCTCTGTAAGCACTCAATAGGATTCTTTGCGTTGCTCAGATTGACAGGAAGTCTTTACCTCGCCAGAGACACCTTTCCCCCGTAATTGGTCAGACAGCTGCTTCTCAGCTGACCTCCGGCTGCTTCGTCCCGACTGGGTTCGTGCTGCTCAAAATTTGCGTTTTTGTGGTGCTTTCCCACTGATTATCGGCCATTCTTGCTCAAAATTTCCATTTTTGTGGTGTTTTTCCGGTATTCTCGATCTAAACATACTACAAAACCGGAAATTTTGAGCAGCTGGGAGCATTGTGAGGCGAATGAGGAGTCTGGGTGGAGTCTGGGTAGAATCCGGGTAGAATCCGGGTAGAATCCGGGTAGAATCCGGGTAGAATCCGGGTAGAATCTCAATGGCTGTTTGGCCTTTGAGGGGAGAGGTGCCGAAGAATCTTCTGTACGATAGATTGTGGATGATGGTATAGTCGCGAGATGACGAGCAAACAATACGTTGATGCTTCCTTAGCTTTCGAAGAGTGCCCTGAGCAACCCCACATATTCTCCCGGATTAGCCTGGCTCAGCTCTCCGTGTTTCATGCCTTTCGCAATATGTAAGTTACTGTGAGGTATCGTGTCGCTGAGAAGTTGTGAAGATTTTCTGACGATAGCCAGCTCCTTTTCCCCTGCGATAATCAATGCCTTTGCAGCAGTTTTTCCGATGCCGCTCTTCAACTCGTAATTGCCGTTACTCACGGTTATGTTGATAAGCGATCGCTCGGTTACCCTCATGCTATCCCGGTAATACAACTCAAACATATCTTCTGAAACAAAAAGAGATTTCGCCTGTAGTTTTGAGAACCACCGTTGCTTAATCAGGCCGTAGGACATCTTTGTCAGGGGAACTGTCCAGGCAACAGTGCCTTTCATAGGAATTACCAGGGCGCTTTCCAGAATTGCAAACCTGGCAACATCATGTCGTTGCGAGAGCACCTCAGTGGCTATCTGCCCGCCGAGCGACAACCCGCCCAGCGCAAAGACACTGCCACCACATTGACTGTCGATATACCCAAGCAGCTTGTCTGCCGAGTCTTCGATGCTGATAAAGGTGGTATCCCCATCCTCGCCATGACCGTCGATGACAGGAGTGACAACGTGGTAGCTGTCCTTAAGCAGTTCGACTATTGGTTGGAGTGACCACCAGGAAACCCCGCCACCATGCAGCAAAATGATAGTTGGCAACTCCCGGTTGCCTGCCTCCCTGAATAACATACGTCCCTTTTGTCTCCTCATGTCGCACTGCGGCATGAAACAATGCTGGTAACATAGAATACAGCAAAAGTACCCAGCAAGAACATAAGCAGCGAAAGGTCGACGGTATGATAGATCTCCAAACTGATCTCAAAACTGATCTCCAGACTGATCTCAGGACAAATCTCAAGATTGTCAAAGAAGACGTGTTGTCGCAGCTTGCGAGTGAAGAAGTCTCCTGTGGAGAAATCCTCTTCAACAACCATGAGTGTCAGATACTGTCCCAGTCGGCGGTGTCCGTCGATTTTCTGGTAAATACAACCAGAGAGGACGAATCTGTCGAATACTCGCTGTATATCAGAAAAGACGACAACAGCACATATAGCCTGACTCCCATAGTGAACAAAAAGCCAGTTGACTGGGATCGCTTCTCCTACGCCTGCCTGTTGCAATATGAACAAGAGCTGAGCCTTCTCGACCCCAAGGCAAAGCCTGAGCACATGCAGTACACCCGCCAGGGGATGATAAAGCGCGTGCTGGATGAGCGCAGGCAAAAGGCCGAAAAGGCTGTGTACCGCATGGATTGGGCAGATAACATCTATGGGGATCACATGCTCACCAACGAATTCGGCACAAGGTACAGGATATTCCTTCGCGACTTCAAGGCCAAGACCGGATACAGCGACAGCTGGGATGCCAGAACCAACAAACTGGGAACCACCAAGCACATCATATTCGCATTCGATGAACTGAAGAAAACTCCCAAGCTATTTGCCCGGATGGACAAGACATATCCCTTTATTGAGGTGTACTGCGACCCCTTAAAGGACTACCGGATCACCTGGTTCTACCCACATGAACTGTCGGTGGCAGAGCAGCTTTTGATCTCCCGCTACTTCAAGAAGCAGGGCTATATCGAAAACACGGAGCCTGCAATTAAATCCTTTCTGGGATTTATCGAGCAAGCGGAGGAATTCGAGAGGATATGCATTCGTCCTGAGGTGAGAGAAAGGGTAGGGAGCGTCTTTGAGCAATCCATGTTGAAGGAGCTTAAGCGCACACAAGAGCCTGATTACTCATCCGTAAAAGCGAAGCTCTTCCCTTACCAGAAAGAGGGGGTGGAATTCGTCCTATTCAAGAAAGTTGCCCTCATCGCAGATGAGATGGGCCTGGGCAAGACCCTGCAAGCGATAGCAGCTGCTGTGCTCAAGAAGCAGGCCTTCGGCTTCACTAAAACGCTGGTTGTCTGTCCTGCCACACTTAAATCACAGTGGAAGAAGGAGATCGAACGATTCACGGGCGAGAAGGCACGCATCATCCAGGGAAGACCCGAAGAAAGAGAGGCCCAGTATCTCGATGACAGCTGCTACTTCTTAATCGTCAACTACGAGACCATCCTGCGCGACAGCCTTGCCATCAACAATGCAGGGATCGACTTTCTGATCCTTGATGAGGCCCAGCGGATCAAGAACTATGAGACGAGAACCTCATCTTCCATTAAACGGCTGCAACCAAAGCACACCCTGGTCATAACCGGCACGCCGATAGAGAACCGGCTGATCGACATTTACTCGATCGTCAGTGCCCTTGACCCGTACTTCTTTGGGCCGCTCTGGGAGTTTTCGTACCAGCACTGTCTTTTTGACCCGGAGAAGACCAACAAGATCAATGGCTACTACAATCTTCAGGCGCTTAACGAGAAACTGAAAGCCATCCTGATCCGACGTGAAAAAAGAGACGTGCTGGATCAGATGCCTCAGGTGCAGCAGATTGATATTCCCGTCAAGCTGTCGCCTTTGCAGGCTGAGTATCATGCGTCATATGCCAAAGGCGTCTCCAAGATAATACGCAAGAAATTCCTCACTGCCTACGACCTGCAGAGACTGCAGCTACTTCTGTGCAATATGCGCATGGTCTGCGACTCAACATATCTGATTGACGAAAAAACGAACGAGTCGCCAAAGATGGAAGAACTGAAGCATATCCTGATAGATGAGCTTGACCTGAAGAACACCGACAGGAAGATCATCATCTTCTCCGAGTGGGTCAAGGTGCATAAGCTGATCGGTCAGATGCTCAGGAAAAACGGGATCGGGTTCGTGGAACTCAGCGGCAAGGTTCCTGTCAAGGCAAGGGGTGATCTCATAAAGAAGTTCGAGAACAGCCCGCAGTGCAAGGTTTTCTTATCGACAGAGGCCGGAGGTGCTGGGCTGAACCTGCAGGTCGCGAGCCTGCTCATCAACTTCGAACTCCCCTGGAACCCTGCCAAAAAGAATCAACGCATCGGGCGTATCGACCGCCTGGGGCAAAGAAGCAGCAACCTCACCATCTACAACCTCATCACCCTGGATTCGATCGAGCAACAAATCGCCGCCGGTCTTCTGGTGAAGCAGAATCTCTTTGAAAGCGTGCTGGATGACAGCAGCACAACGGACTTCGTTGACTTCTCATCCAAGGGACGCTCGCAGTTCATCGAGCAGTTGGAGGCGTTTATAAAAGCGAGCGAGAGCAAGGCAGTCGCCGACGAAACTCCTCTCGGCCCGCCACCGCCAGATGAGGCCATCGAACACGACGATGAGCTGGATGAGGACATCGAGCTGGTGTCTTTTCCAGAAGAAGATGCGGACAAGCCTGAGCAAGAGGTACCTGCAAAAGAAACGCCGGATGAGCATGAGCCCGGGTTGATCAAAGGCGAAACAGCAGCAGCTGAGTTTGAGCAGGTGATGGCAAGCGGCATGCAATTCCTGGCCGGTCTGTTCAAGATGTCAACCGGCAAAGACCTGGGACTTACAGGCAACCAGATAGCATTCAACAAAGAAACGGGCGAAGTCACCATGACGTTCAAATTGCCCGTGTGAAATAAGCGGACATTGTTGTGGCGTCGCATACCGGATCATTGACAGACCGTCACACGTGAACCTGCGAACGCCCCAGGGCAAGCGCGTAGCGCGACGCGGCAATCTAGGAACTAAGCTCTTTAATCCTGACCATTTTTGGCAGGATTCTTTCTACCAACAATGAAAAAGGTGCTTTGACCTGCAGGCTTACCCCTCTTTGAATCTGTCCAATCTTTTCGGGCTGTTTTTTTGCTTAACCCTCAGCTGATCCTTAACTGGTACTTGCTTCACCCCATCTGACCCCTCGGCTGGGTTGTGCTCAAAATTTGCGTTTTTGCGGTGCTTTTCCACTGAATATCTCCCATTCTTGCTCAAAATTTGCGTTTATGTGGTGTTTTTCCGGTATTCTCTGGCTAAACATACCACAAAAACGGAAATTTTGAGCAGCCGGGAACATCACGAACAGTGAGTCAGAGAGTCAGGATAAAACCTCAATGGTTGTTTGGCCTGTGGAGGAAGAAGTCTCTCAGAATGCAAAAATCTAAAATACTTGACAATACGATAACAACAGATAAAATCAAATATATTAGATACTTGATCCATTCAAGAAAGCAGACAGTTATGCTGTGGACAAACTCGTACTCGCTAAAACAGACAGGCGCATTCCTCAAGAAAGCCCGCAAGGAAAAGGGCTACACGCAGGATGAATTCGCAGAAATGCTCGGGGTTTCTCATGCAACGCTGTCGGCTCTTGAGAATGGAAAGGGCGTTTCAAGCGATACGCTGCAGAATGCCCTCAGCTACTTGGGATACAAACTGGCGATTCTTCCAAAATCAGCACAGGCAAGGATACTTCCCGATAACTCCATCCACGAGAAAGAAGGCTGATAATGGCCGAAGAGCATCTCAAGGTATATCTCCGCGAGAGACATATTGGAAACCTGATGCCGATGCGGTCTGGTGCTCGCTTTATGTTTCTAGAAGAGATTGTCAGTACCATGGAAGGCTCACCACTCCTTTCAACAGCACTGACGGTACAAGGCGAGGCATTCAACAGGGCGCAAACCGCAAACTGGTTTACCGGATTACTGCCTGAAGACAACCGACTGACTGAAATCAGCAGGTTTTACGGCATTGAACAAAGCAACTACTATGACGTATTGAGGGAGATTGGCTGGGAGTGCGCCGGAGCGGTTTCTGTACTGCCTGAAAAAGTGGCGATTACTGCCACAGAGACTCCTGACAAGTCTCTTATCATCTCAAAAGAGGAGCTGGCTGCACGACTGAGCGCATTGCCCTCACACCCGTATGATGATGTTCGTACGCTGCGAGTATCACTGGGTGGGTTTCAGGAAAAGCTCTGTGTTGTTGCAACCATACCTGTTGAGGTATCAAATGGATATGCCAAAATGGACAGAGTTGGCATACCACTTGACGGCGCAATCTCCACCCATATCCTCAAGCCTCAACCGAGGCGTTTTCCAGGCATGATCGAAGGGGAAGCTTGGGCCATGGCAGCTGCATCATTGGTAACCCCAACAGCAAAGACTGCCTTGCTCGAAATAGACGGAGCGCCCCTCACACTTGTTGTGCAACGCTTCGATCGAATTGTGGTGGATGGTGTTTTTCGTCGAATCCATCAGGAAGACTGTGCGCAGGCTATGGGGTTAAGCCCCCACCAGAAATATGCCGCAAGTGGAACACCAAGAAGAAACGATCCGACTTTCCTTCAGATCACATCGCTGCTGAAGAACTACGCTGAAGACCCGCTCGAACAGATGGAGCAACTGCTTTGCCAGGTGTTTGTCAACGTGGTTTTGGGCAATACCGACGCACATGCAAAGAACTATGCATTCCTTCATCCCGACGAAAATACCATCGCTTTGTCTCCAATGTATGATGTTGTTCCCGCAACAGAGATTACTCCACAGGTTACTGAGATGGGAATGAGAATCAACGGTCGCATCCGGCTTGACAGGATAGAATACGAGCAGATACTGAATGAGGCGGTATCCTGGGGGCTTCCACAAAGACATGCTGCTGCGGTACTCAAAGACGTTGCAGATAAGCTTCGCGAGGGAGTCGAGCAGGCTAGCAAGCTTTATCCACAGGCAGCAAGGCATCACAAGGATGCTGCACTGGATCGTCTGAGAAGAGCGATGAAGTGAAAGGACAGTAATGCGAAAACTTGCAAGCATACAGACAGTCAGGGATATCAGACCCATCGAGGGGGCCGACAGTATTGAAGTGATCTCGATCCTCGGCTGGACCGTGGTGTCAAAAAGGGGAGAGTTCTCAGTCGGAGAGAAATGCGTCTTCTTTGAGGTCGACTCTTTTTTGCCTATCGAAGAGCGGTATGAATTCCTGCGCGGCTCCTCATATCGCAAAAATGAATTCATGGGAGAAGGATTCCGCCTGAAAACGATAAGGTTCAGAGGCCAGATATCGCAAGGTTTGGCACTGCCCCTTACGGCATTTCCGGAAATCGATGCGGTCTCAAGTGAGACAAACACCGACGTTACTGACCTCCTGCACATCAGGAAATGGGAGTTACCGGAGGTGCAGGGAACCTTTGGCACCGCCGCCGGTTCATTTCCTGCCTGGGTTTCAAAGACAGATGAGACGCGCATTCAAAGTGCTGAGGATGCAATCGAAGAACTGCGCGGTAATCCCTATTACATTTCAACGAAAATGGATGGCACCAGCGTTTCCATGGGGCGTTGGCAGGAAGAATTCTGGGTGGCCGGAAGAACCAGGACGTACAAGGATGACGGAAAATCGTCGGCCTGGAGTTTCGCTCACAGGCTGGGGATCGTAGATAAAGCAAGGCTTTGGGATAAGGACTATACGATTCAGGGTGAATTCTGCGGTGCGGGAATCCAGAAGAACAGATTGAAGCTACTGGAGCCCCAGTGGTATATCTTTAATGTCATCGATCCCGAGACAAACCGGAGACTTCCACTTGATGAGATGCTGGAATTCTGCAAGCAGCAGGGGCTGACCACTGTTCCTATTGAAGAGACAGGGAGCAGCTTTGATTACACGCTTGATTCTCTGCTTAAGCGAGCTGAGGGCTCGTACTCATCCGGTATGACAAAAGAAGGCATTGTGGTGCGCAGCACACACCCCAGGTATTCGGAGGCGTTACGCGGGGATCTGTCTTTTAAGGTTATCAACAACAAGTTTCTTTTGAAAGACGAGAGTTAAGGAAGCACCGATTTATTGCTTGTGCGACAGATTGTGAGTCAATTTGTCACAGATCTGTTCATACAAACAGCGGCACTACTAGCGGTAATGCCGCTGTTTGTATGGGCGGAGCTGTGGCAAATTGGCCACAAGATGGTGTGCAATGAATATATCGGTGCTTCCTTAAGTTCCGCTTCTGGCCCGCCGACCATGATATTAATACCCGGGAAAACCTTTTTCAGGCAGGCTGCTGTATGTATGATGTAGTCGGTAGTGTTGGCGTTTGCGTGAAACCCGACACAAGTGAATCCGCCTTGTTTAATTGTACGAGCAAGCGAGTCTTGCTCCTCGCAATGACGAGGTGGGTGTAACTAATCGCCACATAATCGACTAATAATCAACTCAACACTGTTCTATTTCAGAAAACGTTCTGCTATACTATTTCGTTGAATATGGATTCAACGAAAGGTATCACTGTTATGGGAGTTCGGCAGGAGCAAAAAGAGCAGCGTAAAGAGGCGATCTTGGTAGCAGCACTTGATCTCTTTGTGAAAAAGGGGTTTGAGAAAACTACGATTGCCGATATCGCACAAGCAGTGAACATGAGCATAGGGCTCTTGTTCCATTATTTTGAATCGAAGCAAGTACTCTATGAGGAGCTCATAAAGATAGGGGTACAGGGCCCCGGTATTGATCCGGGACTTGAGCATGTAAAGGGCATTGAATACTTCGAGCTTCTGGCAGCGTCCGTCTTATCCTCAGTTGACAGTCAGCCGATAATCGCAAAGATGTTTGTTCTCATGACCCGCGAAAACCTCAACCCCTCTCAGTCGGAGCGCGTGACAGAGCTTCTTAAAGACGTATCCAATCTTATTGAGACAACAACAGAGCAAGTCAGAATCGGACAGGCATCTGGGGATATTCGCCCCGGTAACCCAGAAGCATTGGGCGTGATGTTCATGCAGGCGCTGTCAGGCGTGATGCTCTACTGCGCGCTTATGCCTGAGGGGCCCAGGCCACAGGCAGAGTGGATTGTCGACAGCATCCGAGCGCGCCCGTGACCAGTCTGCCCTTCTCCTGTCACTGTTTTCTTGCTGTCTTCGACCGTCCAAGCACCCCGTCCTAAGACACATATCAACCAGTAGAATTGTGAAAGGAACCAACATGAGTCACAGCGAGAAAAGCGAAGAAAACGCAAGGCCGAAAGTCATCATTATAGGCGGAGGGGTCTCCGGTCTGTCCGCTGGTATCTATGCCCAGAAATGTGGCTTTGACGTTACGATAGTTGAGGGCCATCGCATTGCCGGAGGTAACTGTACCTCATGGAAACGCAAGGGCTATCAGTTTGAAGGAGGCCTGCATTGGTTGGGAGGGTCAAAGGCCGGCACTCCACTCAATAAGGCCTGGCGGCATGTTGGCGCACTCGATGACAGTGTGGTCATCCACACAGATGAGCCCTTCGTTGAGTATCGCCATGAGACGGGCACCATCTGTCTGTTCCGCGATACGGCTAAGACCGAGCAGCATCTCCTTGCATTGGCGCCTCAGGACAGCAAAATTATCAGGTTGTTCTGCCGCGGAATAAAAACGATGAGCCTTCTCCCAACAACACTCACCGATATAAAGGGGGTCAAAGTTACCGGCAAAAAAGAAACTGAGTCGCCGGGGAACCTCATCAAAACACTCAGAGCCTTACGCGTATTGCTGAAGTACTCAAAGATTGCCCGCGAGGACTATGCAAAGCGATTCATTCATCCGGGGCTGAGCGAGTTTATCCGGGCGATTCCCGGTGAGCAACAGGGAATCGGTATGCTCATGATGACGATGGGCAGCCTTGCTGGTGGAGACGGCGGTTTTCCGGAAGGTGGTTCTGTGCCTTTTGTGCAGCGCATGGTTAGAACCTTTGAAGATTGTGGAGGAACGCTGCTGCTTAGCACCCGTGCTTTGAAGGTGGTTGTTGAGCAGGGGAGGGCAGTTGCTGTAGAAGTGCAGGGAAACGTAAATGCCGAGACGATACTCCTCAAAGCTGATGCCGTTATCGTCGCCTCTGACACCATGAAAGCAGAAGCACTTTTCTCAGAACCTCTCAAGTCAGCCTGGTTGACAAAGATGCGAGCAACAACATCACCAACCTCCGCAGTATTGGTATCGCTCGGTATCAACTGCGACCTCAGCAAGCAGCCCAAAGGCTTCATCATGAGATTTCGCCAGCCGCTCAGATATGCTGACAAGCAGGTGGAGTACGTTCTCGTGAGCAACTATGCCAAAGACAGCCACTATGCGCCGGTCGGCAAGACCGTGTTAACGATGCAGTTACCCGGAGACACCTATGACTTCTGGGCACAGGCAAAGGCAAACGGCCGTTATGCGGCTGAGAAGCAAAGCATACAGGAGCAAGTAGAAAGAGCGCTTGCTGAGCAGATACCTGAGATTGATGGGTGCATAGAAGTCTGCGACATAGCAACTCCGCTGACCTATGAGCGCTATTGTGACAACTGGCGCGGCTCCTGGATGACAGAAATCACCTCAGCGCTGGAGGCTCGCCCTTATCCGCCAACCATCGACAACATCTCAGCCCTGTATTTCTGTGGTCACCGTATTATGCCTCCAGGAGGCTATCCGCCCGCAGTACTGTCAGCTCGAACCGCAGTCCAGCATCTCTGCAAAGATGCCGGCACAATATTTGTCAGTGAAGAAAGGCATCAACCGAAAGACTGATAACAAGGGAAGCACCGATATATTCCTTAGGATCTAAGCTCATTAATCCTTACCATTTTTGGCAGAATATTTTCTCCCAGCGACGAAAAAGGTGCCCTGACCTGCGTGCTTACACCACTTTCAAATCTGCCCAATCTTTTCGGGCTGTTTCTTGCTTAACCCTCATCTGACCCTCGACT
>Ga0209737_10003833_pt1 | contig 10511 bp, 8 predicted proteins | sample TergutCu122P3_FD_187284 | JGI IMG/M metagenome (GOLD analysis project Ga0209737, IMG submission 187284) | Cubitermes ugandensis P3 segment gut microbial communities from Kakamega Forest, Kenya - Cu122 P3 (SPAdes) (version 2) | ecosystem: Host-associated > Arthropoda: Insects > Digestive system >...
TGATAATAGTGTGATAATAAATTTGAGACCTTCACCGGTAGACGAGGTTATAGAATATCCTGCCTGGGAGTGGATAGCTCTACCTGTACGCAATGATCCTTGGGGTCATGATGCCGGACATTATATTTGGCGGGAGCCTTGGGGTCCGCCCGAAGATAATAACATACGATTGACACTTAATCCGTATGATGTACCGGAACCGGGCGTCTATAGATTTGAGCTATGGGACACAAGCCGGGCACGCAGAGCGACAACACTGACTGTTCGTGTTGTTCACCAGGCACCGGTAATAAGACTTTCGGCGAGAGGCAGTCTTAATGTCATCGAACCGAGCAGCACTATCACCATAACACCACGCTTCACACACTTCAACTGGAGCGGCGGAGATGTAGTAGTTGATACGGGCAGTGAGTTTTTCACAATCATTCCCGGAGCTATCACCACAACTATTCCCGGAGGCACAATCATCCCCGGAAATGCAGATGCCAACGGCGTTGTGAGATTGGGTATGAAAGAAGATGTCGAAATTTTGCCGGGTCACAGATATCCTGTCATATTGGAATATAACGGTGTAAAATCCGAAGTCCTGAGGGTCACACCGAGGCAGGGAACTCCTACTATGCATTTCACAAACCGGGTAATGCTCATCCGCAGCAATATCCACAGTGAGGGTATTATAAATGTCGATATTCTCAAACCTGAGGACGCGGAATTACTGAGCAGCGCAACTGCTGTCAGGATAAATGGCATGCGTAATAACGAATTATATACCATCCGGAGGATTCAAGACGGTAATTATGCAATCGGGTTTAATACCGCCGGTACCGGCATGGTCGACCCGAGAGTCAGAGGTGGCGGTAATGTGCGTCTGGATCTGGATATCAAAGGCGGATTAAGACCGGCAAGTATAACAATTCGAGTCGTAGTTGCGTAGGAGAAAAAGTAAATAAGAACACAGGGGGACGGTTCTGCTGTGTTCTTTTTATACTTCATGTTGACAATTATTTTGCTTGGTGATACAATATATGGTGTATTATTGTAAACGTGGTCTGAGTCCGGTAACGTCTGAGGATTATAGTTATGAAGAAGATAAAAAAAATACTGGTTACGTCGATTATCTTTCTTTTGATAATTACAATGTTGCCTTTGACGGCACTCGGTGCTTCCGGTGGAATGCAGGGTGGTGTACCGCCCAGTGGGAGTCAGTCCGGGAATATCAGGGTCGGCAGAATGGCAAGACAGACAACCAGTGATGTGCTCTGGGACATCAATGAAGAACCGGATGTTGATGTTGTTACCACATTGGCATTTGGCGGTTATCAATGGAATGTGATCGGTTTCAGCGGCAACTCTATGAGATTATTATTGGCTGATGGATTTAGTATCGGTGGCGAAGTCCCATTTCAAAATATCCCCACACCTGCCCCTTCACCTTTGGTTTTGGACAATACTTATTCAACTTCCCGGCTACGTCAGGAAATGGAGAATGCAGCCGACAGATTAAGAGATGCTTATCCACGTGAGGAAGCTCTAATCGTTCCGCGCAATCTGGATGTAATTCGCACGACTGTCTGGTTGAATGTTGATGGTGTCGCCGGTGGTGAAGTTACCGGTGCGCGTTTCTGGCCGTTATCTGTTTTTGAAGCCAGCTGGATGCCCACAACGGTTCGTGTGTTTACACCCTCATCAGCCCCGTGGTGGTTGCGCTCTCCGGTACCACCTGGACAGGCAAGGGATGCGCGTGTAAACAATATCATTTCTTCCGGCAATTTAACCGGTGCACTACAAGACCATTGGTACAATCCCGGCGAAAGTGATCCGTCGGCACCGGGTAATATACGCCCGGCGTTTGACTTAAGAGTAGCTGCCGGATCAAATCCCGGTAATGTTTTATTTACATCCAATGTTGGCTTCAAAGATGGTGTCCGCGTAGGAGCTTTAGATACTGTGCCTCCGCTGCTTACTAACGATCCGAATAATCCGATTCCTGTCAAGTTTACTTTTATAACCGGCGATTTAGCGTTGGGGACCGCGACTTTAGCGTCGGATCAAACGGAATTTAAATCAAATGAATTGGTAACAATCGATTATACAGGTGCTACAGGCGGAGGTGACTCGCTGATTTCCTGTGTAATCACACCTACCGGAAGCCCTAACAATATTCTGTATTACGGAAGGCTGGACACGGTCAGCAGTACCGGAAGCGGCGAAGTAAGCTTCAGAATACCGGCAGCGGCTGACCTCAGTGATGGCAGTTATACTGTAAGGCTGTTTGTTGAGGAACCGGGTGGTAATTTGAATTCCGACTTCGCCAGCGCACCGGTAAATGTTAATTTCAGGGTCAATAATGCAGGTCCGCCTCCTATCCTTGTGACCGGTCTGACAATAACCGCAGACGCAAATACCATAACAGTCAACAGAGGTCAGGTGCAAATGAGATATACAGTTGCTCCGGAAGACGCAACCGGTTATAAAATTGCCTGGTCTGTTAGTCCAGCCAGCCTTGCAAGCATCAATGCAGGCGGCTTACTCACAGCAAGAGCTAACGGTGTAGTTACCGTCACGGCAACAGCCACAAACGCTGACGGCTCCAAGATCAACAGTAACACATATCCAATCACTATCACCAACCAAACCGGCGGTGGCGGCGGCGGTGGCGGCGGCGGCGGCGGTGGCGACGAAGGCTTTATTGCCGTGACCAGTATTACCGGTGTGCCGCAGCGCGCATTTGTGGGAGTACCGCTGAATCTCACCGGCACTGTGAATCCACGCAATGCGACACACAGAAATATAAAATGGTCTATCGTAAACGCAGGTCCGACCGGTGCTACACTCTCACAAAACCCGCATCTTCACACCACAGATGAGGGTGCCGTAATCATACGTGCCACAATAGATAACGGTGCGGCAATAGGCACTGCATACACACAAAATTTCACAATCACCGTGACCTTCGGAAGCGATCCCATCCCGCAGACAGGTGATAATTTCAGTTTGCTCACAAGGGTCTTTATTGTGATCGCCTTAGCCGGAACCGGCGTTGTTAGTACATATATATGGCGCAGATGGCGTAAATCCTTTATATTATGATATTTAGAAAAAGCAGCAGCAGAGTTAAATATATCCTCGGAAATACTATTTTTATTATAGTCCTTTGTATCGTTACGACTACTATAATGGTCATAGTAGGTAACACTATCTACATACAAAGGGTCTATTTGGTTGCGCAAAGAGAGTATGACGAATTACGTACGACGTCTCCTATCAGAATCGGTTTTAAAGAAGAGATAATTGACGATACTCTTTTTTTTGAGCCATATGATTATGATCTGGATTATTATGGAGACGAGGCGGAGCTTAAACGTGTTCTGCCGGATCTGGACATTGCCCCTGCCGAATATCTGAGAGCAATTAATCCCGACTACATCGGCTGGATATTTATAGAGCACACAGAAATTGATTATCCTGTCGTACGGGGAGAGGATAATACTCATTATATGGAAACTACTTTTATGGGTACAAGAAACCGCGCGGGCTCGATATTTATGGATTATCGAAATACATATGGTTTTGACAGTCCGTTAACTGTCCTGTATGGCCATAACTCACGCAGTGGCGCGATGTTCCGCGGTTTACACAGCGATTTGGAAACTGATTATATTCATATTGTAAATCTTGATAATGAAATGCTAGTGTACCGTATTCTGGATAAACGTCTCACAGATGTACACGATGTCGCTTTTGAGCTTATCGGTGCCGGTGAGTCGGCTGTTGTGGATTATCTCATATTTTTAGACGCTCCTCCGGGTTCAACCCGGATGCTGGTACTGTCCACATGCACAACCTCCAGGGATGAAGATGAGAGATTGATAGTGATTGCCGTGCAGATTTAAGGCGCGCAGGGGCAACACAGGGGGACGGTTCTGCTGTGTTACCGCATTGAGGTGAAAAATGATAGAGCCGGAAGTTCAAAAAGAAATAGAGTATTATAAGGCATTACCATGTGAGTTTAATGGCTTTATTGATGTGCCACCACTTGATGATGGTGTGATTAATCTTGTTTGTACAGTAAAAAAGCCGGCAGACCCTGTGAAAAAATGGATACCTACTTATGAATTTGCCATTTGTAAAGGCAGTGAAAAAATAGGGACAATAAGACTGCGTATCGGTTATGGCGGTGGCGATTATGATTGCAACTGTTATTACGGTGGTCAAATCTATTATGATATTGATGAGAAGTATCGCGGTAACGGATATGCAGGTCGCGCATGCAGATTGATAATTCCAATTGCCAAGGCTCATAAAATGACTAAACTTCTCATAACAAACGCGGATACCAATAAAGCATCCGCGCGGGTATGTGAGAAGCTGGGAGCACGTTTTATCAGAAAAGCCCGTTTGCCGGAATGGTTTGATGAATACAAAAACGGTCACAGATACTCAAACATCTTTGAGTGGAGTTTATAAAAGTAGAAAGGCTCAAAATGAGCCTTTTCGTTAATTTTACTAAACGCTTAGTACATTCCGCCCATGTCTGGTGGTCCTGCGGGCATTGGTGCCGGAGGTTCGGGAATGTCTGTTACCAGTGACTCTGTTGTTAACAGCATTGCCGCTATTGAAGCAGCGTTTTCGATTGCGCTGCGGCAAACCTTTGTCGGGTCTACGATACCGGCTTTGATAAGGTCACAATATTCCTGCTTTGCCGCATCGAATCCGAATGAGGCTTTTTTGTCATTTTTTACTTTATCCAGTACAACCGCGCCTTCCAGCCCTGCGTTCATCGCTATTTGCATGATGGGTGCATTAAGCGCTTTCGCAATGAGCGCCATACCGGTTTTTTCATCACCGGAGGCTGCGTCGAGCATTTTTTCAACAGCTTTTGAAGCAACGACATAAATCGTTCCGCCGCCTGCGACGATGCCTTCTTCAACTGCCGCGCGTGTTGCATTGAGAGCGTCTTCTATGCGTAGTTTCTTTTCTTTCATTTCAGTTTCTGTTGCCGCTCCTACTTTAACAACCGCTACACCACCGCTGAGTTTCGCGAGGCGCTCCTGCAGTTTTTCTTTATCATATTCGGATGTTGTGATTTCGATTTCGTTTTGAATTGAGCTTACACGGGCTTTGATATCCTTTGATTTTCCTGCACCTTCAACGATAATTGTGTTATCCTTTGAGGATTTTACCTGACGTGCTGTGCCGAGCATATCGATTGTAGCATCTTTCAACTCCATGCCAAGCTCAGAGGAAATTACTTCTCCGCCTGTCAATACCGCTATATCACGAAGCATTTCTTTGCGTCTGTCGCCAAAGCCCGGGGCTTTTACGCATAGACATACAAATGTACCGCGGATTTTGTTGAGAATGATCGTCGCGAGGGCTTCACCTTCGACATCTTCAGCTATAATAACAAGTTTTTTACCTTGTTGTACGACTTGCTCAAGTACCGGAAGAATTTCCTGGATATTTGATATCTTCTTATCTGTAATCAAGATATAGGGTTCTTCGATTATTGCTTCCATTTTCTCGGCATCAGTCACCATGTACGGGGTGATGTATCCACGGTCAAACTGCATTCCTTCAACAACTTCCGAGTATGTTTCGGCTGTTTTTGATTCTTCTACCGTGATTACGCCGTTTTGGGAAACCTTTTCCATCGCTTCGGCTATGAGTTTTCCAATCTCTTCATCACCTGATGAAACAGCTCCAACGCGGGCAATATCTTTTGTACCTGATACCGGATTTGAATGCTCTTTAATTTCATCAAGAGCAACTGTTACTGCTTTTTCGATACCTTTTTTCATGATCATGGGGTTTGCCCCGGCTGCCACATTTTTGATGCCCTCTTTGATCATTGCTTGTGCGAGCAGGCAGGCTGTGGTTGTTCCGTCTCCGGCTACATCGTTTGTTTTTGTGGCAACTTCTTTTACTAACTGCGCGCCCATGTTTTCAAACGGGTCTTGCAGTTCTATTTCTTTGGCGATCGTCGCGCCGTCATTTGAGATTAGCGGAGATCCGTATTTTTTGTCAAGTACAACATTCCTGCCCTTTGGGCCAAGTGTCAGCCGTACTGTGTCGGATAAGTGATCCACACCTTTTTCCAGAGCCCTGCGGGCTTCTTCACCATAAATAATTTGTTTTGCCATATTTTGTTTTACCTCCATTATATTTGTATTTCATTTGTCGGTACGCGCGGGGGCGCGTCCCCTACGATACGACTGCGAGAATGTCGCTTTGACGTACTATTGTCATTTCTTCTCCATCGATTTTCACTTCGGTTCCGCTGTATTTACCGGTGATTACGCGGTCACCCTTTTTTACTGTCATGACAACTTCATTTCCTTCGACGATTCCACCGGGTCCTACTTCGAGCACCTCATAGATTTGTGGTTTTTCTTGAGCTGCGCTGGTCAGGATTATTCCTGATTTTGTCATTTCTTCAGCCTCAACCTGTTTGATTATTACACGGTCAGCTAATGGTTTTAATGTCATATGATTTTCCTCCTTATGTAAATTTATTATTTATACGGTTTGCGGTACGCGCAGGGGCGCGTACCCTACGCGTTGTTATTGCGTTAGCACTCTCTGGACTTGAGTGCTAACGCAATTATAATGATAATTGATTTGCCGGTTTTTCGCAAGCGGGTTTCTTGATGTATTTTCCGCTTTATTTCTTATTTTTGGATTTTATATGAATTTATCTATCTGTTTTGTCCTGTATTCGTTGTTTTTTGCGCTTTTTCGTGGTTTTGCGTTTTTATTAGATGTCTTGCCTTTTTTTTACGCATGTGGTATTATGTCGGAAAACATTTATCGTAAGGAGAACGCATTATGAATATTGATAAAAAACAAGAGAATGGAAAAATACTTTTAGTCCTCGAAGGCAGATTGGATACAACTACGGCACCGAAGCTTCAGGAGATTCTGATACCGACATTTGATGAAGCCGGTGATGTAACTCTTGATTTTGCTGAGCTTGCGTATATTTCATCAGCGGGTTTGCGTGTTTTGCTTATGGGTGAAAAGACTGCTAAAACAAAAGATGCTAAAATGATAATCAAGAATGTTTCGGAAGAGATCATGGATGTTTTTGATATGACCGGTTTTTCGGATATGCTGGAGATCGTTTAGGGGCACGGTACGCGCAGGGGCGCGTCCCATTAGTTCTCACGTTCCGAAGCGTTTCACAATCAGCTTAAATACCTGCACACAGATAGTTGTGACTACTAAGTAAATAACAGCCACCGTTAACAGCGGGAAGAACGCGTCATATGTTCTGCTTCTGATGATATCACCCGCCCTTGTGAGGTCTTGTATTGCTATATATCCGACAATTGCAGTTGCTTTCACCAGTTCTACAAAGCCGTTTGTGTAGCTCGGCAGGGCGCGTTTTACCGCTTGTGGGAGTGTCACAGTCATAAATGCTTTAAAAGCGGAGAAGCCTAAGCTGCGTGCCGCTTCAATTTCAACAGGGTCGACCGTGGATATCGCGCTTTGGAGACTGCGTGCCACACCCGAACCTGTGAGCATGGTAAACGCTACGATCGCCATAATTACATTTGATATGGTTGAAGTTCCGAAGATAATATAATATGTGACCATCAACAGCACTACTATGGGAGTCCCGTGTATCAATCCGCAGTAAAAATTCCCGAAGCCCCGGATAAATCTGTTTTTATTAGTCAGTAACCAGCAAATAAACGCTCCGAAAATCGTACCGAATATCTGTGCGAAAAACGCGATGGTCATAGTCACGCCCAAGCCGTCAACTATCAGCATCCATCGATTGTCTGTGATTAGATTACGCTCAACTCCTATCCTGAGCCATGTGATAAAATCAACACGCTCATGAATTATGTCTTCTGAATCTTCAATTGATTTTAAGGCGATTATTCCTGCGTAATCATAGAAAAACGGGTCTGTGAATATGACAGATTTTTTACGTTCCTCCGTGATAGTCATCGAATCAATGCTGATATCTATTTTGCCTGACATAACTGATGGTATCATGGCTGCAAAATCCATTACGTGAAATTCAATATCCATACCTTCATGAGCAGCGAATCGCTCAATAATCTCTATACTAAGCCCTTTTACTTCACCATTTGCACCAATATAAGTAAACGGCACACCTACTCCACTTGTTCCGACTCTTAAAACCCCATTTTCTCCGATCAGCTCAATATGCCGTTTTGCGGGGTCTGAGCCGGGGTTGTCAAAAAGCCAGTAATTATGGATATCTTCAAGTGTTCCATCTTCTTCTATGCCTTTAAGAAAAACATTAAATCTATCAATTATATCCTGATTTAAGGAAATTGCACCCATTGGTCCCGAAAACCACTCTCCGGGAACCGGTATGACTTGAAGGTCTTGATTCTCAGGCTTGCTTGTTATCACTATTCCTATACTCAAATCTGCCATAACTCCCGCTATTCTGTTACGACGAACATCTTCAAGTCCGGATGATATATCAGAATAAAATGCTACAGTGCCTAAAAACTCTTCCTCAACTACTACATCTAAAATAGTACCGGTCATTATGCCAATCGTATGACCCATAAAGTCCGCGTGGTCAAGCTCTCTGCTTGTGTCCCCTTGCGGTTGGGCTGCGGTTGGTGTTTGTGCGCAGGCGGTGAGGGGGATAAGGATTAGTGTCGTTAGAATTATGATGGAGATTGTTTTTTTCATATTGTGCTCCTTAATATTAGCATGGCTATGTCGTCGGCTTGCTCTGCTCCGTTTGCAAAGGCGTCAATCTCATTCCTTACATTCCTTACAAACCTTTCCATCGGTAAATTGAGATGCTTATTCACTGCCATCAGCATACGTTCTTCACCGAATAACTCTTGCTCATTGTTTGCCGCTTCGGTCACACCGTCGGTATAGAGGAATATCTCATCACCGGGATTTAAGGAAATCTCATGTTGCATATACAGGGATTTTTCATGTCCGGCAAGCACAAACCCTGCTAACACTTCCATCATTTCAAAGGATTCCCCCGCTCTTCTGATAAGCGGCGGATTGTGGGCTGCATTGACATATGTGAACTTACCGCTCCGTATATCCAGATATCCCAAAAATGCCGTAACAAACATACATGCATCATTACTCTCGCATAACACCGTATTTACTATACGAAATACCTCCTCGGGACTTTTGCCCGATAATGCGGTATTTTGTATAAGTGTCTTTGTGATGACCATAAATAATGCCGCCGGTATACCCTTACCCGACACATCCGCCATTACGACCGCAAGTGTGTTGTCATCAATCAGGAAGAAGTCATAAAAGTCACCGCCAACTTCTTTAGCGGGTTGCATGCGGGCATAAATATCAAACTCGTCACGATGAGGATACGCAGGATATATATATGGGAGCATACTTGCTTGAATCTGGGTCGCGATATTCAGTTCCGCTCCTATGCGCTCCTTTTCGGCGCGTTCACGCGCGCTTTCCTCAATGGAGTTTTTTAAATCCACTGTCATTTTGTTAAATGTACCGGCAAGTAACCCCAGTTCGTCTTTTGATTTTACATCTATCGTGACATCAAGGTTACCGGTTCCAAGTTCCAGTACGCCGTCTTTGAGTTTTTTCAGTGGTTTATTAAGGATAATGTAAATCAAAAGAGTTACCAGGAGCACAACAACACCTGTTGTTATGTACCCCGTCGTTCTTATCAGCCGGCTGTTATCCATGGTACTCTTGATTTCTTCCAGCCGCTCCATGCTGACACCAACCTGGACTATACCCGGCTCATCTATCCTGGGCACACTTATATATTGAAACATCACATTATCTATGCCGCGCGGTTGTGGTGCCTGCGCGATATTCATCGGGTTTTCCAGTATGATCAGCAGTTCACGGGTCTGCTCTCCATCATGGAAATCAAAGCCCAGATTTTCTTTTACACTACCCCACAGCAGTATTCCGTTGCCGTCTGTGACATATATTTCGTCCACACCAAAAACATCCACAAGTTCGACCAGCTTGTAGTTTACACCGTTTTCATCAAAATCCAGCAAGCCCGGGTCTTCTGCAATCATGTGAGCAAAGGTTGTTGCTTGATTGATATGTTTAGCATCCAATAGTTCCATTACCTTGTCTGTTGTGTCGTTTGCATATTGTACTGTCATGTAACTGATATACATAAACGAATACACAAGTACAATGATTATGGGTATTATTATTTTTATTGCAAGTTTCATGGTGAGTGCCCCCCGCAGATTATATCACTTTTTTATTTTCTTGCCAAATATTAATTATATGATATTATAGGTGGGTTCGAAAATAGGAGGGGTACATAAATTGTTTCCGTCACTTAAACGGGAAAGCGGGTTTTATAAATCGCTTGTGGCTTTCTCGATACCTATAATTTTACAAAACCTGTTAGCTGCATCCGTCGGGTTTGTGGATACTTTTATGCTGGGGATTTTAGGTCAGGATGAACTGGCTGCGATTTCCATAGCTCAAACACCGTTTTTTATTGCCATGCTTATGATGTTCGGATTATCCGG
>Ga0209737_10003834_pt1 | contig 10510 bp, 8 predicted proteins | sample TergutCu122P3_FD_187284 | JGI IMG/M metagenome (GOLD analysis project Ga0209737, IMG submission 187284) | Cubitermes ugandensis P3 segment gut microbial communities from Kakamega Forest, Kenya - Cu122 P3 (SPAdes) (version 2) | ecosystem: Host-associated > Arthropoda: Insects > Digestive system >...
ATACGGTTAACCAAATGTGTAATTTTTAGCCAAGCACTGACTGTAGCTCCCTGAAGATGGTTTCTGCATAAACCGAAACATGTTGGAGCGTAATTTTAGAATGTTTTAATAACCTGTGTTTTTTAACATTATGTGCATCAGTTGGTAGTGAAAAGGTTTCAACATCAGCTAAAATATCAGTGATCAAGTCTTATATCAGCCATGTTCTTCAAAGCGTACATGCAAAGAAAAACATACAAAAAAATATCCCAAAACACTGTATATTGCAATCTGATTAATCATGTAATGCCTCAATGATACAATACACTACTTTAAAAAGAGACGTGAAGAATACAAACAGTATACTGGAAAGGGCTGGAAAAGAAGTCATGCCTGTTACTTCATAATATTTGTGTGGCTGATACAAAGGTGAAATCACTGGGGAAAAATCAAGTATCTCAGCAAGTGCTAATTTTAATGAATTTACTCGTAGAATCCTTGACGGACTGTATGTTCCCCCTCCTATGAACACACTTTTAATTCTATCCTACCTTGATGTCTGGAAATATGCCCAACAAATATGAAAATTATGTCTCATGTAAATGTATATTTACACAACCAATATCAACAAAACCACAACCATAAACACCATCACCACCGCCGCTCCACCCCAGCCCTGCCACAGCTACCACCATCACCACTGCCACCATTACCACTACCACTACCACAACCACAACCATGATGAAAATAAAAGCAGCAGCAGTGAGATGTTTCAGAACTAAAACATAAATTGGAAATCTTGAGCCCTTCCTGTCTGTGGGGTTGAAGACATAGTACTTTTGGGACATTACGCTGCCTCTGTGGGAAATTGGTTTCCATCATGTTTCAAACGCATATTTACTGTGCCTTCAAAACATCAGCAACTGAGGTTGGGAAGTTCTGGACTTTTTGAACCGTGAAGTTGACACCATTATGTTGTTTCAAAATGTTAACCACCACTCACCCAGTGACAAGGTGCCACATCCAAGAAGAATGGAGATTTCAACTACACTGCTGCAAAAATCTAAAATCTCACAACTTATCCTGCAAGATTCCCAAAGAAACAAACACATTTTTTCTTCCACATGATTGCTTTCTGACAAATATCTTTATGACACACTAGAATGTGATGGCTTTTATCTACTGGGATGTGACATTTTGTAGCCTGGCACACATAAGTCAGTGTTCCAGAGAAACTCTACTGCCTCATTCATCAAGGTAGGTCATCTACCCTGAGGATGGAATCAGCAGTATCATTTGAAATCTGGTACACTTCTCGAAGATTATGTGACATCACATTCCAGAAGACAGCAATCTTCGCAGTCACCAATGTAAGAACCTAAAATTTCACAAACTGGAGATTATTTTTATTTCCAAATTCGAGAAGTGCAAAAGGAGTTGCCATGGGTCATTTCATTCTTGAAGGCTCTACCATATACCTTCATGTTTAGCCACATCTTTCATCCTTTTCTTTTTAGAATGAAATCACTTCTTACACTCTCACACTATGATCCACAGCAAGTATCCACTTGAATTGGCAACTCCGAAAGTACATGCAAATTACAATGGAAAACAAGAAAATAGCTTATGGAAAACAAACATGTATTGCAATATAGTTTTTAGTATTTTTGGTTGAAATAACTAAAATTCAATCATCTCTGTGCAGATTATCTACAATTTTTTAAAACAAGCAATTTATTTTGGATTTTATATTATTGAACACATATGCCACACCAGCAGTAGTGTTTGTATTTCATTCTAATTCATTTTCTCTGCCAGGTATCACAATAGGGCCAAGTTCCACAGTATGTCTCTAAGTGTTTCTTTACAGTGCAAACAACACATTATCACAAAGAATACTAAATGATGATACATGAAAACAAAGGCTCCAAGCTGTAAATACGAACACCAGCAGGAATTATACTACATACAGTTCAGTAGTGGATTCCTGATTAACCTGTCTTAAACATTTTAACTGCATTAATTACCAATGGTTACAAGTGTGAAGCAGGAATGACCCAGAATTTCAATTTGTGGTAGCATGCACGAATATCCAGACTAACTGTTCACTACTGGCAGCTGCACAATTATGATAGGAGCTCCTGGGAACAATTATTGTCTGAACATATATATTTATGAAGTTCTAAATTTTTTTAATGGGTTTTATTACATGAATTCTGATGAAACTTGACTATTTTCATTACCAGTCCAGATGTATCAGATACTTCCAATCAAGCTGAACAGCTGTTCATGAAACAAAATAACCAGATATATAAATTTCTGTCAGCCATATGTGACAATTATGTTTATTACTACTTTATGTCAGATTCCAAGTGTGACAATTATACCTCCATGTCATATTCATAGACACATCTGAACCAATGTGGGTAACACAGACATCCCTATGTCTGTGATTCTCTATGTGCCTGCGTGCATGCACATACGAGGTTTGTTCAAAAAGTATCCGGATTGGAATTGTAGTGGTTGTTCACTGGGTGGGATGTGTTTGCAACCAGTCTTGACATGTTCGTACATGTCTTAGCAACTCATGACACAAGTTGGAAGTGGCTGGGTTTGCTCAGTTGGCTGTAGTAGGTCATGGAAGTAACACGTACATTTATGTCATGGAGATTTTTACAATGTGTGAAAGTACCGAACAACGCATTTGCATCAAGTTTTGTTTTAAAATTGGAAAAACAGCAATGGAAACATATCAATTATTGCAGCAAGCATACGGTGAAGATGCAATGGGCTGTACGCAAGTGTTTGACTGGTTCTGTCTATTTAAAGAGGATAGAACCTCTGTTGAAAGCGACCCCCGCTCAGGACGACCATCAACATTGAGAAACGAGGAAATGATTGCTAAAGTTAGAACAATCATTCGCAATAACAGGAGAGTGACAGTACAAGAGATAGCGGATGACTGTGGGATCTCCGTGGGCTCATGCGATGCAATTTTAACCGACGATCTGCACATGAAACGTGTGCGCAAAGTTAGTGCCGCGTTTGCTAACAGATGACCCACATAAGCAATGTCAGACAATCGCCGGTGATATGTTGGAGCGTTCATGTGAAGACATGCAGTTTCTTAAGAACATCATGACAGGTGACGAGTCCTGGGACTACGGGTACAACCCAGAGACAAAACAGCAATTGTCACAGTGGAAGGGTCCCTTGTCTCCATGACCAAAGAAGGAGCACCAGGTGCAAAGCAAAACAAAGGTCATGTTACTGGCATTTTTTGATTCTGAGGGTATCGTACACCATGAGTATGCTCCTGATGGGCAAACAATTAACAAGGAATTCTACCTGGAGGTCTTGCAATGTTTGCGTGAATCAGTTTGCCGAAAACGACCAGAAAAATGGCAGGATGGCAACTGGATCCTGCACCACGACAATGCGACCGCACACACTTCACATCTTGTGCAGCAGTTTTTGGCCAAACACGGCACCACTCAGTTGCAGCAGCTGCCTTACTCACCAGATCTCGCACCATGTGACTTTTTCCTATTCCCAAGGCTTAAGAAAGTTCTGAAAGGACACTGATTTGGGGCAACAGAGGAAATCAAATGAAATTCGACAAAGACACTATTAGACATCCTGAAATAGGAGTTCACAAAATGTTTCCAACAGTGGCAGAAACGTTGGGCGAAGTGTGTAGCTGCGGAAGGGAACTATGTTGAAGACAATTAGGGTTACAACCCTGTAAGCTTTAACTACTTCATGTACTGTGGTCAGTCCAGATACTTTTTGAACAAACCTCCTATGCATGCCTTCATAAAACCCTGTAAGCTTTATCTACTTCATGTACTGTGGTCAGTCCGGATACTTTTTGAACAAACCTTGTATGCATGCCTTCAGGAAAAAATTTTAACTAACATGACTTCTGACTGCCTAAGAGGGAATTCACATTTCTTAGGCAGTGACCAAGGGAAGGGATATCCATTTTATGCCAGTGAGAAGACAGCAGTGAAGACAATGAGAGTAACTGGTGGAAGAAACTTACAGCTTATTGTGCGGTCTAAACTATGGTTGGGGTCTAAAAGACTGGCCACTATCAATCCTGAAATGGTCTGCATGGAGGGCGAGCATCAAATCCCCAAGACAACCTGCTTCTCAAACAGGATTATATATTATATATGAATAGATGTTCAGTCACTTCAATATTGAGACTACTTAATAAGATTCTATGTATCATAATATTTCAGAGCTACATTAGTCAATCAGGTCTAAAACTTGAGGATTTGTATTAATTTGTAGTAAATATTTTAAACTCCATAATATGCATGTCCCTGTCACAAAAACATGGAACAACCTTTGGAATAAACTAAGCACTGAAAATTGGACAATAATGTGCTCCACTGGTACACGGACTGCAATCTGCAAGAAGGGCCATATTTTTCATCATCTACTGTAGCAACTGTGAGTCTTTGTTACACTTTCTAAAGGTTATTCTTCTTCTTCTTGAGGCGCTACAACTTCAGGGAAGTTTTGGCCTTCTCGATGAATTCTTTCCATTTGGGCCGGTTTCTGATGCAGTCCTTCCAATTTGTTATTTTCATATTTGCTATGTCACTTTTTACATCATCCTCCCACCTATTTTTAAGTCTTCCTAGTGATCTTGTTAGTGCGGGGGACCACTCATATACTTTTTTTACCATGCTATTGTCTGGCATACGGTGTACGTGTCCAAACCAGGCTAGTCTTTGTGCTTTGATGTAATTTATGATATTCTTGTTACCTTCTAAAGGTTATTAGCACAGTGAATCTTTTTCTTGCCTCCTTCACTGTCTGCTAAACCTCCCAAGACTCGGCATATGACATAATGGAATACTCGGCAGGTACTTATTGTTCAACCAGGAAAAAAATTTATGTAAAGAGATTGTAGGAGCAGTGAAGAAAGCAGAATTTATTACTGACACGGTGTCATATATAGTGCTATGACAGTGCTCTCAGTACAATGGGTACAATGGTCTTTTTCCCGGGGGTACAGCAGCCCAGACATGATGTTGAACACCCATCCCCATCTAGCACCGAGGTTAAATAAAAAGGGCAGTTATAGCTCTACCACCCCTTTGGGCCTTTATGGCATGTTCTAGAGTCCTTTCACAGTGCTCCCACACTACAATCAAGAAAATGCGCAACTTTTTCCTAGGAATCACTAAACTTGAAAAACAAGTTACCTAAGAGTCTAAAACACATATTTTTTTACAGGATAATATATAATATTAATATCATGTCACTATTCCAACCTTCCTTATGAGTCTTCGTATCGACTAACTGATGATCTGCTTCTTCAATTGATTTTTCTACTTCTGTGAGTTATTTCTTCAATGTTGTACTTCTCTGCTACATGGATTTTCTCTAGAAGTCTATCTTCACACACCAGATCAAAAATTTCTGAACAGATAACACCTTTGAAGCAAGTTTTCATGAGCTAAATTGACTTAAATGTTCCCAGCTGCAAACTGTTTCTTATTGAAGTTCACAAGGAAGATGTCACTGACAAAATTCTCTCTACTAAAGTGGAGGGAGGGGGAGAGAGAGAGAGAAAGAGAGAGACCAACATGCATTTCCATGCTCTTCAAGCTGATGTGTTCATCTTTAGGTAGTTTAAGATTTTTTCCCCCATCTGCCACAACTTGGTTGCAATATTTGTTCCACACCTCCAGGTTCCTATAGTAATAACTTGACGTGTACACTCACCGAAAAGATCATTCTCAAAACTGAAGTCTTGGATGAAATTCCCTGTTATCACCAATGCACATCGATACATCTTTCCACAAGAATGACATGCTAAGTGAAACCCACTGTGTCGCTATACTGTACAGAATGTCACTGACCATTCTTATACTTATCGTTCCTGCACTCTCATAGAATTCATTCACGTTCTCCATAAAAAGGGTCTGGAGTAATTACACCTTCTTCATGAGGTCTGGCATGAAAACTTTGACATCAGTGAGAACTAACTCTTTTGTCCTGAAGAAAACAATCTGACAAGGAGATCAATTTTGTACTTTGCTTCAAAGATACCTCTTCCCATTCAATTTGAAGTATAGCATCATAAAAACATCTTCAGTTGTTTTCATGAAGACAAAAAAATGAACGGTTTCTTGTTATTGAAGAAAGTACTTAACACAACAGTAAAAAAAAACTCCAACATTCATACATTTGCAGGAAGTGACTTACAGCTAATAACAGAGACTGCCAGTGTGTTCTGCTTTCCTAAAATTGTACTAAGATTCCAACAGTCACAAAAAATTTCAATGATTCCGATCGGATGCTGTACTGGTGAAAATACTGGTATACTTTACTTTATTATAACACCACTTAACTAATACAAGCACAATGCCAATAAACTCGGAAGCACTACACAATATCACAAGAAAGCCATGCTTCAGTCACTAAATGTATGGAGTGTAATACCTCCAAAACAAATGAATGGCTAAGAAATGCATTCTGTTAACTCATAATGATAATGTGGGAGTGAAAAAGAACAGTGCCACCTTCTACTCAGACCCTGCACATTCTTTGTGTAATCACACAGCAGGTGAGCTGTACTGCCAAAATGGCATTGCACATGTGATAGAACATTCTCAAGGCCATGTCTGATTAATTTTATTTAATGATAGCCAGACCTAGCACAGAGAAAGAAATATCCATGGCTGTAAATAATCTGTGCCAGGCAGTGGAGCCATTCATACAGGAAAGAGAGGGGTGTGTGGGCAGAGAAAGGAATTGAAAGTGAAGTATATTACCTTCTTATGCTCATATCAGCACATAGTATGGCAGAAGCCATTTATGGAAATGGGTCAGTGTTGCTTGATGCAAGCGGTTACCAAAGACTTTGTTTGCAGCAAAGACAAGGAGAAGGCCATGTGGTGGGTATGATATCAGAATGAATGTGTGAGTACAACACAGCAAGATACATAATGGTCATGTTTGTGATGAAGTCTGTGATGAACTTCATGCCTGGCAATGACCTCCCTGTTCCACAGTAGGGTGTTGGGTTTGTACAAGACACCCTGTAGTCTGATGGACTAATGGGAAGCGTGGAATGCAGACAATGATACCTCTGCTTGCTTTGTTGTAGTATAGTTCATGCCAGATTAGATACCTTGTGGTTTTGTGGACTACTGAAAAATGTTGAATAGGGGAAGTGATTTGCGGTTTAGTCATGGAGTTCACACAGTATACCTCTGTAGTCTGATAGAATGTTGTGAAAGTAGAATAATGAGCAGTAACGAAAGGAGATAGTTGTACAAGGTCCCCTGCAGTTGGTAAAAGGTTGAAAGGTGTTGGACAAGAGATAGTAAGATGTGTAAAACAACACACTGTAGTTGGCAGAAAAATTCCTAATGTTTCTTAGTAGTATTGAATGTTTATATGAAATACTCTACAGTAGTATTACTTACTGTAGTATTTTCTTTTAGGTTATACACACAGCAAAATTCCTTTAACCAAACGCTCAGCCATCAAAAAGATTTAAATTCTTGACTGACAAATTGTATGTTCTAAGCATGATTCACATGTGTTAGCTGGAACTAACATTATTGGCAAGTGGATGAACATTAAGAGCTAGGGCTTTGCTACGGCTCAGAATGCTAGGCTTGATACCACATGGCATCTGTGGCTGACAAGGCGATGCTGGGCAGAATTTTCTCTATTATGGTTTTCCCATCAGTATTACTCACCAATACTCCATATTTACATTCTTACATTTCATTAATTTACTAATGACAGTACATTATCATAGCAACTGTCAGGATCATTAAATAAAATGTTTGTCTTTTGCTATTTCTTAAAGCACTAGCTGGGTGATTTCCAGTTTCAGATCAGTTTCTGGAGTATGGGAAACTTATAGAATACAGGTGCTTCACTCTGATGAAACAAAAAATGTTTGCAGCAGCGACAATAGAGATACAAGTGTGAGGGTTTACACAGGAAGACTATCTCATATGAATCTTTTCTCAATATGTGATTGATGTGTGATTTGTCCAAGAACTGTGTGAACTAAGGTTAAACATGGTAGAATGTAAGAGACTTCTACAGCACCAGTAATAAGACATAAATATTGCTAAAACTTTCTAAGGGATAAATAAATGTCGAAGACCATATTACAAAAATGTCATTATTACTGTAAAATATCTCACCTTTTCAAAGGAATACCCCCCCCCCCCCCCCCCAATAGAAAATGTAAAAATCATCCTCCATACTGTCCAAAGACTTCTACAAACCCTTGCAGATATTTATAGCAAAAAGGTAGCTAGATGATAACAATGAAGCAGATCTGATTGCTATGATCATGCACGCCAGATTCTGAACAATGATCAGAAGATGAAGTGATATAAAATTTGGTGAGAAAGAAATTAGAAATTTCTCCAGATTTCAATGGAATAGCAGTCAGAAGAGAAAGAAGATGCTACTTCATTTTTAAATAATTTCTTGGAAACTTCCCTAGCATAAAGTAATTCCAATCACTGAAGCCAAAATAAAAATACACTCCCTTAGACCAAAAAACTCATCAGGTTATAACAAAATAATGAGTATATCTTGATATCCTGTGCATATCTCATTTCATTAATCAACCATTAAGTTACATTTGTGATCACTCACTATATACAGGTATTTTCCCTGACTGTAAAACCATTAAATCACTATAAGGGGGGGAAGAGAGTGACAGAGAGAGAGAAAGACAAAAATAGTATTACAAATAATTAGGCATGTTTCACTACTATTTTCTCCAAAAACATTTGAGATAGTTATGTACAATAGGTTAAACCATCATTTGCATACTAATGACATACTGGTCTCAGAACAATACAGTTTTTGGAGAGAAATACCTACTGAAAATGCTGCCGTCGAATTAACAGTGTATTCAAGTCTATTTTTAAAAAAATGCACGTTGGAAGACTATTCTCTGATTTGGTGAGGGCTCTTGACTGTGTAAACCATGAAATTGTGGTAGCTACATTACATTTTCATGGCCTAATAAGAGTAGGTGCCAAGTGGTTCAGTTTCTATTTAGCAAACAGAAAACAAAGTTGAAACAAAATCTTCCAAAACAACTCGAACCTTTTCTTAGGCTGGGGTACTCTGAAACATGGACTTCTGCAAGGGTTGACTGTTGGGCCTGTACTGTTCATAATATAAATAAATGACCTTTCCCTGCAAATAAATTCCCAATCAGAACCCCTAATATTTGCTGTTTACACTAGTATCATAATTTATATTAAAAACTTCAATCATCTCTGAACAGTGCCAAATTCAGCTTGCTGCTAATAAGTTGGTCTTCAACCAGATTAAAAAAATAGAATAAATTTATGATGAATGATTCACCACACTGTACACTGTACTGTAAGCACATCTTTTCTATGCACTATCACGTGCGGCCTGTCGGGCTGTACTTTTCCCCTTCAATCTCATACATTACATGATTTTTGTAAAAAATGTATTAAACATAAAATGTGTGTTCTGATTTTCTCTACAAAATTTGCCTGAAACATTTATCATTCTACGGAGAATTCAGCAAGATATTATCATAAATGTACGTGGGTGTTCACATGAAGTACACATTATTCTTGTCAGATTTTAAAGCAACTTAAACACTCTCAACAGATTTTTGAAAATTCCTCAAATATCCAATGTTATTAAAATCCATCTAGTGAGAGCTGAACTGTTCCATGAGGATGGAGGGATGGATAGACAGACATGACAAAGCTAATGGTAACTTTTCACAATTTTGTGAATGTGCCCAATAACCAAGAAACTTTTCAAAGAAATTCATCTGTACACAGTATTAATGAGAGAAATAAGCACCATCTTCATAGACCAATTGCAACATTCTATGCTTTCAGAAAAGTGCATGCTTTATGTTGGCATAAAATTTTCAACAATTTACCACTTAGTCTCATAAATTACATATGCATGTATGCATGTGAATCTCTAGGATACGTGGTTGAAAAAAAAATCATTGCCATTACACAAACAGTTCTTTCAGCACTATTCCTGCCTCCTCATCTGAATGTGAATGAGGCTTTCCACACAGATGCACAAAAACATGACATTTATCATCGTCAACCTAATTCAATACAACATAAAAAGCTTGTGAAAACTGAAGTACTTCTACAAACAACCCACAACCCTCACTCACAATGAAATATCTTGTGAACTAAACAAAACATGCATTATTATGACACCAGACCACAACCCACAAAATTGGTGCAAACAGTAACTACCAATAAAAACTGTGTGATGTGATACTACACTCAAACCATAAACCAAATTTATGAGATAAAAACAGGACTCACCTATGAAATAGTGTGAACTATATTACTACTATAACAAAAAAAATTAACAGTTAAACTACAGCAAGAGCAACAACAGCAAGAGCAGCAGCAGCAACAACAACAACAACAAATACTACTACTACTACTACTACTACTACTACTACTACTACTACTACTACTACCACCACCACCACCACCACCAC
>Ga0209737_10003835_pt1 | contig 10509 bp, 6 predicted proteins | sample TergutCu122P3_FD_187284 | JGI IMG/M metagenome (GOLD analysis project Ga0209737, IMG submission 187284) | Cubitermes ugandensis P3 segment gut microbial communities from Kakamega Forest, Kenya - Cu122 P3 (SPAdes) (version 2) | ecosystem: Host-associated > Arthropoda: Insects > Digestive system >...
CGTTACGCCACATTCGGGCAGCGAAAGACGCTTATATGTTTGCGAACCTTCGGTTTTGGTCTCCACAAACATACCGTAAATGTTCATCGTAAAGACCACCGATTGGGCATCGGAGTTGAGCACCGAAAACTCCGGCGCAGCGGGTTCATTTTTGCCAAAACTCACCCACGTTTGGGCGCTCATTGCCATTCCGAGCAACAGCGCCGTTACTAAAATTGTAAAATGTCTTACCATAAAGATTAAATTTTTGAAATTAATACTAAAAAACTGTGGGGTAAAATTACGAATAAAAATAGATGGTTTTCACAAGTGGTAGGCATATCTAATATACGGTCGCCGTACACTAACGAACGGTCGCCAAAAACAAAGGAACGGTATCATTGTTTTGTGAAAAACAGTGGGTTTTTCAAGTGAAAACCCGCATTTTTCAACGCGAAAGAGGAGAGATTTGTGTAAAAATTATTGTTTTACCACCTTCCGCACAACAACGCTGTTTTCCGTTGTTATCCGAACAAAATACAATCCTGGCGGTAGGTGAGAAATATTAATAACCACCCCGTCAGGCTTCGCCTGCCACCCATCAACCACCCCTGCCCCTCCAAAGGAGGGGAATAAAGGAGGGGAATTGTCTTTCTGCCTTCTGCTTTCTGCCTTCGCGCCTTCTGCCTTCTGCTCAAAAACTTTCCTTCCCATCAAATCAAAAACCTCCACATTTTGAACATTAATCATTAAACATTGAACATTAATCATTCCATTAGTCGGATTCGGATAAACGATAATACCTCCGGCATTCGTAACATTCCCAATCCCTGTAAAATCCACCACCACCTTAACCGTATTATACGACAGCGATTCACAACCATCAGCGTACATAACCCGCACGTGATAGGTATATTTTCCATTTGGTAAGTCTTCGTCTAAGTAGTCTGTCTGCTGCAACACTGCCATCAGCGTATCGTTGCGATAGACATAGTAAGCCGCTACCGGCTGCTCTGCCTGAGGTGGACTCCACTGCAGAGCAACATTGTTGTTGCCTTGTACTTTCGCTTCCATATCCAACACCCCTGCGCAACTTTCAGGATAGTGCATCATCAAATCATGGCAATAGGTACCTACTAATGTTTCGCCATAGTCGGCATAATGAGAAATGCAAACTTTCTCATAAATTCCCCATGGCTCGTCAATTTCTACCAACTCGCCATAGATGATATAAAATACACCTGCTTCCCTGTCAGACATAAATCTGAAAAATTGCCTTTCATTTGCAAAATAAAGCGAATCCGAATGATATACTACCCGAAAAGTATGCCCTGTGTCGGCGCTAAATGATATTTTATATGTCCAGTCGGGGAACCACGAAGATACATACACCTCGCCCGGCAATGCGCCACGATAGACATCGGGAAAAATCCCACTCATATTGCCAAAAACATATTGCTTGTCAATTGGTGTTATGGTATATGTTTCATACCAATCGTAAGTGTGGTATATCATCCATGGTTCAGGAGAACTACCAGTTATTCCAAACAATTCACAGGAATCCAATCCGCATTCGCCTGTTACGGAATGTTTAAAATCTCTAAATAGTTGCCAAGTTTCTCCATAATCAGTACTTTTAAATACACCATTTTCATACATGCCCTGCGCTCTGTAAATTAAACCCTCAAAATTGCTTGACTTATAATGTTTTTGTGCTCTATCTTGCTCTCTGAAAGTCCAAGTTTGTCCATAGTCAAAACTGACCCACAAACTTTGCCTCCATTCGCCTAATTTGGATGAATAACGACTATCCCTGTTATAAAGAACGCCAGGGGTAGCATCGGCTATGATTACTGCTGGAACGGTAACGGTTGAGTCAAAATACGGGTAGTCTTCATCCTGAATAAAAACATCAGCATAATACTGAAGAGTAGCCTTTTTCCCATAATCAGTTATATGGTACAAAGCCTTTAGTAGGGTATCGAACACGGGAGGTCCCCAATCAGGATTGTAGTTACCGTACCAATATCCTGACAAATACATTTCTCCTACTTCACCTCTTGTAACATTTCTGCTTTGAGCATTAACGAAATTGACTGTTGCCATTAGTGCTATTCCAATCAGTAATATTTTTTTCATAACAAAGATTTTTTTTAATGATAACGTATAAACATATTGCAAAAGTATCATTTTTATTTGTAACAAAAGAGATTCAACTACAAAGCATTTTTTTCAACATTGCAGATTTTCTTCTTGATACCTTAATGCTGATTCCATTGATATTAACGATTCTTTCTTTGTGTGTTATCTGAACACCGGTTGCATAATTGACATTGATTAGGGTGTTCGCAGGTATGATAAAAACCGCGGCCAATAAGTGAGAAAAATTCACATTCCTCAAACCCTGGTTCCTTAGCAGATATTTGTTTATTTTCTATCATTGTAAAAGATGTTGCATAATCATCACTTTTATAAGTGCCATCCATTCTCCATTGGTAAATGAGAAATGTTTATCACTTAGTTCTTAACTCTTAGTTCTTAACTCTTAACTCCTAAACTGTGTAATTCGGGAATTTCATGTACCTTTGCAGTGTTAACTGGGTCACATCAATGAAATGTCAAAAAAAAAATCTGAGTCTATTTCAAAGGTCTTATTTCCTGTCATTGACTATGTCCTCCTCCTTCGCGCTTCGGCAATTCGAGCAAGCTCGATTGCTCTTAGTTTGGCGTCGGTTGCGAACGGAGTGAAGAACGTCATTGCAAATAGAGTGAAGCAAAAATCAAGAGTACTGATTCTCGTTAGATCATTTCAATCTATCGCCCTCCCACTAACGTTGTTGATGACATTTGCAACCACTTTGAGCGCCAATTCGCCTCAAAACAATGAAATTATTACAAATTACGAAAACCTTTCCCCCCAACAACTCTTAGACAGCGCCGATCATTATTTCTTAAAATACAGCAACGATACGGCTTTAATATATTACAGCCTTTCTATCAAAGCGCTCACGAAAAAACCCGATCTTGAAAAACAGAAAAAAATCGTTGAAGCGCTCAATAAAGTGTCGGTTATTTACTTCTATATGTGTGATTATCAGATGTCTTACGAATTTTTGATAGAAGCGTTGCGCCTTAGCGAAAAAATAAGATACGACTCTTACATGTCAAAAATTTATACCAATATGGGTAACATTTATTATTATTTTGGCAAATATGACATAGCAAAACGATATTACTCGAAAGCGCTGGATTTTCCTCAGGACAGCACCTCTGTTGTGGTTTTATTAAACAATCTAGGAGCGGTTGAATTGGAAAGCGGAACGCTTGACAGCGCAGCATTTTATCTTAATAAATCATTGCAAATCAGCCGACGACATAATGACTTCCTTTTATCAGGCGTTTGGAATAACATAGCATCGCTTGAGCAAAAAAGGCAAAACTATGATTCGGCATCTTATTATTTTCACGCATCGTTAAATGTGGCCAAAAATGAAAATCAACTTGACAAGCAAGCCGAAAATCTGTCCGACTTGGGAAGAATGTTTTTTGAGATCAATAAACCCGATTCTGCCCTATTTTATATTAGCCTGTCGAACAGCATTGCGAAAGAAAATAACTTTTTGAGAATTTTGGCAGATAATTATCTCACAATTTCGAAAATTGAAGAAGCAAAAGGACAAACATCGCACTCTTTGGACTACTATAAAAAGTACGCCCTTTTAAAAGATTCGATATCTAATGTGGACAAATTTGGCGATGTCAATCAGTTACAGCGCCTGTATGAAGTTTCAAAAACAAACAAACTAATAGAAATTAAAGAACGTACTATTCTCCGACAAAGAGTCATTTGGATTACTACTTCTGTTGGTTTGCTACTAACAACTGGCATATCGTTGTTTATTTTTTTCCAAAAAAGAAAATTAAACACAGCCTACAAAGCATTGTTTGAAAAGAATCTTAAAATCATTGACCTTCAAAAGAAAACATCGGAAAAACACCATAAAAACATCGTTCCAAATGATATGCAAGACGAACTCCTGCAGAAAATTACTGCCATTATGGAGGATGTCTCCATTATTTGCGATACTAATTTTTCTATCAATATGTTAGCAACGATGACAGGGTCGAACTATACCTACGTTTCACAGGTCATCAACAACGGTTTAAGGAAAAATTTCCGTTCATTTTTAAACAGTTACCGCATTCATGAAGCGCAACGTTTGTTTTCCGAACCCGATGCTGCAAAATACACCATCGAAGCCGTTGCACTCCGCGTTGGCTTTAAATCGCGCAGTGCCTTTCGCGATGCTTTTAGGGAAATTACGGGTGTAAGTCCGAATTTCTACCTGAAATCCATAAAGAAAGAAAAAAACGATGAGAATATGGCATGACTGCAAGATGCCTAAATATAGTTACCCGCATTTCGAATACCCGCACGTTTTGCAAACAAGGCAGCCTTCTTGATATACCAAACCGTGGTCTTTACAACTGGGGCAGTGTGCGTTTTTGGGTTTGTGTCCGTCGGGAATATAACGTTTCAGTGCGCGGTCGACTCCTGCTTTCCATGTGGTGATGGAATCGCTGTCGAAGTTAAGTCCGGAAATCAGTTCTACCACATTAGGTAATGGCATTCCGTGTCTCAAGATGCCGCTGATGAGTTTGGCATAGTTCCAAAACTCTTTACTAAATTCGCGCGATAGTCCCTGCATGAGTACTTTATATCCCAATTTGTCTGTAAATTCAAAGTCATAGCGTGAGGAGCCGTCTTCGGTGCGTTCTTTTACTATCCATCCTTTTTCTACCCATTGCGGTACAACAAGTCCTTCTGCTCTTCCGGTAAATATTTCATAAGGGCGACCGTCGAGCAGTCCTACAAATGCTATCCATTGTTCGTGGTCATTGTGAAAGCGAATAACGTCGGCTTCGAGTCGGTGTGGTCTTTTAGGCGCATTGGTTTCATTGATGGTTTGTTGTTCTTTATCTTCTTTTTTACTGTCTGTTATCAAGACACCGTCGCGCGAGCCGTCGCGATAGACGGTCATTCCTTTGCAACCCACTTTCCATGCTGTTTCGTAAATTTCGGCAATCAGTTCTTCCGAAACGTTATTAGGGACATTGACGGTTACAGAGATGGAGTGGTCAACCCATTTTTGCATGGCGCCTTGCATTTTCACTTTGGCGACCCAGTCAATATCGTTGGCGGTGGCTCCGGAGTAAGGTGATTTTTCGATGATGGGACGCAGTTGCTCGTCGCTATAATGTTTCACCTCATCAGCATCGTAACCGTTGATTTTGAGCCATGTAACGAAATGAGGGTGAAACACATTGTATTCTTCCCAACTGTCGCCTACTTCATCAACAAAGGTAACATTGGTGGATTTGTCATTCGGATTTACTTTTCTACGGCGTTTGTAGTTTACCTGAAATACTGGTTCTATTCCGGAAGTTGTTTGTGTACAGATGCTCACGCTTCCTGTGGGTGCAATGGTCAGCAAAGCAACATTACGTCTGCCATGTTTCATCATATCTTCGTACAAGGTGGGTGATGCTGATTTGATGCGTTGAATCATCGGGTTATTTTCTTCACGTTTGGCATCGAAGAGGGGGAAAGCGCCGCGTTCTTTCGCCATTTGAACGGAGGAATAGTAGGCTTCGAGGGCTAAAATGCGTTGTATTTCAACCGAGAAATCAATGGCTTCGTCGGAACCGTATTTGGCACCGAGCGCCGCCAGCATATCGCCTTCGGCGGTGATACCAAAACCGGTGCGTCGTCCCTGTAAGGTTTTACGTCGGATCTTTTCCCACAAAAGTCGTTCCGTTCGCTTGGTTTCTTCGCTTTCGGGGTCTTTGTTGATTTTATCAATAATTCGGTCAACTTTTTCCATTTCAAGATCAATCAAATCGTCCATCAGGCGCTGCCCTTTTCGGACATGGTCAACAAACAGTTCGGCGTTGAATGTAGCGTCGGCAGTAAATGGATTTTCGACATAACTGTAGAGGTTGATTGCCAACAGACGACAACTGTCGTATGGACACAACGGAATTTCCCCACAAGGGTTGGTTGACACGGTTCGAAAACCTAAGTCGGCATAACAATCAGGAAGGGATTCGCGAAGAATGGTGTCCCAAAACATCACGCCGGGCTCAGCAGATTGCCATGCGTTGTGGACAATTTTTGTCCACAGTTCGCGGGCATCAACTTCTTTTACTATTTTCGGATTGGGGCTGTCAACGGGGTACTGTTGTTTAAATGTTTTGCCTTCTGCTACTGCGCGCATGAAGTCGTCGGTAACTTTTACCGAAACGTTGGCACCGGTAACTTTCCCTGCTTGCATTTTTGCATCAATAAAGTCTTCCGCGTCGGGGTGTTTTATGGATATGCTGAGCATCAGAGCGCCGCGTCGTCCGTCTTGGGCTACTTCGCGTGTCGAATTGGAAAAGCGTTCCATGAAAGGAACAATACCCGTAGAAGTTAAAGCGCTGTTTTTCACAGAACTTCCTTTCGGACGAATGTGCGACAGGTCGTGTCCTACGCCTCCGCGACGTTTCATCAACTGTACCTGCTCTTCATCAGTTTTGATGATGCCTCCGTAACTGTCGGCGGGATTGTCGTCGCCGATAACGAAACAGTTCGACAACGAAACAATCTGAAAATCATTGCCTATGCCCGACATCGGACTGCCTTGTGGAATGATATAACGGAAGTCTTTGAAGAGTTGGTAAATCTCTTCTTCCGACATCGGATTGTCGTATTTTTTTTCAATTCGAGCAAATTCTTTAGCCAATCGGCGGTGCATGGCATCGGGATCTTTTTCGTAGATATTCCCCTGACTGTCTTTCAATGCATATTTACTGACCCAAACTGTGGCTGCAAGTTCATCGCCTTTGAAATATTCAATGGAATGACGCAGCGCCTCTTCGTATGGAAGAGATTGTAGTTCGACTTTTGGTACCTCTTTCTGTTCCATCATTTGATCGAATCTTCTATGTGTATTATTAAAATCTAATTCTTCTGATTCTTCTTTACTGCTTAATACCAAACCAGGACGCAATCTCGCCTTTATAAGACTATCGTAATATCCCGTTTTTTGCTCCTGCTTCACCTCTTCGGTCGAAAAAATAATTTCATCCATATTGTTGGCAATTTTTCATCAATAAAACATCTCTTCTATACAAATCATTAAACATAACTTTCTTATTATCAACGCAATAAACAAAAAAGCATATTTCATGAAATGATTTTTCAAAGGTAAAACTATTTGATAAAGCGGCAGAGAAAAAAATGTTTCTTTTATCAACAATTTGATGTGCATAAAATTAATTGCTTAAAAACAAGGGGAAAAGCATTTTTTTTATTTTTTCTACAAAAAAAAAAAAAATGGCATAGTGTTTGATAAGAGGGGGCGAGCAAAAAAAAACAGGCTGCTTTGGGTGGCAGCCTGCTCAATAAAAGAAATTTTTATTTTATGAACCTCTATTCTTTAATAAAACGCTGTGTAACAGTTGAAAAGACTTGTCCACCACTATTAGTTAATCGAATCAGATAAACACCCGAAGGCAGAGAAGAAATATTGGTTTCCGCCTTTGTATCATTCATTTCAAAAGATTGAACGACAGAACCTTTGCTGTCGTATATCTCAACCCGTGCCTTATCTGTCATTAAACAATCAATTTTTAATATGTCTGCAACAGGATTCGGATAAACTTTTAAAATCTGCTGCTGTGAATTATCGGAAATATTCATGTTATCAATAATGGTTATTGAAAACTCTTTCGTATCGTTTCCTGCATGGTTTTCGGCTTTTATTGTGAAAATAAATGTATCTGCAATTGTTGGCATTCCTGAAATGATTCCTTCCGGCGTGAGGGTTAATCCGTTGGGCAGGTTTCCGTTTTCCAATGTCCATGTTATTGGGCTATCGCCGGCAGCGGCAAGGATTTGGTTGTATGTTGTTCCCGTTTCACCATTTGGCAGGTTTTCGGTGGTGATGATTGGAGGCAAATCATTCGACAAACGTAAATGCTCCGGCATCTCTACAGGTTTGCCAAAGCCCGGCAACATGCCGCTTTCAGTTACCCAGCCATCGGCATTTGTAAAACGTCCTCCTATGGTATTGTTTGTATTGACAAAGAGAGCGCTAATATCCTCTCCGTCAATTTGGTCGGTGCCAATGTTATTCCATATTGAATTGTTATCACTGTTTAACATGCCTTCCCATGCGGCATTGTTCAATAATATACTATATATGGATTTAAAACCTGCTGCACGGCCAACATTGTTACTTGTAGTTTTCACGCTTGGATTTAGTGCGGCACAGTTTTGCAGAGTACAATCGAAACTGTCTCCCATGATACCGCCAACATTAGATCCTGAACTGTGAATGGCACCCGTAGCGTAACAATTCGATACTAAGGCTAAGTAACCACTTCCCACTATTCCGCCAACATAGTTACCTGTGCTATTGATCGTGCCGGTTGAATAACAGTGTGTTATCTTACTATTTTCGTGAACATAACTTGCCACGCCGCCTGTAAAATGCCCTGTGCCGTTGACGGTTCCTGTAAAAAAACACTTTGTAACCTCGCTGTCCTCTGCAATATAACTGACAACGCCGCCGGCATCCTCACCGGAAGCGGTAATGATACCCGAAGAATGGCAATCACTTACACTGCCATAAACATAACTTGTTACTCCTCCTACATTATTAACGCCTCTAACAGAAGATGAAGAATAACACTTTGTTGCAACGCTGTTATCAATATAACCAACAACACCTCCAACAAAGTTACCCATCCCTCTTATTGTACCTGATGAACGACAGTTTGTTACATTTGCAAAATATGTATAGCCTGCAATGCTACCAACATTATTATTTCCGGTAACATTTACATTCTTCATCTCTACATTTTTCGCCGTGCTACCATTGATAAAGCCGAATAGTCCTGTGCAATCATACTCATTATTATTAACGTAGAGATTTGAGATGGTTTTGTTGTTTCCATCAATATGCCCTTTAAATGAACAATAGTAGTTATGCCCTATAGGTATCCACCCCTTTCCATCGTTAAAATTTTCACCATAATCCGATAGGTTAATATCGGCATCAAGTCTGTAATACTTGCTGTTGTAGTCAGCATTATTTTCATTAACAAGCGTTGCCAACTGCGCCAACTGTTCGGGAGTAGCAATGCCGTAAGGGTCGTCTTCGGAGCCGTCGCCGCCGGAAAATTGTGCCATAGACACAAAGGGAACAAAAAATAAAATAATTGCAAGCAACAATGTCCTTGTAATTAATAGGGAGTAACGAAATAGTCCCATTATTTGAGCGTTGTAAGCAACACCCTTTCCATCATTAGACATGTCTGACATGTCTTTTTCCGAATCAAAAAAATTTGTAGCCATGATAAAAATGATTTAAAAATTAAACATGGTGCAAAAGTACAGTGTTGTAAAATACGAGAGGCAAAATGAACCGTAACCTTTGGTCGGTTTTGATTAATTCGACCAAAAAAGACCGATATAATGTAAAACAGCAAAATAACATAAGGTTTTCCACTCTTTTTCTTAACCATAAAAATAGTCGTATCTTTGCAGAAGATATCATACATCATGTCATTAATAAAATCCATTTCAGGAATCAGAGGCACCATCGGAGGCACCAGCGGGGACAACCTTACGCCCATTGACGTTGTAAAATTCACAGTGGCATTTGCCGAGTTCATCAAACAGCGAAAGAAAGCATTTTCTGCGAACTTTATTGTAGGACGTGATGCACGTATTTCTGGAGAAATGGTCTCTCAAATTGTCTGTGGAGTACTTCAATCGGTCGGATGTGATGTGATTGACATCGGACTGACCACCACCCCAACTATCGAAATGACAATACCAAAACTGTTTGCCGATGCAGGTATCATGATAACAGCAAGCCATAATCCCGTTCAATGGAACGCCTTAAAACTGCTAAACTGCGAAGGTGAATTTATCAATGATTCAGAAGGGAAGAAAATTTTAGAACTGTCCGAAAAGCCGATACAATTTGCCGATGTATTCCATTTAGGAAAATACACTCAATATTTTCGTGCCATTGATGACCACATCGCAGCTATACTAAGACTTGGTTTGGTTGATAAAAAATCTATTGAAGCCGCCGACTTTTCCATTGCTGTGGATGCTGTCAATTCAACGGGAAGTATCGCTGTTTTGGAATTGCTAAGAGCGCTTGGCGTTAAAAATATCTATCCACTCAATTGTACTGCCAATGGAATATTTGCGCACAATCCCGAACCGCTTCCCGAAAACCTTACTGAAATAGCCGCTTTGACGCGAAAAATGGGCACTGACATCGGGTTCGCCGTTGATCCCGATGTTGACCGCTTAGCCATTATTGCCGAAGATGGTTCAATGTTCGGGGAAGAATATACTTTGGTTGCCGTTGCAGATTATGTATTGCGGCACAGGAAAGGAAATACCGTTTCAAACATGTCGTCATCACGAGCATTGCGCGATATTACCGAAAAAGCCGGTGGTTC
>Ga0209737_10003836_pt1 | contig 10508 bp, 14 predicted proteins | sample TergutCu122P3_FD_187284 | JGI IMG/M metagenome (GOLD analysis project Ga0209737, IMG submission 187284) | Cubitermes ugandensis P3 segment gut microbial communities from Kakamega Forest, Kenya - Cu122 P3 (SPAdes) (version 2) | ecosystem: Host-associated > Arthropoda: Insects > Digestive system...
TAAATTATATATTATTTTCTTAATGGGTGATACCCCCTGAAATTTTAAAATATTGTTTTTGCTATTTCTCAAATATTTGCCATATCCTCCATTTACATGAGTAATTCCCAAAATTTTCACTTTTTTTTATTAGGGTGTAATACTTTCGTGAAAATCCAGGTTAAGAAGTTGTTTTGCATCAGGAAGCCCAACCAGAATTCCTTTGTCATTACGCCCAACCTCCAAACGTCCTCCCTGTGCATTGGCAAAACCACAAATCCATTTTAGATATTCATCGCGCCAGGATGACTTCCATTCGGTATTCTGACTCTCCATTGCTTATATCCGTTCTTTTGATAATGTGTTGTACCAATTCATCTGCCTACTAAGAGGCCTGTGCCCCACCAAAACGAAAAAGAGGGTTGTAAAATTACTCTGACATACTCGGAAGTGAAAGCTCCTCTGCTGTTAGAACATGAGCTCCACTTTTTTGTATAAGATCAATTGCAGTATCGATATCATCTACCCTCAAGATCAGCGTTGCCTGATGACACCCTGCAAATGCATAAGAATACTCAATATTAATTAACGCTTCTGCAAGCTGTGATGCAACCTCATACAGTCCTCCTGGCTGATTCCTCATCCGAACTGCGATTACATCAGTATATGCGACATGAATCCCTTTCTCATTCAATGCTGAAAACGCCGCCTTTGGATCATCAACAAGTGCTCGAATCACTCCAAACCCTTCTGCTTCTGCTATCGAAAATGACAGCATATTCACCCCAGCCTCTTGAAATACTTTGGCTACGTGGGCTAATTTTCCAGGTTTATTCTCAGAAAAAATTGAAAGTTGTTTAATTACATAGGCATTATTACTCATACGGCACTCCTCAAATCAATAACTCGTTTTGCTTTACCTTCAAACCGTGGAAGTGAGCCATACCCCACAAGCTCAACTCCTGCTGCAACATTCAATGAGTTTCGAAGCTCACGTTCAACATGTCGCTTAATCGTAATCAAATCTTCTAATTTATCAGGGAAAAATGCTTGTGGGAGCTCAACTTTCACAAGCATTGCATCAAGTGGACCCTCACGTGAGACCTCGATCATGAAATTATCTCCAATCTCATCAATACCAAGCAAGGTATGCTCGACCTGAGAGGGGAATACATTAATTCCACGAATAATCAGCATATCATCCACTCGACCAGAAAGTCGCTCAATTCTGGGATGCGTCCTTCCACATACACATCTTTCATGATGAATCGCACTAATATCTCCTGTTCGATAGCGAATAATGGGAAGACCTTCTTTTTGCAGCATCGTCACAACAAGTTCTCCCCGCTCACCATCTGGCATCTGTTTGCCAGTATCAGGGTCTAACACCTCACAGTAAATGATATCCCCCCATGCATGAAAACCCTGCATCGCTATGCACTCAGTAAACAATGGACCTGACAATTCACTCGTTCCATAGATATCATATGCAGAGATCCCATACAGCTCATGCAACTTGCGTCGCATCTCTTCGCTCCATGGCTCTGCACCAACTACTGCCGTTCGAAGTCCCGTATCATTCTTAATCGAGACTCCCAAGTGCTCTGCACTCTCTCCAAGATGCATCAGATACGAAGGCGTGCATGCAATCGCTGTTACCCCTAGATCCTGAATCAACTCAATCTGTCGCTCAGTATTACCTACCGATGCCGGAACAACCGTTGCACCAATTCGCTCAGCTCCATAATGCAGCCCAAGCCCACCGGTGAATAACCCATATCCATAACTAATCTGCATCACGTCGCCTCTGCCAACTCCAATAGATGTCAGGCCACGTGCAACCGATTCTGTCCAGAGATCAATATCTCGCTGTGTATATGCAACAACTGTTGGCTTCCCTGTCGTTCCTGACGAGACATGATACCGCACCAACTCTTCAGGCATACTCACCACAAGTCCGTTAGGGTACTGATCCCGCAGATCCTTCTTATACATAAACGGCAGTTTCGTAATATCTGCAAGAGATGAGATATCATCAGGATGTACCTCACTTGCTTTCATCCGCTCACGGTACAGTGGTGAAAAACTGTACACTCGGTACACCAGATGTTTCAGATACCGAAACTGCAATTCTTTCAGGTCCGGAGCTGGCATCTCTTCAATGCGGGCATCAAATGGTCTGTGTATACGCCGTTTTTTGCTGGCTATTGTATCATCTGTGATATTGTTCATGCTTCACCTCTTATACCTTTTCTCGAAGATCTACCACTCGCTTCGCTTTTCCATCGAATCGAGGCAGACTTCCACGTTCTACAAGATGGATAGTTGTTCGAAGTTCGAGTCGTTCTTTCAATGCATGTGCAAGCCGACTCTGTAACTGCGTCAGCTGATCCAATTCTCCATTAAACACCTCATCTGTGATCTCAACAGAGATCGTCATCTCATCAAGATGATTCACCCGATCGATCGTGACCATGAACTGATCCCCAACTCCTGGGATTTGTTTAATAATATGCTCGATCTGAGATGGGAAGACGTTAATTCCTCTAATAATCAGCATATCATCACTTCTTCCAGTCAGGCGTGCAATCTTCATCCCACGTCCACACGGACATGGCTCTGGCATCAACATCGTAATGTCTCCTGTCCGATATCGAATCAGAGGCATTGCCTGTTTCAGGAGTGGTGTCACCACGAGTTCTCCGGGGAGACCTGGAGGAAGGTTCTCCCCTGTGCTTGGATCAATAATCTCGACATAATATGCATCATGCCAGATATGGAGCCCATTATGCTCCTTGCACTCAAATGCAACTCCAGGCCCAAACAACTCGCTCATTCCATAACTATCAAAAGCTTCAACTCCAAGACGCTTTTCAAGATCAGAGCGCAATGCTTCAGACCACGGCTCAGCTCCAAACACTCCATACTTCAAATTGTCTAGTGTTACACCCATCTCCTCCGAGATCTCTGCAATACGCATTGCATAACTTGGTGTACAGTGGATTGCTGTTACACCAAAATCATGAAGCATCTCGATCTGGTGATGTGTATTTCCAGTAGCTGCTGGAATTGTCACCATTCCTGCTTTCTCAGCTCCATAATGAAATCCAAGACCCCCAGTAAACATTCCATAGTTCACCATATTCTGAAAGATGTCATCAGGAGTCAAGCCGATCATCGTTAGATTTCTGGCAATAAGCTCAGACCAGCTGTCAAGATCCTGTGCAGTATATGTCACCACCGTCGGCTTTCCTGTCGTCCCTGATGTGGTATGAATCCTGACAATATCATGCACCGGAACCGCAACAAAACCAAATGGATATCCTTCTTGAAGATCTTTCTTTGTCGTAAATGGAAGTTTTTTCACATCATCATACGTTTGAATGTCATCAGGAGTTATTCCCTGTTCTTTGAACTTCTCTCGATAAAACGGCACAGACTGAACACGAAGAGCAGTCTCTCGTAAGCGTTCAATCTGCAACTTTTGCAAATCTTTTAACGATATTGTCTCAATTGCTTTATCTCGAAACATCTAATCCCTTTTAAATCTTTTTAAGGCGAATTTTTGAATTTTGAAAAATCAACTCTTTTATAACCTTCTCTGATTCGTTTATACGTTATCTACCAAATATATTGAGAGTATCGTTTATACGAGAAAAAAATCAAATCAATGATTATTTATGGAGAGAGAAAGCAATATAAACTATGGAGTCACTTTCTGAAATCTCTGGAATGGTTATGTCACCTGTAACCGCTAGCGTTAATACAACAGTAAACCTACTTCCAATGCTCATTGGAGCGATAATCGTTCTGATTATCGGGTGGATTGCAGGTCGTGTGCTTGGAAAAGCAGTATCTGTCCTGATTGATAAACTTGGATTTGAAAAGAGTATTGGAAAGACAGCACTTGGAAAGGCTTTTTTAAAGACCGGATGGGCTAGTTTTGCTCATATTGGTGATTTTCTCGTTCGAATTATTATATATCTGTTTGCCATTATGGCAGCAGCAGATATACTTGGCATCACCCACCTCTCAGCACTGATTGCTGAGCTGATTGCATACATTCCAAGTCTTGTTGCCTTTGTCATCATTCTCCTACTTGGTCTTATCCTTGTAGATTACTTCTCAGACTTTGTCATTGCATATGGTGAGCACGGAACTCTGCAGCTCGTCAAACCAGTTATTGCGGTTCTGCGTGTATTTCTTTACTTCATCGTTATCATGCTTGCACTGACACAACTTAGACTAGATCTGGGTATCATCTACGCATTTGTAACACCAGTTGCATGGGGTGTTGGCATCGGTCTTGGGGCAGCAATCGCAATTATCGTTGGATTTGGTCTCAAAGATCAAGCACCAGAACTCTTCAATAAACTTCTTGACAAGTTCTGAACTCCAAAAAGAGTGCATTCAAGCACTCCGACCAACCCATTTTTCTCAAAAGATTCATTAGAGTGCCTCACTCCTTCTTCTTCTGAAGTTCTATACGTAATAATGCCCTCGTGATTCAGTAATTCATAAGCGAGCGAGACATCTTAGCAAAATTGCGAAAAGAGGTACCATAATTTCCAAGTCGAAAAGCGAAGGCGTGGTATGCGTGTGCAATTAGTATGTAATTTTTTTGCAATAGCTGCTGTGTTGCATAAATGACTAATTTTTCCAAAAAAATGAAGTTTCCGGGCCTCCCATCTTAGTTTATGGTCAAAAACATCCGATGGGGGAACCCATACATAGATACTCGTGATTGGAGCAAATATAATGAACGGCTTGTTCGTCGCGGTGAATTTTACCTTAGTTTTGATTTACTGGATAAATGGGATGAAGTCTTCTATACCATGAATGAAGGCAAGCCTGGGCGCCCATTTCAATAGACCTCCTCATAAATTAAAATCTATTTTCAAAATTTATAAATGCACAAATCAATGCCATACGCAATCCAAATCGTTTACGACGATTACGGTATTTATTTGACGTAATTTTGAACATCTTAATCTTAGCGTTAATATTCTCAATGAGAATTCGCTCACGGAAAATACGCTTGTTCTCATTTTTTTATCATCTGTGAGTTCTTTCCCTCTCGATTTTTTCTGAGGCGTTTCGCTATTCTTGTGGAGAGCTAAAATTCCTTGATAACCGCTGTCACCCTGTATTTTTATATCCTCTGAAACAGTGCTGCCGGTGCTCTCTTGGTATAACTTGAAATCGTGCTTTTTGCCAGGTAAACTAAATTTTCCACTCATTGCAAGTGTATCTTCAACCCACGTGATAACTGTGTGAACTGTTGCTTCACTGACCTCAAATTCGAAAGCAAGTTCTTTTTGAGGGACATACTGGCGCAAGTACTTAAGGCTCAGAAAAAGTTCCTCCTCTATCGATAATTTTGCGTGTCTGCCGCGACGTGTATGTTTTGCGGCATACGCTTCATGCAGAATTTCAGCCATTGTATCAAAAGTTTCTTTCGTAACACCGATTATTTGCTTAAAATAAGCATCACTTAATTGCATGGCTTTTTCGTATCGACTTATTTCAGGAACACTCAATTAAAGTAAATTATGTTATTAAATCAATTTTAACTTATTTCATGAGGAGGTCTAATATCCCATCACTTTCATTGAATGGATGGCTCGTCTCCATCTCTGCTTGCATCTGCCCTATCGCCAGATGGAAGGGTTCATCCGAAAACTCTCTGAATACATCCCTCGTCTTAGATCTGCCAACTACACAACTCTATTCCGTCGCATTCAGAAACTGAATCTATCGTTGAGTAGTCCTGATCTTCTCAATTCTGATCCTGTCGTTATTGCTGGTGATAGCACTGGAATCAAGGTTACAAATCGTGGAGAATGGATGCGCGAAAAATGGAAAATTCGCCGTGGATGGCTCAAAGTTCACGCGATGATAGATGTTTCGACAAACCAAATTCTTTCATTGGAAATAACAGAAGAAGATGTCCCAGATGACGATATGTTTCTCCCTTTGCTAAACCAAGCTGAAGTTATGTGTGGAGAGGGAAATATTACAAAAGCCCTTGCAGATGGGGCTTATGATAGAAAAGAACTATTCAATGAACTTGAAAAGCGAGGAATTCTGTCTGGAATAGGACTTACGCAGTTCATCCATAAAAAAATTTATAGCGCATATTTTTGCTCTTGAACGTAGCTTCCTATCGCATCTCTTATGATAGACCACTTAGCATTATATATTGTTATATTTTGTTCTTTATGCACTACTTCAAGGCGGATATATGCTCTCAATGAACAACAGCCCTTTTCATCACTGCTCCTTACCTCTCACACGACCATTTAATACTCCCTCTCGTAACCTTTCTTTATGTCACGCACAGATGCTCACTTCCGAAGCCCTCCTCGTCATTATGTTACCTCCCTTGCGGAGGCTGTTCAATCAAACCTCATCACAGAGGAAGAAAGCAACTTCATTGAAATATTCATTTCAGAAGTAAACGCATTACGGCAAATAACTGAACATAGGAAATATCGAATAGCACTTTCACTCATCTCATTTCGAAAGTACCTTCCTCCTTACCAAACTTGTACTCTTTCTGAAATATTTGTTGCCATTGAACGATACCGTGCGCAAAGTTTTCACAAAGCCGCCACACAACGCACCCTTCTCATAATAGTAAAACGGTTTTTACTTTGGCTCTGTGATTCAGAGTATACTCCTTCCCTCGATGCAAAAAAACTTAAAAAAGTCACCATCAAGCCTGTTGGCACATATAAAACAGCAGAAGACATACTCGCCAACCATGAAGTACAAAATGTCATCAATGCTACCAAAAACATCCGAGATAGAACGCTACTTGAGCTGTTGTATGATAGTATGGGGCGAATTCAAGAAGTAGCAACCTTGAGATGGGGAGATATTACCTTTCATGAAAACTATGCAACAGTCACGCTTCAGAGCAAAACGGAAACTCCTCGAAAAGTACCAATCTACACCGCTCATGTCTCATTACGGCAGTTAAAAAACTACACCTCTCACACAGAACCAAGCAATTACATCTTTGCGGCAAGAGACTCAAATGGAGAAAAGTGTATCGCATATGCAGGAGTGAGGCAAATGGTTCAAAAAGCTGCTGAGCGTGCAGGCATTACAAAAAACGTAACACCCCATCTCTTCCGACACACTCGAATCACTGACTTAATGAGAATGGGAATCTCGGAACAGTCAATCAAAATGATGGCGTGGGGAACTGTCTCAACCGACATGCTGAAGGTTTACGCCCACCTCACTCCGTCAGATGTAGAGAATGAAATGAATCAAATGTACGGCATCTCAACAAGTTCCAAACTCCAAGCAGTTCCCGACATTGCAACCCCTGTTCAATGTAAAAAATGTGGACTCATCAATCCAAAGTCACACCAATTTTGTGGAGGCTGTACCGCAGCACTAACAAGCGACGTACAAACAAAACATGAAGAAATTTTAGAAGCGTTAGAACAGGGCGAAGTTTACGAAGAGATATTACAGCTTTTGCGTTCTAAAGTGGGGAGATGAGGTAACTCCTCACTTTATGGCAAAATATATTCGAGATTTGATTATTCTATGAACGATAAACCAACCAGATTATACAAGAAACCACAATGACAAGTACACAATATTGTTACGATAATGCAGAGATACCATCAGCCCATGCTTCGATTGTCGCAAGCAGGCTGTCTTCAACGTATGACGTTACTCGGACTGTAGTGCGAGTAAAGGCGACGGAGTAAATATCTCCGGTTGGGTCATTACATCGAAGTGTAGCACTGTACCTATCCGTGAAGGCATCATGAACTGCAGTTCCGCCAATTGCTGCCTCAAGGGCTGTGTTGGCTTTGACATTGTTGACAGCAGTCGTGAAGCCTGCCTGTGTTGGGGACTTGACGGTCACCTCTCCGATTACTTTTCCCATATTGTCCTGATATCTGACTTTCGCTGTGTACGACTGTGTTGAAATGGCAACTCCAGGCATAGCCTCTCCAGCTCTCGTATATGGAACACACCCCCAAGGGTTTGTTGCTACAATTGCAGAGATGATTGAATCAAATGCTCCAAGTGTTGCAATCGGATTTCTGAGTGTTCGAAGTGCTGACTTCGATACTGATGTTTGAACAAAATCGGCCATAATTTTTCTCCTCCTGTCAAGAGATTACACTCTTGCTGATTAGAACGTTGATGAGGATTGATATAAAGACGAAAGAAAATCAGGTGGATTGGTGAGAGAGGTCTACTTTCATGACGCCATGAGGATGTATTTGATAGAGAGTGAATGTTCCATCTTGATATATCCAGAATTGTTTCTCTATACAGTGCGGCGTTTCTACTTTTCGGATATAGTTGTATGCTGCTTTGTTGCTGCCGATGATTTGTTTTATTGGTTGCCTGCTCTTTGCACGTCTGACCACGATGAATAGTATTTTGTGTTGAGAAAAAGCGATAAGGTCACATACTCTTGTTCTTCCTCTTGTTTCGAGTACACGGTAATTAAATTGTTCAAGGTATGCTGCTGCTAAATGGATTATTTCAAGAGGGGGCATTCGATGTAGTGTTTTTCCTCTATAATGAAAAGAATAGAGGGGGCACATTATGCCATGAGTTTGAAATCAAAGAAACGAGAGAAACGAGAGAAAGTTCGTCAGGAGTTGGAAGCAAAGCGAAGAGAGTATGGTGAGAATCTGGAAACAAAACGAAAAGTAACAGGTACACAAGCAGGTACACAAGTAGACATGGAAACGTTTGAAAGAGTCGTTGCCAAGCAGAAAGCAGAGATAGATGAGCACACGGGAAGCAATGCCTGTGTGTTTCAGCGAGAGAGAAAATAGATTTATTCTTTTCTAAACTTGCAATGAGTGCAATCCATACATAAACAACTTATACACTGTTTTTTGTGGTCTTTGATTGCAATCCATTCTCCGTTGTTTTGATATATGATGCGTTCTCCTCTTGCAATTGCACGAAGTAGCATCAAGTCAGTCACAAGAGTTTCTCTGTCGAGTGTTCGGATATAGTTGTATGCTGCTGCAAGGAGTAGCAAAATAACGGCAGTAGAGGTTTTTAAAATGAGTGCTATTTCTTCGTGTAGTATTGCGAAAGGCATACAAATTTCTTCTTCAGCAATAGTATTAATTTGAAAGGTTTGCGGGGATGTTGTTTTTGTTTCTTCTTTTTTCTTGGGCTGAAGAGGGTGCCAAGCACCCTCTCGCGGACTCCCGATACGCGGTGAAAGTGCTCACACTTTCACTTTTACGCACTGCTCGGCTCGCCTCGCAGTTGGTTGTCACGTGGGCTCCCGTAATTAAGTCAATGAATATGCAATGATTACTTTATGTCATTCATAATCGAAAGTGCTGATGATATAGAACGTTTGATTCGCGTTGTTGAAGAACTAAAGGTAATACAGAATAAGGTCGTGGATGAGTGCGGAGAACCTTTGCAGGTCTCTCTTGGCGGAAGTGGGAGTGCATCAGTAAAGCTGACCGCTCATAAGCCATCAGAAGATAAAGAACCCCCAGTGCCCCCACTCCCTCAACAAGCACTTACTATTGTTGATATGACTCAAAATGCATTTACATCCACCAATTTTATGCATTTACCGACACAGGACCATGCAGTCAATAATACAGGGTATTGGCTGGTGCTACGACGTCCCAACGGGAATGAGTTTTTGGTAGGTTACGTCCGCACGAGTACTCGAAATGGGAATGATTATGATGTCCGGATGTGGAGTCCAATCGTCGCCCCATTTTACAATCATGGTAATGTAATTGCTCCAGAGGATAGACAAAATCTATATCTGCGTCAGACAGATAATGTCTTATCAGGCCCAGATCTTACGGGATACAAATTACGTGTGGAGTTTCGGTACGATACGGGTACTATCGTAGAACAAATATCGTGGCGTGGAACCACGGAATTGATACCCTTCCAAGTCCCAGATGGTGCAAAGACGCTGACTATCTTTGTAGGCCGCCCATGGCAGTAAACACCAGTATGATACTTTTCCACCCATCGGTTGACCTCTGTCGGAACGCTCGCTGCCTTCGGGCTCGCTCTTTCATCGACGTTGCACTATGCCGAGCACATCTCATATAGGTGCTGCCTTCCTGTCCGGCCACAGGCACGGACTCGGCAGCAATCATAAAGCCGGTGCATGAGAAGAAAGATAGTTCTTTATGAGTTGACCTTTGCCAACCAGTAGGAGGACGCTGCGCTGTGCAAAGCCATGCTCAGGCATGACTTAAAGGGGTACATGTACGGTACATGTACGGTACATGAGCGAGCCTGTGAGGAGCCGGTAAGCGCAGCGCACCGGTAGCGACGAACAGCAGCGAGCGGATACAACGGACTGCTCGTTTCAAGACGTTATTACATCGTTCTCGGTCGGCACTGACTTTCAGTTTCATGCTGGTGTGTACATCCGATGAGGTACGATTCGGATGTACATCTCAGATTGTAAAGTGTAATGTGCCGCAAACACGTTCGACCAATATTCTTTTTTATGCGGTGTCGTGAGGTACGAGCGATAC
>Ga0209737_10003837_pt1 | contig 10507 bp, 8 predicted proteins | sample TergutCu122P3_FD_187284 | JGI IMG/M metagenome (GOLD analysis project Ga0209737, IMG submission 187284) | Cubitermes ugandensis P3 segment gut microbial communities from Kakamega Forest, Kenya - Cu122 P3 (SPAdes) (version 2) | ecosystem: Host-associated > Arthropoda: Insects > Digestive system >...
CACCGCCATCGTTTGTACAGCATTGCCTTATTCAAGCAGCTGTTGCTTCAGGTATGACTCTAAGTTCATTCACTTGCATATCCTCCACTTATCTGCCTAACATCGCATTCGTGGCACACTAACCCGAAGAACTACTGTTTCTGTGCTGTCCTTTGTGAAACAGGCAGTAATTGCACCGGAAACACCACATGACATTCCTTCGTTCATGATCTCAAAGGAAGGCTCAGACTCCTGTCCGTCAGGGGTTTTCAGAGTCATCGTTACCTTTGTAACCTTCATTGGCACACGGAGCGTAATCGGCGTAGTCGGGGCTCCAACTCGTACGTTTGAATACGGTTGTTCATCCAGCTCTCCATTTGCTCTGATTCCGGTAAATGTTACCGCGTACGTTGCACCAAGTGGTGCGGTACCCCAGTGAATTGTGACACCAGATGGATTATTACAGGTGACTGAGACGCCCCTCTCAGAAATATCTATCGGTACACAGTCTCCAGTCGGTCTAACTCTGTCATATCCTGATGGACATTCACAGTCCTGAGTAACCTGATTCCACGCAACAGATGGGTTTGTTTCGCCTGGTGGGCATGCAACAGGACAATTCTTATCTCCTGGAGCACATGGGTTCTCAATACAAGACTCAATCGCTGGATTGCACGGTTTAGCAGGAGTAGTACAGTTTACATCCCCTAGCTTACATGGACCAGAAGTACAAAATTCAACCGTTGGATCGCACGGAGCAACACAACCTAGTTCTCCAGGCCTACATGCAACAGTACCACAATCTGGCTCACCTGGATTACACGGAACAATACAGTCTCCTCCTGTACACGGCTGACCAGGAACACAAGATGGATCTAGTGGATCGCACTTAGTGACACAACCTGATTCCTCTGGATCACACGGTTTAGCAGGAGTAGTACAATTTACATCCCCTGGAACACATGGTTTTACAGGAGTGGTACAACCAGGGTCCCCAGGCTTACACGGAACATCAACACAAGGTCCTTCTGTACACAGAACAGGAGCACATTTCTCAATCCCTTCTTGACAGGCAATGGTTCTGCAGTAATTCAAAGATAATGGTCCTCCTGCAGGTTCGGTGTCAGTGCTGCCCTTCAAATATAATAAGAGGGAACTCACTGCCTGATTGTACTTCAGAATGTCTCCAGCCTTAGAATTACCGAGATCTATGTTCTGATCATCTGCTCTCGCCCAATAGAAACTACCGGGGTTCTTGAGTTCGAGCTTGGTAATCCGTACCTCTGTTTTATCCTCGTGAGCCAGACAGGCATTTATCGTGATTGTGTCCAGATTACAATGCCCAGTCATTTTACCTTCGATATATTCTTCAGTATATCCTGGTGGACATTCACAGTCCTGAGTAACCTGATTCCATGCAACAGATGGGTTTGTTGTACCTACGGGACATGCAACAGGACAATTCCTATCCCCTGGCTCACACGGAACAGGATCACAGTTCTCTCCTGTACACGGTTTATCAGGAGTCTTACAAGTTGAATCCGTTGTTGGATCGCATGGTTTAACAGGAGTAGTACAGTTTGCATCCCCAGGCTTACACGAAACAAGGATACAACCATCTCCTGTACACGGAGCAAAACAATTATCTCCTTCTGTACACGGCTGACCAGGAACACAATCATCATCCCCTGAATCGCACCGAGTAATACAATTTGGTTCACCGGAGCACGGTTTTACAGGGGTAGTGCACATATCTCCTGGCTGACATGGAACATCAACACAGCCTGATTCCCCTGGAGTACATGGTTTAGTAGGAATAGTACAACCTGGTTCCCCTGGTTTACATGGAGTAACAGGCATAGTACAATTCATGTCCCCCGACCTACACTGAGTAGAATCATTACAAGGCTCAGCACTTGGATCGCACGGAGCAACACAATTGCTTCCTTCTGTGCACGGCTCAGGAACACAAGGTGGATCCAGTGGATCACACTTCGTAACACAATTTGCTTCACCTGAGCACGGTTTAACAGGAGTCGTACAACCTGCATCCCCTGGTTTACATGGAACATCAACACAAGGTCCTTCTGTACACAGAACAGGAGCACATTTCTCAATCCCTTCTTGACAGGCAATGGTTCTACAGTAAGCGGAAACTAGAGTTTGTCCTGGTGGGTCTGTATCTGTGTCACTCAAATATAATTTGAGGGAAGTCACTTCCGCATTGTGGTTCAGAACACTTCCAACTCCATACACACCGAAAGGTCTGTAAGGAGGATCTTGATCATTTACTCTCACCCAATAGACGCCGGGATCATTGCCCTTAAGATCGAGACCACTAATCCGTACCCATGTTCCATCCACGTCAGCCCAGCAAGCCTCTATAGTGACGAGATCGAGTTTACAAGTGCCTCCTTCGCCATTCTTCGTGGATGTATACCCATCCTCACATTCTTCACATGATGATGTTTCTGGATCCCACGCTCCATATGGTACACAAAGGTCGAGATCTGAGTCACAGAGATCTGGAGTTACAGAAGTACTTTCATCGTCAAACTGTCGAAGTAAAACGCCTGTTACCTTCTCCTTCGGAACAGTCTGGAAACGGAGTTCTTGGATGATAGTACCGTCTTCGGAGCTGGCATCAAATGGTTTAACTGAACTGTCTGCATACGTAACAACCCATTCCTCACCACCGAATAGTTCTATCTCTCCTCGATCAACCCGAAGAAGTACTTCTCCTTTCGAAATATCTCCCTGGGTGAAACAGGCGGTAATGTCACCAGATAACCCACACGAGGCTACATTCTCAAGGATATAGAACGTACCGGATTCTTGTCCAGCAAGAGGTTTCAGAGTCATTGTAACTCCTGTAACCTTCATCGGCTGAGGGAGTTTTATCTGCTGTCCAACTGTTAATGACTCAGCAGGATTCGTAACTTCAGTTCCATCCGCTTTGATTCCAGTAATTACTACATCGTACGTAGCACCAGCTGGTGCGTTACCCCAGTCTATCGTAACGGCAGATGGACTGTCACAGGTGACTGAGACGATCTCTTCAATGTCTATTGGTTCACACTCATCTTCAACTCTGGTATATCCTGGTGGACACTTACACTCAGGACCGCCATCCCAGAACATAGCTGGATTCGTACATGCTACCGGACAATTGGCATCCCCTGGTTCGCACAGTTCAGTGGTTGAACAAGATTCACTTGCATGACAATCAGCAAAGGTACACCACCGGTCTGATGAATCCTGACTCTCTCCTACTAGTGCGTCGTTTGCGTCCACATATAACCTCAGTGTTATCACTCCCTGCAAAAATTCTTTCAGAACCGTTCCAAGCACATAGACTCTAGGTGGAGTGCCATAACTTCCGAGAGGTATCGAGTAATCAAGATTTGCCACATTCGTAGCACGATATGCATCAATATTTGGGTTTTCAGCTGGGGGAACTGGAACGAGGGCCGTAATCCTCACCGATCTCCGATTCTCATGAGCCCAACAGAAATCTGGCATGAACTTTTTCAAGTCACAGGAAATCACATCACCAGTCACAGTCTCAGTGTATCCATCGATACAATCACACACTGCATACCCATCCTTCTCCTTTGGGTCTCTAACTGTTGTAGGCTTATATCCTTCCTTTAAGTCACATTCACAATCGCCCTCATTACCTTCAACGTGATTTTGATTTGGTGGACATGTTCCGGGGCAGTACGTGATATCTGGCCATCCTTCCAGCTTCACAACCCTTCCCCATTCACTTTCCTTGCCGATCTCGTTTTCATCGTGCAACAAGAGTTCAATAGAATTGATTGGAGTTTTACTATCAATGGTGACTGATATTTTGGTAGCAGAGCCAGTATATGTCAGAAGAGAGGCTGGAGATGTTTCATCACCGTTTATCCTGATCTTATATTCTACTCCCACAAATCCGCCACTCACTTGAATTACTGATTTATCAGGATTAAACCAACAGACATCAAGGTTATCAACTGGTTTTGGAACACAAATTCCGAGATCATTCTTAGAAAAGCCATCTTTACATGCACATGGTGGATCATCTGAATCAGGTCCTACCCACACCGCATTCGCATCTTCACAATCTCCCTCGTTTGGACCACAGAAACCAATCGCGCTACGCGATTCCCAAAGAATCATTTCTGGAGTATTCGGTCGAAGCCACCTCTGATCATAAAGTACGAGAGAAGAGACTTTCTCGTTGTAAGGACCTAAAATGTATCTCGTACCATCCAAACGTGTAAATGGAGAGGTCAAAGAGTCTCCTCCATTATATGCCACATACGTAACTCCTTCCTGAAAACCGGAGCCATTGATACGCACTTTTGTTCCTGTGGGATTGTAAAGGCAAGGCTTCAGATCAAACATATTCGGCTCACACACAGGATACCCCTCAGGATCAATCGTCCCTGTAGGCACATATTCCATATCACATATACACTCGCCATTTTCAAATGGATCGCTAGAATTTGGAGGACATATGGAAAGTGTTATACACTTCTCTCCATCTGGATTTGGATCTGGGTTCATACCATCAGGACATGGACACCAACCTCTACTTGCGAATGTGAATCTACAGTTATCTCCACAGTCGGAAGGCACCACTCCAGCACTATTTATCAGATTAATCTCAGTAATCGCCCGCCTTCCACTTGATCCAATTGCGGAAAAGTCACCATTAGAAAGAACAAAATTCTCCGTAGCTGGAGTACCACTTGCATATACAAGTTGCAACCTGTGCTGACCAGCATTAGACAGCTCAGAAACGCGAATAACGGTCTGCCCGACATCTCTCACATAACACACACTCGCTGTCGGGAATCGTTGTGTTGGAGGAATACGATCACAGGAATGTGTACTCCCTACCCTGTCTGGAGGGAACCCATCTGAACAAACCCATTGACAGTTATTAGGATTCAGTGTCAATCCCTCAACAGGGCCATATGGATTCTCAAAAAGATTACAATTTGGAAGCTGATGAGATCTCTCACAGGAAAGACCCTCGCCATAATCAATGGGACGAAGTCCATCTGAACAACGCCACGCACAGGTTGCAGGATTAAAACTTACACCCGCAACACCAGCATATTCGTTTGGAACCATAGCAGCAGTACATGCCTCCTCAAACGAGCCAGCACCACCCACAGAAACCTCGCTGATACAGGGACCATCAACATTAACAGTCCCGTGCAACGAATGACCAGTCTCATCAATGATAACCAGCTGAATGTAGGAAACGGCGGCGTTATCAGTACAGATCCTATCTTCCAGTGTGAAATTATGATCACGACAGCCCAGTTCATCGCAACCGGTAACAGGGGCACCATTAAAAGTCCAGAGTAAATTCGGTACAGGTTCATGATTCAAATCTAACCCGCGAACGTAATATTGACCAGCATACAAGGTAGCCCCACCCTGATGCACAATACACTTGGTGTTACCAACAGGATTACAACCATAATAATCAAGAGTCGGCATCGCTCGATCTGGTGGAGTCATAATCATACTCATCACAATGCCAGCGCCAGCAACAGTAATAGCAATAAGAATGATAGCACCAATAACTTCCGTAACACCTGCATCTCTTTTCATACACGTATTTTCTCTCATAAGCAAACCCCTATCAATTATCATGATCGAATTTCCATATCTACAACAACCTTCGTATACTGCACCGAGAGTCGTTCATCACCAGCGCATGGTTCAACGGTGAGAGTAACTCGGCCAGGATTCTGCACGAGTTCACATATTCTCCTATCCCCGCCTTCTGGACAGGTTTCACTATCGCCCCTCAGATTACACACTCGCCCAAGCATATTGTTCCACCGTCGAAGAGTGTCAATATCATCAGACTCCACTACAAACTGAACTGCCCCCGCTGTTCCATCGGAAGAATCATAGCAGATGCCAGTCGTTTCCTGACACAGTCGATTTTCAATCACTGAAATCTCTGAAATAATCTGAGCAGTTCCTCCACTGGTGCTCATCCGCTGATTCTTTCGATGAATATCAATGTCTGCAACAGACACCACCAGCGGAGAATTCACTATCGACCTATCAAATGGAGCAACACGAATTGCAGCATCAGAAAGAGAAGTACTATTCGTCAAACCTGGGTCCAAATAGTCCTGAAGCAAAAACACTGCTCCCTTCTGATATCGAAACTGCTGATCAACCCAATAATAATTTCCTGCTGTAAATGTAATATCAGTCAAAGGAGAAGTTGCAGAAGCAGTACCCAAAGGCACACCAGTCGCTCCATAAGAGATGATAACCCTCGGACTACCATAGGTAAGAGCAGAATCCTCCTCTGTTCCACCTTCGATCAACTTTACCCAAGAGTTTTTCACAAGTCTGATTCCAGGAAAAAGATCAAGGATTGGTTTTATATTGACTTCAGTATATTGCTCTTGGACATTGTCAATTACCACATACTCAAGCTTAGAATTTCGGTCTCTGGCAACAAGCGAGTGTCTGTATGTAGCATTAGTAAAAGCCAAATCTGTGGTTTCCCCATCAGGTCTGAGGAAAGATCGCCTATCCTCACTTGCTACTGTTCCAAAATGACGTAGTTCAAAATCGACATAAAAATTCCCTTGCCCTATAGACTCCTTCTCATCTGTCAACGTGGCAATAACTCCTTGTCTGGGAGAAGCTCCAATATTTGGCATAAAGCCCAATCGAATCTCATATGGAGTACTGTTTAGGGAGATTCCATCTTGTCCACGCTCTATAACACTTGGACTGTACGCTGAAACTCGCTGCGCACTAAATCCAAGAAATCGAACAGTAAACGTATCATCAGTCTCAGATACATTTGTGATTGAAAGCACTCCCTGTGACGAAACCGGAGTAAATACTGGCAGTGCCGAAGGCTCTGTAGTGGAGCGAAGGCTGACTGGAGTCGCTACAGAAACACCAGTCTGCCCATTCACCCAGAGCGAATGAACAAGATAGGACAACTCCAGAAACGAACTACGTACATCGTTCATATGGCGAATTTCTGCCGCTTTTCCCTTCTCAGGAACCATATAGGTGATGTACACTGACATTGCAGCAACTAAAATGGCAATAATCAGGAGCATACCAATCACTTCTGACAGTGCACTATCTCGTTTATCTGAGCTCATGAATCGTGAGGAACATTAAGCTTTCATTCTATATTAACAGTACTAATGCACTATATACAAGTACCAATAAACATCAACAAGTTGGTCACGTATCATACAGATAAAACGTGACGATTCACGAAGATTCACGAAAGAAGAGAGATTATTATAGGACTTACACACCTCTGGCAGAAAAAAATTTATAGCGCATATTTTTGCTCTTGAACGTAGCTTCCTATCGCATTTCTTATGATAGACCACTTAGCATTATATATTGTTATATTTTGTTCTTTATGCACTACTTCAAGGCGGATATATGCTCTCAATGAACAATTTATATGGTTTCGCTGTCCTAATTCCTTTCTGATTTTGCATTTATCTACGCCACAGAGTTCCTTCAATGCTCTGTGATAATTTTCTATTGACCAGCATATTGCTTGAAGATTCTTTCTTCCCATATAATCCACCTCAAAACAATTTGTCACCCAATATCTGTCATTTCCAGCTTTATTTTTTGAATGAAATAGTTTAACGAATCCATATGCCTTCATATGAACCACTATTCCATCCTCGAAAATTCAACTTCCTCTTCCTGAAAATGGAATTATTGTCAGATCAAATGGTTCGCATCGCTATGTATACAAAGTTCTGAGTACATTTCGCAATGAAAAAGGTCAGCCCACAAATACTCGTCAGCTCATTGGTAAACTTGATCCTGAAAGTGGTATGCTGATCCCAAACGATAATTATTATGTCCATTTCGCGGGCCATGAGGTAGAAACCCTTCCATGTATCGATAGTGTTCATTCAATAGGTGCTGCACAGTGTCATTATCGAACACACCAAAATAGAATTTCTGCATGAGGAGATATTTATGCAGATCATCTAATGCTTCATCTGGCAAGGCATCTATGTCTTTTTTTAAAACTTCTCTGCTTATCACAACATCACCTTCATCTTCTTATTTGCACAAATAATTTTGGATATTTTCCTTACATTCATTTCTTCTTGTTGTGCTGCTGTCATATATGTTATTTCTGCATGCCACAAAAATGCTGCTTAATCAGAAATTTTATCAATCAAAGCCTGTATGTGATTCTGTACCAATTGTGCAGGTGCCGCTTGCACAATTTCATCATCAGAAAAAGGTGAAACAAACTTTTTCATTACTTCAAACTGCGAACCTATACTTTACCATCGTTGGCAGTTATTCGAAAATACAGTGCTTTGTATTACGAATGACTGTATCGTTACCTTCGTTTTGAACTTGTAAGTATTCTTTGCAAGTTGCATCTTGACTTAAACTTTCTAACTTCTCTATGTCTAATCCTTGCTGTTTCAGAATTCTGCATTGAACATTGTGAAACTGAATTGTAAATGCCTTTGTGCTGGAAAGAAAAGATCATAGGTATGGAAGATCTTCATGACATCGCTAAGCTGACAGAGACGGCAAAAACACAGAATACAAAAGAGGCTTGGCTTGCACTTTCAAATGCTCTCCTCAATGGAGTATGTGAAGAAGATCTTGAAGAATGCAGGAAGACTGTCAATAAATTGGAAAGAATTGCAAAAACACAGAATATTCACGAAATCTGGTGCATTTTTGCTGAAAGTCTTACCATCCTTGCAATGGAGCAAGACGATGCTGAGAAATGCAGCAAGACACTTGATAGACTGGAAGCAGTCGCAAGGAAGCAGAATAAACCAGATATTTGGCATTTATTTGCAGAAGGTCTCCTCAATCGCTCTTGCGAAGAAAATAATACAAAAAGGTGTACCAAAACAGTTGATAAACTTAAGGTGGTTGCAAATGCACAAAATAATCCTGAAATCTGGTCATTATTCGCGGAGAGTCTTTCTCACCTTGCACTCCTGCAAAACGATGCTGAGGAATGTGGTAAGACGCTTGACAGATTGGAAGTAGTTGCAAATGCACAAAATGATCCTGCAATCTGGCTTATATTCTCAAAAGCCATCTCCGAACAATCGTATAATGACTCTGATACTGAAAAATGCAGAAAAGTAGCGGATAAGCTGGAAATTATTGCTGAGACACAAAATTCTCTTGAAATTTGGCGCTTATTTGCGGATTCTCTTCTTGAGTTAGCATCTGAACAAAAAGGTGAAGAATGTGAAAACACGATTGCCAAACTTGAAATAATTGCAAAAACGCAGAATGATAGAGATATTTGGGCCACGTTTGCTCAAACTCTCCTTAATCAGGCATTTGATCAGGAGATAGAAGAATCCAGTAAGATAATTGCTAAATTGGAAAAATTAGCAACAGAATATGACGATTCTGATATGTGGTGCCTGGTTGCTGAGGCTCTTGCCACGTTAGCAACGAAGCAGGCTGATAAGATAAAGAAAAGTGCGATGAAACAGATGGTAGCATCTGAAGAGCAAGATTTTAAAGTGCTTGCTGAATCTTTCATAACATTATCAGAAGAAAAAGATGAACATACGCGAGAACAAGCCATCAATACACTGGATGGAATCTTAAAGATTGAAAACCGCACGGAAATTATGGAAAAATTTGGTAAAGCCCTTCATAACCAAATAGACCTCACAGATGCCAAGGAATGTCTGCATACGATTGAAAGGCTAAAAGAGATCGTAAAAAGAGAAGATACTGCGGAAATCGATTTAGTTTTTGATAAAGTGAAAGGGATCTGTGAATTGCTTGAGGATTTGACACCGTGAATGTTCAAGAAGCACCGCATAACCAAAATAAGAATAATTTTTTCAGAAACAAAATAATTGTGAAAATTATCCCGATTTTTCTTTCATCTGTAAAAACCACGCCATATTCTGACCAAGCTGCTTTATCGTCTCAATACCTTCCTCATCAGAAGCAACATCTCCAGGTGCAAGGCCAATGGCCATATTCCAGTAGGTCGAGCCGATCATAACCATATCACTAATCGTAAAGAGATGCTGAATCGCATCAACGGTGCAGCACCGGCTCTTCGTGCAACAGCTATTGCAGCTCCAGCCTTTCGTGACAACAGATTGCCATTCACCCTCGTAACAAAGCCACAACGATCAATCAGCGCTTTCGTCTCAGCAGTCATATCTGAAAAATACGTTGGAGATGCAATAATAATCCCATCAGCTTTTATCATCTCCTCAATGCAGGAATTTACAATATCAGTCTTGATAACACAACAGCGATCTAGTGCCAGTGCAAAGTTATATTTTAGGATAGAGCCATTTTAGTTTTATTCTTGCATCCCCTGTCTTAAACTGCCAATGTACTGTTTTAGTTGCCTGGTTTCGATCAGCCTCCCATGCTGCCACTTGCGTTTGAAGCTCTTCAATTGAAGCAATACGCCTATTTAAACACTGCAAAGTCAGTACACTCCGTTCAATCTCTGCAACGTTTAACCAGC
>Ga0209737_10003839_pt1 | contig 10506 bp, 9 predicted proteins | sample TergutCu122P3_FD_187284 | JGI IMG/M metagenome (GOLD analysis project Ga0209737, IMG submission 187284) | Cubitermes ugandensis P3 segment gut microbial communities from Kakamega Forest, Kenya - Cu122 P3 (SPAdes) (version 2) | ecosystem: Host-associated > Arthropoda: Insects > Digestive system >...
GCCGCTGACCGCGGCAACAATGCCCACCTGATCGGGACAGGAAAGAGTAAGAGTGTAGCGACGCGATGAGCTCATGTAATGGTTCTCCAGAATGCGGTTTGCGGCCAAACAGAAGCCGCCATGATAAGCCGAAGTTCGCCAAATAAAAAATGCGCAAGGGTCTTGTTAACCCAGCCCCCCTTCCCGACCTTCCTTGCCCGCAAGCGGGAGAGGGCAGGGAGTGAGGGTTGGAAAAGAAAAAAGCCCCGCCTTACAGACGGGGCTTTTAGAGCAGTTTTGATTAAAGTGATTACATGCTATAGGTCGCGGTGAGCAGAGCGAACCGCGACGTTAGCGTGTTGACACTGTTGCGGTTCGTTGCACTCACCGCAACCTATTATCCGTGCACGACCAAACCGAAACCGCTCCAGGAGAGTGTTATCCGGATCAAACCGCCCGTTCCTTGACGTAACGTCCGGGAGCAGGCTCGATGGGAAGGCGCTTGCTGTCGCCGAAGGTCTTGGGCGCGGCTTTTTCGCCGTCGGTAAACCGCTTCAGCCACACTGCCCAGTCGTTCCACCAGCTTCCCTTGTTTTCCGTCGAAGCGGCAAGCCAGCTTTCTGCGTCGGCGTTCAGATCATCGTTCGTCCAGTAGCTCCGCTTGTTCTTGGAAGCGGGGTTGATGACCCCGGCAATATGCCCGGAGGCGCCGAGAACGAAGCGTTTCTCACCACTCAACAGGCGGGTGCTCTGGTAAGCGGTGTACCAGGGAACGATATGGTCTTCGCGCGAAGCCAGGAGATAAACAGGCATGTCTAGCTGGCCAATATCTACGCGTACCCCGCACATTTCCAGCTTGCCGGGAATGCGCAGCGAGTTGTTGGCGTACATATTGCGCATGTACCAGCAGGCAAAGGGACCGGGCAGGTTGGTGGAGTCCGAATTCCAGTAAAGAATGTCGAACGCCTGCGGCTTTTGTCCCTTCAGATAATTGCTGGCGACATAGTTCCAGACCAGATCGTTGGGACGCAGCATGGAAAAGGTGTTTTGCAGTTCCATCGCCTGCATCAGCCCGCCCTTGCCGATCGAAGCCTCCTTGGTGGCAAGGAACTGCTCGTCGATGAACAGGCTGATTTCGCCGGTGTCGGAGAAATCCAGCATGGTGGTGAGCAGGGTCAAGGATGCGGCAGGCTTCTCGCCCCGTCCCGCCAATACCGCCAGTGCCGAGGTAAGCAGGGTTCCGCCCACGCAAAAACCGATCATGTTCATGTCTTTGCGCTTGGTGATTTCCTGCACGAGGTGAATTGCGGTAATCGGCCCTCTTTCCAGATAATCATCCCAGCCCAACAGGCTTTCTTCCTTGCCCGGATTCTTCCACGACACGAGGAATACCGTGTGTCCCTGTTCGACCAGAAAACGCACCATCGAGTTGTCCGGCTGCAAGTCGAGAATGTAGAACTTGTTGATACAGGGCGGCACGAACAGAATCGGACGCTTGCTGACGTTCTCGGTGAGCGGCGCGTACTGGATCAACTGGATCAGACCGTTTTCAAAGATGACCTGACCTGCGGTGGTGGCAAGATTCCCGCCCACCTCGAAAGCCGATTCGTCAGTCATGGCGATCCGGCCTTTTTCCATGTCGCTGATCAGGTTCCTGACGCCATCAGTAATGCTTTTGCCCTGGGTTTCCACCGCGAGCTTGATGGCTTCGGGATTGGTCGCCGCATAGTTGGCGGGGGACATGGCGTCGGAGTATTGACGGGCGGCAAAGCGCAGCTTTTCCTTGGCGCGTTCGTCCTCGACTGGCAAGACCTCCATCACATCCAGCAGATATTTGGAGTTCAGGAGATAGTTCTGGCGGATGAAATCGAAAATCGGGCTTGCTTCCCATTCCGGCGCGGAAAAGCGCCGATCTGTCGGCTCAGCCTTGACGGAAAAGTCGGATGTCTGCCCGATACTCTTGGCCATGGTTGCCTGCCAGAGCTTGGTTTGATTCTGGAACAACTCTTCCTGCAAGGCTTTCAAGGCTTCAGCAGTTTCCTTCGTATATTGCGCGGCGGGCGGCAGAATTTCGGAAATGTCCGGCATTTGCGGCATATTCGGAATCTGCGGCATTTTGGGCATTTGTGGGAAAGGCGGCATTTGCAGCATGGATTTCATCTGCTCCATCTGCGGCATCTGCTGGAAGAAAGAAGAAAACCCCTGCGCCATAGCCTGTCCAGCCTGGAAAAACTGCTGGAAAAACTCGTTTTGTGTACCCTGGCCTTGCTTCTCTTCTGTGCCATTGGTGGCATCTTTTGACATAAAAAACCTCCCTATCATGAAAAGGTGATTCACAACAAAAATCTTGAATTGTGGCGAGAAAACCCGCCGTTCTGGCTGGAGTGAATTACAGGCTGGCCGCTCTTCCCTGCACATCAGGAATCAAGCGCCTTGCCTTGCTGCTTCGTCTTGATCTTGCGAGAGCTCCTTTCTTGTGAGACCTCTATTCTTTGTTGCATCGCAACAACAACGAGTAACTTTTCGTGCGGTACGCTTTGTGCGGTGCGAAAAAACCCTTGCGCTTACATGGTGTTTTGGGCATAATGCAATGCAGCAAGGTACAGTGCCTTGTGACGTTGTCTCCTCTCCACTTTGATGTGGATTTTACGCCGATCGCCTAGCGATCGGCGTCTTCTTTTTTAGGCGCCGGGAGGGTTAGCCCCCGGCTGACACAAGGTTTTGCAAGCATTTTTCAGGCCGCAAAATTTCCGGCTACGAAGTCCCAGTTGATCAGGTGATTGACGAAGACCTCGAGGAATTTTACCCGTTGGTTGCGATAGTCGATGTAGTAGGCATGTTCCCAGACATCGACGCACAACAGGGGGGTATCGCCAGCGGTGAGCGGGTTCCCCGCTGCGCCGGTGTTGGCAATATCGAGCGAACCATCAGCCTTTTTCACGAGCCAGGTCCAGCCGGAGCCGAAGTTTCCGGCGGCGGCGGTCTGAAACGCTTTCTGAAACTCTTCGAGGCTGCCCCATTTTTGGGCGATGGCTGTTGCCAGCGCGCCTGTGGGAGCGCCGCCGCCATTCGGCTTCATGCAGTTCCAGAAAAAGGTGTGATTCCAGACTTGAGCGGCGTTATTGTAAATGCCGCCAGCGGGCGCTTTTTTGACGATGTCTTCGAGACTCATGGCCTCGAATTCCGTGCCCTTGATGAGGTTGTTGAGGTTTACCACATAGGTGTTGTGATGTTTGCCGTAGTGGTATTCAATGGTTTCCAGCGAAATATGCGGGGCAAGCGCATCTTGCGCGTAGGGAAGTTGAGGCAGGACGTGTCCCATTTTTTTCTCCATGTTGGGGGAATGAAGATTCTATAGCAGAAACAGATTGTTGTGGCTACTATCGTCAGAGATCAGAGGACAGGGATCAGGGATCAGAAACACCACTTTTATTCTGCACTCTGATACCTGATTCCTGACTTCTGCCCTCTGTTTTCTGTACTCTGACTTCTGTCAGCGGTTATCATTCGAGGTTTCTCCAAACCACTTCAGAGATTACGCATATGAATTCGATTCTGCCCGTTACCGTAGGCTTGCTTGGCATCGGCACGGTTGGCGGCGGCGCCTATACTGTTCTTGCCCGTAACGCGGAAGAAATCGCCCGCCGCGCCGGACGTCCCATTCAGGTATCCATCGTCGCCGACCGCGATCTCGAACGCGCTCGCGCCGTGACCGGCGATTCCTGCCGGATCACCGCTGATCCCTTTGCCGTGGTCACTGACCCGACGGTCGATGTGGTGGTGGAATTGATCGGCGGCTATACCCTGGCGCGCGATCTGGTCATGCGCGCCATCGAAAACGGAAAACATGTAGTCACCGCCAACAAGGCGCTGCTTGCCCTCCACGGCAACGAGATTTTTGCAGCCGCGCAACAAAAAGGAGTGATCGTCGCCTTCGAGGCCGCCGTCGCAGGCGGGGTGCCCATCATCAAGGCATTGCGGGAAGGGCTTTCCGCCAATCGCATCGAGTGGGTGGCTGGCATCATCAATGGCACTACCAATTTCATTCTCTCGGAAATGCGCGAGAAGGGGCTACCCTTCGCGGATGTGCTGCAAGAAGCACAGCGTCTGGGCTACGCCGAGGCCGATCCGACCTTCGACATCGAAGGCGTTGATGCAGCCCACAAGGCTACCCTGCTTGCCTCCATCGCCTTCGGCATTCCCGTCCAGTTCGACAAGGCGCACGTCGAGGGTATTACCAAGCTGGAGGCGCTCGACATCAAATATGCCGGACAACTGGGCTATCGCATCAAGCTGTTGGGCGTGACCAAACGTCGCCCGGATGGCGTGGAACTGCGGGTGCACCCGACCCTCGTCCCGGAAAAGCGCCTGCTCGCCAATGTCGAAGGGGCGATGAACGCGGTGCTGGTCAAGGGCGACGCCGTAGGGGCAACCCTCTATTACGGCAAGGGCGCGGGCGCGGAGCCGACCGCCTCCGCCGTCATCGCCGATCTGATCGATGTCGCTCGCGCCGCTACCACCGACCCGGATAACCGGGTGCCGCATCTGGCTTTCCAGCCGGATCAGTTGCACGATCTCGCCATTCTGCCGATCGAGGAAGCCGAAACCGCTTTCTATCTGCGCTTGACCGTGGAAGACCGCCCCGGCGTACTGGCCGACATCACCCGCATTCTGGCGGACGAGGATATCTCCATCGATGCCATGCTGCAAAAGGAGCCGGAAGAAGGCGAAGGCACGACGGACATCATCATGCTCACCCATGTCTGCCGGGAAAGACAGGCCAATGCCGCAATCGGCAAGATCGAGGCGCTTGCCTCTGTCATGAACGCGGTGACGAAAATTCGTCTGGAAGACCTGCAATGATGCTGCGTAATTTACGCGCCTTCGCGTTTTACTTTCTCCTGCTGTTTGCCTTGCCGGTAGTAGCGCAGGAGGCGCGACCGCTTGCCGAAGACCCGGTTACGGAAAAGCGTCTTCTCGGCATTGCCGAGGAATTGCGCTGTCTGGTCTGCCAGAACGAAACCATTGCCGCATCCAATGCCGAGCTGGCCAAGGATCTGCGCCGGGAGATTCGCAGCATGATAGGCGCGGGGAAGAGTGACGCCGAAATCATTGACTTCATGACCGAGCGTTACGGCGATTTCGTCCTTTATCGCCCGCCCTTCAAGGCGACAACCGCCCTTCTCTGGTTGCTGCCGCCGCTTTTGCTGTTCGCGGGTCTTGCCGGGGTACGACTGTACCTCGTGCGGCGGAATAGCCGTTTGCAGGCTACCCTGCCGCCTCCTGCCGAAGATCTGCGCGCGGCGCAAGACCTGTTGGCTGAAGGATTGCCGCCAGAAGCTGATTCTGCCAAGAATCCTCCCATTGTTTCCTGATTTTGTCGGTAAGACTCCATGACCACTTTTCTGATTGCTGCCGTCGTTCTCATTCTGCTGCCGCTTGCCTTTCTCCTGCCGGTGTTTTTGAAGCGTAGAAACGAGGCGGTCTCATCCCCTTACGCCAGCAGGAATCTCCATATTCTGCGCGAGCAGTTGGCGGAACTGGAGCGGGAGCGCGCTACCGGCTTGTTGGGCGAAGAAGATTTCAGGGAAGCAAAGGAAGATCTGGAGCGGCGTCTGCTTGAAGAAAATGCGCAGGGCGAGCCAGCGGAGGCTGTCTCTCCCCAAAGCCATACCCCCAATTCTCCCTTTGCTGCTGCTTTGTTGGCGCTGCTGCTCGTGGTGGGCGGATTTTCCGGCTATCTCTGGCTGGGCGCGCCCCAGGCGCTGGATGGGGAGCATATTGTTCATCCGGCGGGAAATATGCCAACGGCGGAGCAGATCGCCGCGATGCTGGCGCATATGGAAGAGCGGGTGAAGGAAAACCCGGCTGATGAAGAAGGCTGGCTGAATCTGGCGAGCGCCTATCAAATGCTCGGCCGTCCTGCCGAGGCGGTGGCGGCCTATGGCAAGGCCGAGGCGCGGATTGGCTCTGATCCTGATCTTTTGACCGGCTATGCGGAAGTGCTGGCGCTGACGGCCATGCCGGAAAAACCCGACAGTAAGCCGGAAGCATTCAAGGGCAAGCCGCGCCGCTTGTTGCTGGAGGCCTTGAAGCTCGAACCCGAACACCCCAAGGCGCTCTTTTTGGCAGGCGCGGCCGCGTTTGAGGCCGGCGACAAACAGGAAGCAGCAAGCCATTGGGAAAAACTTCTGCCGCATGTCGAGCCGGGTAGTGAATTACAGGAACTCCTGAGCGCGAATATCGAGAGTATTCGGAAAGAGGCGCGTGCTGGGCGGAAGTGATGGCATGATTCATCCGCCCAAGTCGCGCTTCCTCAGGGTTTTTATCTCCACTGGACTAATGCTTGCTCCTTGCGTCGCGCATGCGAATGCAGGCATCCCAATGCTTGCGCTCGCATGGCCTCTGCAGTGGTTATCCCTCATTCCGATAGTTCTTCTTGAGTGCGCGGTTTCGCAGAAGTCACTTCAAGTCCCTTTCCGCCAGCTAATTTGGCCATTTGGGAAAGCCAACATCATTTCAACTTTGGTTGGCATCCCGATTGCGTGGTGTATCATGCTCATCCCCCTGTTTTTTTCGGGGTGGCTGTACCATATATATTCGTTAGAGTCCATGCCAATCTGGCTATTTCCACTTACAGTTGCTTGGCTTGGCGGTGATAGCGCTTGGGAAGTCTATTTCGCGTTTGTTGTTCTTGCAGTTCCCTTTTGTTTAATCTCAATCTTCATCGAAAAGCGAGTCCTTTATTGGTCGCTTCCAGCACAAGATCGCTCTGTCATTCATGCAGTCGCGGTACGCGCCAACGTTTTGTCATATGCGATGCTGTCGTCCTTGGCGCTCATCTTTCCGTTGTCTGCATAACCCTTCCACAGCGCGGTAGGATGTCCTCTGCGCTGCCCAGCATCAGAGTTTGACGTAATAAAACTGCTCATATTGGGGTTCGCTAATCGCCGTCTGCAAGACCTCACCGCCAACTACACCGTAGGGGCGAAAAAATTTTCGCCCCTACGGCCTGCAAGCTCCTGAGAAACATATTGCCTCGCGGACAATATATTGTGTATCATGCAATATATGGCGGACGCTATCCTCATCATTCATTCCAAGGCTGTTGTAGGTCGCTGGATCGTACAGCGTAAGGTATGGGCTTTGCCGGATGTCGATGCCGAACGCCCGCATGGCCTGAAATACAGTCTGTTTTGCGGCGACGAGGAAATCTGCCTTGTGCGCTACGATAACGAAACTGGCAAAGGCGATCATCGCCACTATGGCGAGCGTGAACAGGCTTACGCTTTCACCACGCTGGAAAATCTGCTGGAAGATTTCAACGCCGATGTAATACGTTTGACCAAGGAGTAAGTCATGAAAGCCGTTCTTGAAATCGCCAGCAATGAAGAGATGCATCGCCGCGCTCTTGAATCAGCTCGCAAGCTTGCCACCGCAGGAGTCAAGGCGACGGACTTTCATCTCGGTTTCGAGTCTGCCGCTTCGTTATTCGCCGAACTTTCCGCCGAGCGCCTGCGTGTGCTGGAGACCCTGCGGCGTGAAGGAGAACAAAGCATCTATGCCTTGGCGCGGTCGCTGGGGCGCAACTACAGCAATGTCCATAGCGATGTTTCCAGGCTGATTGCGCTTGGGCTGGTAGAGCGCGACGAGCAAGGGGTGCGCACGCCCTTCGATGAACTGGAAATCCATGTGCCGTTATTGGCGCGGGCGGCGTAGGATAATATCGCGGTAGGCTGGCCTCTGCGCTGCGATTCAGCGTAGGGGTTTGATCTCATGAAGCGGTTGATGTTGGGGTTCGCCTTCGGCTCACCGCCAACCTACACCGTAGGGGCGAAAGATTTTTCGCCCCTACAATCTACAAACGTAGCGGGCTGATGCTATCCGCCCCTACGGCGCTGGCTTGGCGACAGGATGCCGCCTGTACGTACGCCTATAGTCGAGTTGGTTTTTCAATCGCTGTCTGCAAGACCTATTTTTTCCAGAAGGCTGGGGTTAGGACTACCAGCAGGGTGAAGATTTCGAGGCGTCCCAGGAGCATGGCGAAGGAGCAGACCCAGGTTTGGAACTGGGTGAAGCTGGCGTAGTTGCTCATCGGCCCAACCTCTCCCAGGCCGGGGCCGGTGTTGTTGAGGGAGGCGACTACTGCCGAAAAGGCGGTGATGATTTCCATCCCGGAAAAAGAGAGGATCAGGGTGAGCGAGACCAGACTGACCATGTAGATAAAGCTGAAGGCGAGAACGGCAAACAGCATGTCGTTCGGTACCGTGCGCCCCCCTAGTTTGACCGGGCGCACCGCCGAAGGGTGCATGGCGCGGAGCAGCTCCCGGTAAACCTGTTTATAGAGCAAGACGGCGCGCATCATCTTGATGCCGCCGCCGGTAGAGCCGGTGCAGGGAACGAAGCTGCATAAAAAGAGCATCCACAGGGGGGCGAAGAAAGGCCAGAAGCTGTAGTCGGCGGAGGAGAAGCCCGCCGTGGTAGCGATGGAGACGACATTGAAGGCCGCATAGCGCAGGGTGGTTACGCCATCGTAGATATGAAACCCCCAGAGATAAAAGGCAATGAGGAGGATGCTGACGAGGAGAACTCCCAAAAACCAGAGAATTTCCGGGTCGCGCAGGTAGGAGCGTAAGTCGATATCGGCAATGGCAATGTAGTGGGTGGAGAAGTTCATCCCGGCAATCAGCATGAACAGGATCGCGATTCCTTCGATGAGCGGAGAGTTCCAGTAGGCAAAGGAGGCATCGTGGGTGGAAAAGCCGCCGAGCGAAACCGTGGAAAAGGCGTGGCAAATGGCATCAAAACCATCCATCCCCGCCCAGTAATAAGCGAGAGTGCACAGAATGGTGAGGCCGACATAAATCAGCCATAGTCCTTTTGCGGTCTGGGCGATGCGGGGGGTGAGCTTGCTGTCTTTCATCGGCCCTGGGGTTTCCGCCTTGAACATTTGCCGTCCCCCGATCCCGAGCATGGGGAGAATGGCTACGGCAAGCACGATCAGCCCCATCCCGCCCAGCCAGATGATGAGATGGCGCCAGAGATTGATGGACATCGGGAGGGAGTCGAGGCCGGGAATGGTGGTAGCGCCGGTGGAGGTAAGACCTGAGGCAGCCTCGAAGTAGGCGCGGGTAAACCCGATGTCGAGTTTGGTGTAGAAAGGAATGGCGGCGAAAATCGGCAGCGCCGCCCAGACCAGAACGACGAGCAAAAAACCGTCGCGCACGTTGAGTTCGCGTTTGTAGCGCCGGGTAAAAAACCAGAGGAGAAAGCCGCTACCTGCGGTCACGAAAAAGGCAAGATCATAGGCAGTTTCCGCGCCATCGTGAAACAGATGGGCGGTGGCAAGCGGCAGGAGCAGGGTCAGGGAAAAAAGCAGAAGCAACATGCCGAAAGCGCGAATGACGGGAAGAAAACGCTCCATAAGGCTTTAACGCTCAGAAGAAGTGAAACCCGACCTGAAAGAGCTTTTCAACCTGTTTTACCAGTTCTTTCGTCGTGCAAAAGACGATGACCCGGTCATCGGGCTGGATGACGGAATCGCCATGCGCGATTTCGATTTCGGTCTTGTGGCGGGCGGCGGCCTCATTCCGAGGCTCATTGCCTGCGCCAGGATCGAGGTTGCGCACCAGGGCGGCGACGGCTACGCCTTTGGGCCAGGCTATGTTGCGAATCTTGCGCCCGATGATGCTGGAGCTACCGACGTCGCCGTGCGCCACGATTTCCAGAGCCTCTGATTCGCCGCGTCTAAGGGAGTGGACGGTCGCCACATCGCCTTTTCTGATCCGCGCCAAGAGCGAGCCGATCGAGATGTGCGCCGGGGAGATGCCGATGTCTATCGGGCCGCCCTGGGTCATGTCGGCATAGGCGTTGCGGTTGATGAGCGCCAAAACCCGTTTGCAGCCCATCCGTTTCGCCAGCGAGGTGGTCATGATATTGTCGGCGTCGGAACTGGTAAGCGCAAGAAAGAGATCCATTTCCGCGACATTTTCCTGTTCCAGCAGCTTTTCGTCGGTCGCGCTCCCCGAGAGTACCAGCGAATCCTTCAATTCGGCGGCGACGAAGTCGGATCTAGCCTTGTTCATCTCGATGACCTTGACTTCATAGCGCCCTTCGAGAGCGGCGGCAACCCTGAAGCCGATATTACCCCCGCCGGCAATCATGATCCGGCGCACCGGATGTTCATCCGGGCGAATTTCGCGCAGAATCAGGCGGATATGTTCGCTGGCGGCAAAAATGAATACTTCGTCGCCGGGTTCAAGGTAAACATCGCCATCGGGAATGACGGATTTTCCCTGTCTGAAAATAGCAACAATCCGGGCGTCTGTACCCGGCGGCAGGTGCGAGCGCAGTTCCCGAATCGGTTTCGAGACAAGGAGTCCGCCTTCATGCGCCCTAACCCCGAGCAGGGATACTCTTCCGCCGGCAAAATCCAGCACCTCCAGAGCTTCCGGGAATTCGACCAGGCGGGCGATGTGTTCGGTAATGGTCTGTTCGGGACAGATGACGAAGTCGACCGCGAAATTT
>Ga0209737_10003840_pt1 | contig 10501 bp, 2 predicted proteins | sample TergutCu122P3_FD_187284 | JGI IMG/M metagenome (GOLD analysis project Ga0209737, IMG submission 187284) | Cubitermes ugandensis P3 segment gut microbial communities from Kakamega Forest, Kenya - Cu122 P3 (SPAdes) (version 2) | ecosystem: Host-associated > Arthropoda: Insects > Digestive system >...
CCCCAAAACCCCAAAACCCCAAAACCCCAAAACCCCAAAACCCCATCACACCCCATTAAGGATATTAAGCACCGAAGATATTATTCTTCATTATATTGAGGTATGGGAAATAAAGAGTCAAAGAGAATATCAAAGAAGTATAAAGTACCTGAGGATAGAAAGCCTTTGTTTGATAGTATAACACTCTTTGGGTTTTCTGACCCTGTTCTTGTTAAGAATCTTTCTAAATTTCTTAGCTTTGAACTTCCTGATGATAAGAAAAAGGAGCCAGCTAATGAATGGAAACATATAGTAGTAACAAGATTGAAAGAGAATAGTCTTAAGAGTTTCTTAGCTGCTGGACATGAGACAATTTCAATAATGCCCGTTTTCAAAAATCACTTCCCTGAAGAACAAAAGATTAACCCACAAGCACTTTCTTATTCCTCAGAAAAAAAACAAGAATTCATTATTTCATTATTGGCACTAATGAATCGTTTAGGAACGACAGAAGAAACTTCAAATTTTTATCAAAGAATGGGGAACTTTCTTTCACAATTAGAAAAAAAGAATAAAGATTCGGGAGCATCAACAGCAGTTCAATTCGCAACAATTTTGATGGATCCAAAGACTTTATTGCAGAATGAGAAGATCTCAGGTACAATGCTTCAGATGTTTATGAAGACACCAGCATTAAGTCTTTATGGATGGACTAAAGGGATATTTGCAATGGATAGATCTATAGAGTATATAAAAGAGTCATTGTTAAATCAGGTTGAGAAGATGGATAAGGTTTCAAAAGTGAGTTTAGAAAATGCTGTAAAGACTATTGGTTATATTGGATTATCACGTGGATCCATTGAAGATCTTCTTGTCATGGTCATGCTGATGAAGAAGTTGAAGATGTCAATAGATTTAAGTGAGATATCAACTCGTATATTAGAATTACCAGAGATAGTTAAAAGAGAGAACAAATTAGATCTTAAAGATGCCGAATATGATTTTCCCTTTCAATTACTCTACACAACAAAACATGAACTAAAAGCAAAAATAGCATCAGTAACAAGTGCAACAGATGGAGAGTATATTTACTTCTATGAACCTGATATGGGATTGGTTACAATAGGTGTAGGTGAAGATAAGATAAAGGGAAAGATTTATTCAAGTAACAATATATCAGAATTAAAAGATGAAACACAATTGCTTATACTTAAAAACAAGTTATATGTTTGGGATAAAGGACTCTTTAAATTTGACCACCAAAATCTCTCCTTCAAAAAATCAAAGAAGAATACAGTTATAAGTTTCAAAGCTGATAGCAAATTTACAGCAACAGGAAGTGTCTTAGTTATCTACACAGAGACAAGTAAGGAGATGGTAGAAGAGAATGAGGATTATAAGGTAGAAGGAGAATTAGTTCTATACAACTTTGATACAAAGGCAGATACAAAGAAGATAACTATAACACATTCTATTAGCAAGCTAAAGGAAATAACTCTCTGCAAAGATATTTTGATATTGGTAGGAGAAGAACAATATGAAATAATAGACCTACAAAGTAAGAAGACTATAGTAAAAGAAAGGAATATTATAGCAGATAAAGGAACAATGTGTGGGTACAATAGTAATTTATATGCTATTCGCTTTTTATCAGAAGCTAAAGGTTATTCATTAACTAAGTTTAATATCTTAAATATGCAAAAACTTGCCATTCCTTTTATTGAAGCTAAGGTTAAACCAAAAGGAGTGAAACATGATCATAAGGAAGTAACAACTGCTGAAGTAAAGTCATTATTAGGAATAAAGGTTAAAGCTGAAGAAGAGTCTAAAGGAGCAAATGAGTTTAATGATATTGATCAGTTGCTTGCTGTATTAGCTTATAGAGCTAGCTCTGCTGACTCTCTTATCCACGGTGCTAATGAGAAGGAGGGGGAAGAGATGATAAAAGTGTATAAGAGTCCATTAGCAATTCATTTGACATCTAAATGCTTGGAGGTACAAATAAAACTACTTGAAGGCTATTATAAAGAGTTAAAAGAAGGAAAAGAAGTATTAGAGGAGATATGTTGTCTTTTAATAATATTTAATGAACATTTAATAGCTCTAAAGAAGTGTAATATACCTTTAGTTGATTGCATTGGAGATAAAGGAATAGAAGACTATTCAGTTCTTTGTAAGGAACTATTAGTTCCATTGACTGATAAGAGTAAGTTAGAGAAGTATAATGAGGAGTTGGTTGAAGCACTTACTAAGTATGCGAGTAATTGTTTACTTCATACAAGGAATTTAATTTCACTTGGAGCTGGAAATTACATGCAATTACTACAGGAATTACTCAAAGATCTTATCACCACAAAGAAGGCTAATGCAAACTATGAGAGTTTGATGAATTGGTTGAATAATGATTGTAATGTGGATTCATTGATAAGTGATATGATTAATAAACTCCCTGAAGCTACTGAACTAATTGATTCTTACTTTGTTATTGAACTAGAATATTTTAGTACAATCACTAGAGAATTAATCAAAGAGCAAAAATCTGAGACTATTCATAAACAGATAGTAGCAGGCTTTAAACGAGTATTTAAAAAACTCTTTATTACTTTAGCAAGCAAATTGTTAAAGAAGGGAGAACTGCAAGAAGTAATAACTTCGATATTCCCACAGATTCTTCATAAATACTTGAAAAGATTAATAATTGAAATTAAAACAACATATGAAAAGTATATTGAATTCTTAGCAGAGAATAGATCTGAGCTGGTAAAGACAGGAGAGTTATGTAATAGGTATTCAAAATATTGGAAAATAATAGGAGAATTATTAGATGATATTAACTTACTCTTTTGTTTTTCTTCTATCACAAGTATTGGAATGGGTATTAAGATGACGCCAGAACAAATCATTAAGTTTTCTAATACACTCTCTAAATCAGCAGATGAATTAAAGATAATGATGGATTACATTTCAGCAGAGAATGAGAACAGGGTTTATAAAGATTGTGAAAAAAGTATAGAAAATACAGAAGAAAAGAAAGCAGAGTATGTCTTTGATTTCCCAGGGGCAACAACAATAGTAGTGTACATGCCAGAGAAATCTAAAGTAAGTAAAGCGTTTACAGTATATAGCATGCCAGAAGCTAAAAAGATAAGTAATTGTACTCCAAAGTATAAAGTGAAAGGACAGAGCGTTAAAATAGTGAAGAATATGGAATTGGTCAAAGAAGATTGTAAGGAAGATATTAAGTGTGAGATTAATATAAGGCCTAAGGTAGTACTTAATATAATTGTAGTTCAAGTATGGACAGTTGATGTTGAAAGGAACTTTGAGGAAGATTTTGTGGACTTGTTATTATCTCTTGAAGTTTGCTCTTGATTCTTATGATGATAAACTTAAGACATTGGAGGAGTATAATGAATTGTTTAGAGATATATTTAAGAGTGATCTTTTGGCAGGAGGTTTACCAGAAAGACACTTAGAAGGCTTATTCTCTAACAGCCAAGAACTATACAAACAATTCAAGACATTGGTAATCCCATATAATAGCATTAGAAAGGAGATATAAATATAAAGACTGATGACAATACAGAAGACATATTAAAAGAAATAATGGATGGAAATAGTGAAAGGACTGAGAATTTAATTAAAGTACTTAGTAATGATTGTTTAAAGGATGAACATCCTGTAGTGAATGAAGCAGTAAGAATAGTATTTGCGCTAATGTTGAAATTGTCAGGAAGTGTTAATGATTGGAATATTGTGAATGATAAACTAAAGACAATATGGCGTTCAGCTAATCGTATAAGAATCTTATTTGGTGAGAAGGCTAGTAATATTTCTGACAAAGAGGAATTAGAAAATAAGTACAATAAGTTATTAATTTCTATAAAATCTAAAGCTAACTTACTTATGAAATTTAATCCTTCTACAACAACACAGGAAAGGAGGAGTGTGATAATAAAGAAGACAATGAATAAGGAACAAGTAACACCTTTAACAAGATTAAAGAATTGGAATGATATGCAACTAACAACACTTACAGAAAGACAACAAACAATCTCAACACTCATTGTAAGAATTTTAGAAAGCAAGATAACAGCAGTACAACTAGTTGATCACTTACAATACTATCATATGAGAGCTATTGTATTATACAATATAATGATTACACTTGAACATTTAATGAGTGGCATTTCTTCTAATTCTATACAAATGGATGTATGCTATTGGATAGGAAATATATTTAATAATCCTTTAGCTTATCATTGGCATTATTCAGAGTATAGTGTAGCTTGTGGAGTTATATTAGATTCTACTATTAGAGAAGCTTTCTTTGGAATCATAAAACAGTTGTTAATAAGTTTAAAGGGATTGAAGAGTAAAAAGAATCTTATTCCTTTGTTAAGTTTACTTAGATATGATTATTCAATAAAAGATCATAGAAGCATTCATCAATATCAACTACTTCACACCTTACACAAAGGGAGTGAGAAAATTAGTTCATTGTGGGGTAAAAAGATATATGGTGACTTATGTATTCCAGCTAAGTATTTATTTGATACATTTGAGTATATTGTAAGAAGAATAGTGAATAATATTTATGAAAGCAAAGAAGTAACTTATAATGAGACAACAAAGAAATTACTTAAAGATATAGCTGAAGTGATGTTTGGAGAGTTAAAACGTGCAGCCGATAATTATGAAGGATTCGAAGGTATAGATTCAGAAATAGCAAGTGAGTGCATTGAGAGTGATCTGAAAAATAAAGAGAAGGAGAAGTCAATAGAAAATAAACTTAAAATAGAATTTGATATGAAAAATCCTTATTCCCAAAAATCTTGCAGTAATCTTCTCAACCTCCTTCATTATGTTTATGCTGTGACTCCTATTGAAGGTGATTTCTCGCAGCTATTTCGTTTATTAGAAGTTGGTTCTATTCAACACCAATTTATTGTACTTCAAATACTTCCTTTGGTTACTAAGAGCTATTACGAATCTCTTATAAGAATAACAGACAACTTGAAGGTAGCAAAATGGACAAATAACAGCTTATTAGACCTATTGATAAATCTGATTATAGAAAGAAGGAAAGGAATATGGGTATCTGAAATAAATATGAGGGCAGAATATTACTCAATAACAAAGCATGCGATATCAATTATAAGAGTACTTGTAAAGAAAAATAGGGAGATATGTGATTCGTTAGGAAAAATAGTCCGTGATGTTATATTCGGTAAGTCAATAGAAAGAAAGAATAAGGAGTTTATAGAGACTTTATTATCTATTATTGGAGGTGAGCATGTTTCTATATATAAAGGAGCTAAGACTGTCAATGGATTCTCTGTTGCTTACTTCAAAGATAAAAATAATATGACGATAGATAGTTGGAGCTTTAATCGCAATCATGGAGAAGTAGTACTACATCAAGTAGGAAATGAAATCACAAAGAATGAGCCTTCAGTAATAACAGTAAAGGCATCAAAAGTATTACCAACAGAAGAAGATATTGATCTTACAATCCTATTCAAAGGAATTGATAAGAAGCAAATAATAGATTTATTAAAGAAAGCAATAATAAATAAATTACCTGAAGATTCACTGCTTGCTTCAATACAAGTAAAGGTAATAAAAGTGATGATGACTTATTTAAAGCAAGGAGAGAGTGTAGTAGATAAAGAGTTTGTAGAGACATTGCTTGAGATGGCGTTAGAGAAACCTAAAGTAAATACAAGTAAGTCATTGCCTACTATTGAGATGTCAATAGAAGAGATGAGGAAGATAGTAAGTCAATCTAAGAATAAGTGTTTATCATTTTCTATTGGTTCTTTATTTTCTGTAGAGATATTTAAGAATACTTTGCAATTAAGTTTTGAAGAGGCTAAGAAACTTGTTCATGTAATCTCCTATAAGAGAACAAAGAAAATAAGAAATAGCCTTCTAAAAGCCTTCAAGTTTGATAAAGAGAAGACAACTAAAGACAGATGGGATGGAGTAGTGTTTGTTTTGAAGGCAGATAAAGAACAAATAGTGGAGTTAGCAAAGGAAGTGAAAGCAATAATAATAGACACTCCATTAGAGGATTATAAAGATATTAATATACCAATGATACAAATAAGTGCTAAAGATATGAACTCTCTAGACAAGTACAAAAGAAAACTTATGGAAACAAATGAATACTTGAAGAATACCAATTTCAAAGAAATAGTACCAAAGTACCTGAATATAATATCAAAAGAAGAATTAGAAGTAAGTAATTTTGGTTTAGCATTAAAATCTTTTTTATCAAATGAAGTAAAAGAAAATAAGAAAGAAGAAACAGAAGATCCTCTTATAATTCTATCACAGAACAAAGAATCATTTAAGAGAATACTTAAAGTTGATTACGACGAAGTCATTTTAAGAGAGAAGGAAAACCTTGAGGTTGTATTTGATAGCAGATATAGAAACATATACATAAATTCTGAGTACATAAAGAGTTACCTTAATGTATTAGCTGATTTAAAGCTATTTCTAATAAGAAGACTAATACTTCAATTAGCTTTAGTTAATAAAGAAGCAATGAAGAGAAGTATAAAATACTTTTTATTAATGGTACTTGAAGGTGAATACTTAAGTTACGGGTTTGAATATAAAGAACTTGTTAAAGAGATTAATAGAGTGATAATAGCAATAGCTGACGAAGAGTTCTTAAAGTGTTTTGATGAGTTGTTGGAAAGTAAGGTTAAGGAGTATTTAATTGAATATAGAAAACAAGATGTAAAGAACCTTGATGTCTTTAAGATATCAAAAGTGTTTGAACCTAATGCAGAACGCCATGCTTTTATCCTATTCATCTACAAGCTTTTGCATACGATATTGAAGGTGAAACCACTTGTAGTTCTTAAATACAAGAACATTGGCACAATAATAGAGAGATTAACTAGTTTGATTGTGATTGCTAACCTACATCCAGATAGATACCGTTGTTGCTTACTTATTAAGGAAATATTTCATTCTGCACATAATCTTCAAAATGAACTCACAGTTGCTGAATTCAACAATGTTCTGAGCAATAAAGGAATAGAATCAATATCAAAGTTCACCAAAGGCATCCTACCAAATTCAGATTTAATAACAAAAGCACTCAATGAGATAAATATGGAGGCTTATAGTTTGTATAAGATTTCGATAAGTAAGTTTGGTGAGGAGGCAATATCTTCATGTGCGCTTAATAATCTTAAATATTACTTGGCAATAGAAATAATGAAAGCATTTCCTAATATGACTCCTTTACTTAATTACGTCTGGCTCAGAATTTGCTCTAAGAGTTCTAAATCAGCTACTCCCCTTAGATTAGAAACTTTGGGATCCTTATACTTTACTAAGTATTGTTTATTAGCTGAAGTTAATAATGCTGAAGCTATAGATTTAAATGTAAAGAATAATGCTATAGCAGAAATTAAACTTTCTTCTGACAAAACATTTAACTCCATACTTGAAAGAATCAATGATAAAGAAACTACTCTCAATATTAACTTCAATAGAATATACATTACCTTTCAAATTGAACAAGCTTCGTGTTATGGATTTGGTTCGAATGAAGGTGGGAGATTAGGAGTTGGTTCAATAGAAACAGTTAAATCTCCAGTGGAAATAAAAGAAGTTGGTTGTGGCAGGGTATCAAAAGTATATTCAGCAGATTCACATACAATCCTAATAAAAGAAAATGGACAAATACTTGTCACAGGTAAAGGTCAAGGTATGTTAGGAAAAGCTAGCACAACATTTGCTCAATATAAGAAAGAAGGAATGACAGAAGTAATGGATACAAGTAAAAGATTAACAATATATTACAATACAAATTCAAGGGATATTAGGTTAATAGGTGATAATTTGGCAGGGAAGGTACCAGGTTCAGCAGGGATATGTATTGATCAAGTATCGGGGAGTAATTTAGATGAAATTGCTCAAATCTCTTTTTCATCTACACATACTCTCTTATTAGGTAAAAATGGCAACTTATACGATACATCAACCATCTCTGTACAAGGAGAGTTTAATGAAGAAGATTTGTTTGGAGCAATGTTTGGCGAAGAAGTAGTAAAATATCAAAAAGTAGAAACCAAACTCATAATTAAGAAGATACTTGCACTTGAATCTGTTACTATCCTTCTATGCAAAAATTCTACAACGAATAAAAATGAATTATATTCTAAGGGAATTGCTTGTCCTGTATTAGGTCAAGGTAATTCTACATCTAATACCTTCACACTTTTAAGTTATCCTGAAGACATAGAATTTGTTGAAGTTGTAGGATACGAGACAATGGCTGCAGCTATTACAAGTAAAGGAGAGCTTTATGTTTGGGGCAAATCGACTAACCATGCTTTAGGACTTTATAATGAAGGAAAAGAAGTGAATGAAGTGAATGTACCAACGAAGGTTGGAATTCCGAGCGAACAGAAAGTGATTAATGTATCAATAGGAACAAGTCATATGCTAGTATTAGTTGAAGATATAGCAACACGAAAAAGAATTGTATTAGGCTTTGGTGACAATACAAGTCATCAATTGGGAGTAGAAGATAAAAAAGCTACAAAGTCTGAGTTAAATTTATTTGAATTTTTGTCTCCTTATTTGGTTATAGCTGGAGATAAATGTTCCTTTGTATTCTCTGGTAACTATGTTGAAGAAAACAAAGATATGGAGGTGATGTGTGAAGTGCATAAGACAAAACCAGAGAATATATTATTCTTAAGTAAGACTAAAGATGGCTTTAAGTTCTATTGTCATAATTGTGTACATACCCTACCTAATATCACCATGGCTGTTAGAAATCCAATAAAAGGAATAGGAGGTAAGCGCTGGCCATTGTTAGATTCATTACAAACAAAAAAACCAGATAAAGAAGCAGCTTGTAAGCAATGTAAGCTAAAACTTGATAAAGAACCAATATACCTTAGTGCAGTAAAAGAAGTGCAAGAGATACTTTGTGAGTCTTGTTATTTTAAGATACCATCAATAATTACTCCATGTATATATTATCGTATTGCTACTCATAAGTTATTTGATACAATGGTCTTTCCTATATTTTCGTTGGTAGACTTTTATAACCCACATGAAGGATCCATATCAATGACAGTGGTGCCAAAGTATAAGTTGACTGTACCCAAAGAAATTCAAGGTGAAGGAGGTGAACCTACATTAGAAGACTTCTTAATTGAATCTAAAGCTTTCACAAAAGAAGACGACTTAGCGATCATTGAGCTACTGAATAAGACAGGGAAGGATTACACTGATTTCTCATTGAAGAAAGATATTTCATTAGAATTTGAGAGTAAGTTCAGTTCATCAAAACTAAGTAAAGATGCATTAAAGAGAAGAGCAAAAGTATTTATTAAGCTGAATAAACTCATTAAATTCATTCTTACTTCCTTTACTTTCTGCAATAAACCCTTCACCAACAACGATATTTACCGGTACTATGAAAATGTAAAAGACTACATTCTAAAAGAACTAAAGAAACAAATAAATAAGGACAAACTAAGCTCCAGAAGCAATTCCACCTCAAAAACCTTTGATTTACATACAGAACTACCTATAATTCTTAAAGCACTAAATGTCACTGACTATACAGCTGAATATACAATCTTCGGCCAACTAAAAAGATCCTTATTGAATGAGAATATTTATTATGATGGAAAGAACTTACCATTCAATATAAGACTTTTAGATAAGGATAAGAAGAGTGATAGTAGTTTTCCAAAGATGTTTGAAACAATGAGTAAAGAGTTAGAGTCTACATTACTTCCTTTATTAGTATTAACAGTCAATAGTAAGAATTTGTATGGGGATAATCGTTATACTTTTACATTAAATCCTTCAGCAAATAAAGCAATTCATATGGAAATGTTTGAGTATTTTGGAAGGCTTTTAGCTATTTGCTTTAGATTTGATAAGATGATTCCTTTAAATTTGGCTTCGACGTTTTGGAAGTGTTTAGTAGATGAAAGAGTGACACGTGAGGATTTGAGAGCAAGTGATTTGTATTGTGCGCAATGTTTGGATGCTTTGGAGAGTGAAGAGTTAGATAAAGAAAGCTTTGAGAAGGCAGTGGATTGTTATTTTGTGACGAGGTTATCTGATGGTAAAGAAGTAGAATTAAAAGAGAATGGTAAGAAAATAAAAGTTTGCTTTGAGAATAGAAGAGAATATGCACAATTAATAGAAAAAGCAAGGTTAGAAGAAGCTAAAGAGCAAGTAAAGGCAGTCAAGAGAGGTTTCTTCAAACTCGTCCCACAATACGTATTGAAGCTTTACTCGATTAAGGAACTGGAGAATAAGATATGTGAGATACCATGTTTCAATATAAGCAAACTAAAGGAGATAACAAAATACAAGAAGTGTAGTGCAAGAGACAATTATGTGCAATACTTTTGGACAGTACTAGAACAATTAGCTAAAGAAAAACCTATTCTCTGTACACGATTCCTTTGTGGAAAAACCAAACTTCCTAAAGAAAATGCTAAATTCATTATAGATACAA